>Ga0210398_10000409_pt1 | contig 49986 bp, 33 predicted proteins | sample IncBWC4OmetaG_FD_161047 | JGI IMG/M metagenome (GOLD analysis project Ga0210398, IMG submission 161047) | Forest soil microbial communities from Barre Woods Harvard Forest LTER site, Petersham, Massachusetts, United States - Inc-BW-C-4-O | ecosystem: Environmental > Terrestrial > Soil >...
GATCACTACTTCGGGGCGATGCGGCAATACTGGGCGCAGAACGGCTATCCCGACCAGTCGTTCGACGGGCTGCCCCAGTTCAATCCGGCGACCGGGACGGCGCCGCTGGTCGGGCCGGCTCCGTCGATTCCGGGTTGCGATCCAACCCAGCCTCCACCAGCCGACTGCTCGTACGATCCGAACAATCCCGTGACCTCCTATCACCTGGTCACGCAATGCATGGAGAACCCGAGCCCCTCGTGGAACGAAGGGCATATTGACTGGGACTATAACGACCCCACAGGACAGAGTGCCGCAACGCTGAACGGTTTTGTCTACAGCGCCGCACACGACGCGCGAACCAACGATCCGCCGTACAACGACACGAACGGATTGCGCGCGATGGGGTACTACGACGGGACCGATCTGAATTACTACTACTACATGGCGTCGAACTTCGCGACGTCCGATCGGTTCTTCAACCCGGCGCTGACGCGCACGCACCCCAACCGGGAGTATCTGGTTGCCGCGACGTCGGGAGGATACGTTTATCCGGAGGGAACCGACGCCGCGGATTCGAAGCAGCTGACGCAGACGACGATTTTTCAGGAGCTGCAGAACGCGGGGATCAGCTGGAAGATTTATGTCGACCCGACCAACAGCGGCTGCACCGGACCTCCGTACGAGGCTTCGTGCCTGATCCAGCTGAGCTACATCCAGAACTTCACCTTTGCGAATACCATCGTGACGCAGTATCCGAACAATATCGCGCCGGTTTCGCAGTACTTTACCGATTTGCAGAATGGGACGCTGCCGCAGGTGGCGCAGTTTGAGCCGGCGACCGACGCGGGCCTCGATGAGCATCCGACCGTCAACGATGACGCGCCCAGCAATATCCAGTCGGGAGCAGCGTACGTCGAGTCGCTCATCAATGCCCTGATGCAGAGTTCGTCCTGGAAGGACTCGGCGTTTATTCTCACTTACGACGAAAACGGAGGGATCTACGATCACGTTGCGCCGCAGCCGGCGGTGAGCCCGGACGGGATCAAGCCGGTGGATCTGCTGCCGGGCGATATTTGCACAACAACGACGGGACCAACGTGCGACTTTGTCTACACGGGATACCGGGTTCCGCTGATCGTGGTGTCGCCCTACTCGAACAAGAACTACGTGTCGCACACGGTCATGGATGCGACGGCGATCCTGAAGCTGATTGAGACTCGGTTCAATGTGGCGGCTCTGACGAAGCGGGATGCGGCGCAGCCGGACATGACGGAGTTTTTCAATTTCACCTCGCCGCCGTGGATGACTCCGCCGACCCCACCCGCGCAGAATACGAGCGGAGCCTGTTACGTGAATTCTTTGCCGTAGGGGAGCGAGTTAGCTGGTTAGCAAGGAGCGAAAAGAAAAAGGCCGCTGTTGCGGCCTTTTTCCCTTTTGTGCGGGCGAATTAGTTTTGCAGGCTGGCGGTGGCTTTGGCGGTTAGATTCTTGAGGCCGTCAGGGGCAGTGAAGGACCAGGATTCGGTGACAGCCGGGCCGGCGGATTCCTGCACGGCGCCGGAGGCGATTTTGGTTTTCTTCCCGACGATCACGTCGAAGCTGCTCTGGCTGCCGGGCGCGAGAGCCGGCGAGAACTTCAGGGTGACGGAGTGATTGCCTTTGACGCCGATGGGAGCGAAGGTAAGGCCGTTGACGGCCCCAGCGGAGACGGCATAGGTGGCGATGACGTCGAGGCCTTTGTCGGTCATGGTGGTGCCGTCGGCGCTGGTGGCGAGAGCGAGGGTGCGGCCGCTCGAATCAGTAAGGGACTGCGCGCCGGATTTCCATGCGGTATCGACGGGCGCGAAGGTGAGGATGTGCACGCCGGTGGAGAGCGCGCCGCGATAGGGAACGAAATACGGAGGCTGCGCGATTTCTTTCCAGACGTCGGCCGTCGAAGTGACGCCACCGATTTGCAGCGCGGTGCCTTCGCCGGCGAGTCCGCCCTGCTCGCGATACATCAGGATCGGAATGGGCGCGGGAACGGGCGAGAGGCCGCTGCCCTGCTCGGAAACATCGGTGCCGAGGACGAATTGCCAGACGACCGGAGTGCCCTTCTCCGTGTTGAAGCGGAGCATGTACTGGGCGCCCTTTTCCGGATCGGAGGGGCCGTCGAACTGCATGGCGACCTGGTGGACATCCTGGCCGGAGGCCTGGTCGATGGCGAGCTCTTCCGCCGAGTTCGTGTAGCGGACGGGCTTGCCCTGGGCGCGCGGAATGAGCTGCACGTCGTAGATGGGCTGTTTGCCGCGGTCATCGACTTCGAGAACGATCATCGAGTACGGCAGCTCAGGACCGACCCACTGCACGATCTGCTCGGGCCAGTAGCGGTAGTAGACGCCGGCGAGGGGGAGGGTGGGAGAGCTGGCGGTTTGCGCGCCGAGTGCGATGGGGAGGGCTGCGATGGTGGCGGCGAGGAGAGCCTGACTGCGGAGCATGAGCGGGATCCTTTCGGAATGAATTTCAGAAGGCGAAGCGCGCGCCAAACTCGATGCGGCGGGCGGCCTCCGCGGCTACGGGTTGCGAGAAATCAGGCGATGAAACGATGGTGCTCACCGCGGTGGCGTTGGTGTGGTTGAGCAGATTGGCGGCGCGGGCGTTGAGGGTGAGCAGACGGGTCGTGTCGGATTTGCTGTGGCCGATTTTCCAGGCGCGGCTGAGATTGGTGTCGAGATGGACGAGCGCGGGCATGGTGCCGAGGTTGCGGGGCACGTTGCCGTTGAAAGTGTCCGGCGTAAGCAGGCCGAAGCGCGTCGCGTAGACGCCGGCACCGGCCGCGGATGCGTAGGAGGGGCGGTCGTTGAAGACGCCGTCGCCATTGTTGTCGGCGCCGGTGGTGATGTTGTACGGCGCGCCGGACTGCGCGTCCATTTGCGCGGAGAGGGTGACTTTCTTCGGCAGGTTGTAGTTGCCGAAGAAGAAAAGCCGCTGGCGGGCTTCCCAGTCCGGCGGCCCGGCTTCGCCCTGGTTGCTGTAGGCGGACTGCGCGAATCCGGCGTTGTTGGGCGCGTCGGTGGTGAAATCGAACTTGAGATAGCCCAGGAAAAACGCGAAGCGCTTGTAGCTGTGCTGATCAAGGCCGACGAAGACGACCTTGCCGCTGAGGTGGCCGGTGGACTGAAAGTCGAAGATGTTCTCGTTGGGCATAATGGGGCGCGGCGCGGCGAGTGCGCCGGCGAGCGTCGGCGGCGTGGCGTCAGTGATCATCGGCGCGTTGATGTTGCGGGAACGCAGCTGGTCCCACGATTCGCCCGAGTAGAAGTTAGCCTGCACGTGCCAGTGGTGCGGAAAGTCGTGCTCGATGCCGAGGCCGCTCTGGAACGAGGGGACCTGGGAAAGATCCGCGAGAGGAGCGCGGACGGTGGTGACGTCGAGCGACTGGCCGGTGGGCGTGAGCGGCGATGTGTAGGACGGTGAGTAGACGAGCTGTTCGGTCTGGCGCGTGCCGTTGAGCCGGTAAGCCTCGGTAGCGACCGCTTCGGGGACGACGGTGGAGAAGAGGCCGGCGTGGAGATGGACGACGGTCTTCGAGCGCTTGTCGATGGCCCAGGCGAGGCCGGCGCGCGGCGCGAAGTTCCCGGTACTGGTGGGCGTGGTCTGGAGTGCGTAGCGCAGGCCACCAGAGACCAGCAGACGCGGACGGATCTTCACCGTGTCCTCGGCGTACAGCGCGAGCTGCCACTGCGTGAAGGGGACCAGCGCGGCGCCAGTGGTGACGGAATATGTGGTTGGCGTTCCGCCGGGCAGATTCTGCAGAGCGCGCTGGTATTGCTCGAGTGCGGTGATGGTGGTGGTGGCGCCTGTGGGATTGTTGTTGGTGTCGAGCACAGGCGCGGTGCCGCCGGCGAAGGTGTAGGCGCCGTTGAAGGTGTTCGGATCGGTTTCGTGGACGAAGATGCCGAGCGACTGCGCGCCGATTTTCCAGGTTTGCTTTTTGTGCGTGTAGAGGAAGTCTTCATCGACTTCGAGGTTGCGCTCGCGATCGTTGAGCTGCTGCGCGGTGCTGCCGCCACCGAGGAAGAATCCGGCGACGTTGAGCGACGGCGCGGTGGAAAGCGGGGACTGCGCTGTGTCTTTCCAGGTGAAGGCAGCGTGCGTCTCCTGGAGAAGATTCATGCTGATCGTTTGCGTGTTGGTGGTGCGCAGATCGTATTCGCTGACGGTCGAGTCGTAGCCTGCGTCAGCGAGGACGAGGCCGCCGATTCCCTGATTCGTCAGGTTGTTGGTGTTGGCGGAAAACGATGTGGTGAAGACGTCGGATTTGGAGGCCTGCCAGTCGGCGCGCGCGGAGGCGATCCAGAGACGCTGCGGCGCAGAGATGGTTTGATGGTAGGCGGCAGGGTTGTCGTCGGCGTCGAGCGTGATGGCGTTGACGACGTTAAATTCGTTGATGTCGCGTTTTTCGAGGGCGAGGAAGAAATCGCTGCGGGTTTTCGTGATCGGGCCGGTGAGCTCGAAGCCATAGCGATGCTTGCCGGCCGGAGCGGAGACGGTGGAGAAGGGATCGGTGGCGTTGAAGACGCCGTTACTGTCCGTGAGAAAGAGCGCGCCGTGATACGAGTTAGCACCGGGTTTGGTATAGATCTCGACGCGTCCGCCGGCGTAAGGAGGCGTATCGTATTCGGCGGAAAAAAGGTCAGGCGCGGTGACAATGCGCGCGATCGAAGATTTGGGAGGAAGGGCGCTGGAGTTCTGGAAGCCGTCGACGGTGATGCGGGCTGCGCCGGGCGCGCCGCCGTTGGCGGCGGCGAGGATTTGAAGCTGGCGCTGGAAGTCGTCGGGATCGTCGGCGAGCTGAGCGATGTCTTTCTGATTGAGCGTGTGCGTGCCGATGCCATGACTGGCGTCGAGGCTGGCGCCGCTGTCGTTGTCGCCAACCTGCACGTCGGTGGTGACGGTAGCGAGGGCGAGATGGAAATCGAGATGGAGGGTTTCTCCGGTGCGGCCGTGCAGGGACAGGTTGCGGGGCGAGAATCCGGGAGCGCTGGCGGTGAGGCGCGCGGTATCCGCGGGGACGCAGGGAAGGATGTAGTGACCCGCGCCGTCGGTGGTCGTCGTGAGATTCCTGCCGGCCGCAATGTCGGCGCTGGGAATTGCGGCTCCGGTGGGATCGAGGACCGTGCCTTCTACGCGGAAGCCGTCGGCGCAGCGTTGTGCGCTGGCAGCGGAGAGACTGAGCGACGCGCTGAGAAGGAGCGCTGCGATTTTCCCCATCCGCAATGTGATTTGGTTCTTCATCCTGTTCTCATCCTGATCGATTCGGGTGGTTGGATTGCAGTGCCGATTGTCAGGAATCGCTTATGACAAACGTCATGCGTGACGAATGGGTCGGCGCGATGACGTTCGATACGGGCCATGCGGAGGAATGGTTCCGACTATGTGCGGGGCGTCACTGTGTTTGTGACGAGTGGCTCGCACACTGGAGACGGAGGATTGTTACGGCCATGTTTCGCCTGGACACGCTGTCGTGCGCGCTGACGGTTCTTTCAACCGTGCTGGTGGGAAGGAAATTGTGGACCGGCCTGGTGGTGGCGGGGATCAACAGCGTCGTGATCTGTGTGATCGGGCTGCGGACGGCACAGTTCGGGTTCATTCCCGCGAATTTATTTTGTATCGCGGTCTATGCGGCGAGTCTGCGCTCGTGGAGGAAGGGGCGGTCCGGGGGATCGGCCACGGAGGCCACAGAGATCGCAGAGAAACAAACCTGTCCGAGTTAGGGGACAGAGGCCCGCTGCTGTGTGTCGGAGGGGACGTACCAGCCGTGCCAGTCGCGCAGTTGAATTTCTGCTTTCCCTTTGTAGAGGATGATGGTGCCGCTGGCGCAGATCTTGCCCTTATCCGGAAAGTGGCCGATGTCGTTTTTGTTGTCGCCCCAGATGACGAGATCGAAGACCGAGTGCGGATAGGGCTGGTCGATGTCGACGAAGGTGGGCGTGCCGTGGCTCGACGTGGCAGTGTATGTATTCACGATTTCGCCGCAGACGGTGCGGTTCTCGCCGACGTGCTGGGCGGCTTCAGCAGCGGAGAGGATGGGCGACGCGGCTGGGGCGGGCGCCGGAGCTGCGGTTGGAGTGGAGCTTTGAGCGAGAGCCAGGGCCAGGCTAAAGCCGATGAAAAGCGAACATAGCAGGAGACGCATGGTGTCTTCTCCCTCACCGAAAGTGATCAAGGTGCATAAAGCCGGATTCAAATGTATATGTGCGATTCGGCTTCGAGCGGGGTGGAGGAAGGGCGAACCGCGTGGCCCTGGGGGTTGCTCAGTATATTGCGATGGGTGGGGGTGGAAAGGCAAGTGAATTTCAAGGATCCTCTCTGGTGTTTGTCGGGTGTGGGCTTGGATGAGGTTCGGCGAGGGCAGACGGAAATCCGACCGGAACCTGTTTCGTAGCCGCTTCCTGATCATCGCTGGCGTAACGTGATTTGACTGGAGTCCCTCCCGGCGAAATCAGGTTTTCACGAAACCTGCGCGACTGTTCTCATTCGGTTCTCAGGGCTTTGACCGGGTCGATGGAAGCTGCTCGTTGCGCTGGGATGATGCTGGCGATGAGCGCGCACACGCTGAGGGTCAGGATGGAGGCGGCGAGCACCAGCGGGTCCCATCCTTTGACGTGGTAGAGCTGCGCGGAAATGAGGCGGGCGCAGCCGATGGATGCGGGAATGCCTATGAGGAGCCCGATGAGGATCTGCAGGAAGGCTCCGCGGAGGACGAGGCGGGTGATGCCGGTGCGGTTGGCGCCAAGGGCCATGCGCACGCCGATCTCGCTGGTGCGTCGCTCGACGGTGTAGGCGGTGACGCCGTAGAGGCCGACGGCGGCGAGGATGAGGGCGAGGACGCCGAAGAGGCCGGTCATGTTGGCGACGGTGCGCTGCTGGTCGAAGTGGGAGTCGACCTGATCGCGCATGTTGTAGACGCCGAGCAGGGTGAGGTTGGGATCAACGTCGGAGAGCAGGGCGCGAATCTGAGGCTCGAGGCCTTCCGTGCTGCCGTGAATCTGGAGGACGGCGCCTTCGAGGAAGTGGGTTTCGTCGTCGATGCTCTGCATGACGGGGTCGCCCTCATATTTCACATGCTGCGCCAGAGGGACGAAGAAGAGAGGGCGGGGCGGCTCGGTATTGGCGGGGTCGACGTATTTAGCGTTGTTGACGACGCCGACGATCTCGAAGGTGTTGGAGTAGCGTGGCAGGTCGAGGCCGAAGTGCTGGCCGATGGGGTTTTCGCCCGGCTTGAAAAAGCGCTTCACGAAGGCATCATTAACGACGGCGATTTTCTGCGTGGAGTCGGTGTCGTCTTCGGTGATGGAACGGCCCCGGATCATCTGCTGGCCGAGGGTTTCGAGGTAGCCGGGTGCGACATGATCCCAGGAGGAGCCGGATTGCTCGTTAGGGCCGGGCATGCCGTGGCCCTGGCGGATAACGCCTTCGCCCCAATTGTCGGTAAGAGGGGTGTATTGCGCGAGGGCGGCGCGCTCGACGCCGGGGAGGTGGCTGAGGCGGTCCTGCAGCTCGCGATAGAGGGCGTCAAGCTGCGGTTGCGAGTACGAGGACCATGGAGCGGTGAGGCCGAGGGTGACGCGGTGGTCGAGCTGGTAGCCCCAGTCCTGGTGCTGGAGGTTGGTGAGCGAGCGCGTCAGCAGGCCGGCGCCGCTGAGCAGGACGACGGAGAGCGTGGCCTGGACGATGACGAGAGTTTTTTGCGACCAGGAGGCATGATCGCGCGTGCTGCGATTGGCGCCGCGGAGGGCTTCGGCGGGGTCGGCGTGGGTGGCGAGCCATGCAGGCGCGGTTCCGAAGACGATGCCGGTGACGAGGGAGAGCGCGAAGGCGAAGCCGAGCACGAGAAGCGAGGGGGTCGCCGAGATGGGGACGAAGTGCGCGTGGCGGAAGGCCATGGCAACGATGAGCTTGACACCGGCGAATGCGATAACGATGGAAGCGATGCCGCCGAAGACGGAGAGGAGGACGCTTTCGGTGAGGGTCTGGCGGATGATGCGCTGGCGCGATGCTCCGAGGGCCAGGCGGATGGAGGTTTGGGTGCGGCGCGAGGCTCCGCGGGCGAGGAGGAGGTTGGCGATGTTGGCGCAGGCGATGAGGAGAACGAGGCAGCAGACGGCGAGCAGGATGTGGAGGGAGTCGGCGTAGTTCTGCTTCATGAGGGCGACGCCGATGCCGGCGGGGATGACCTGGATGTTTTGTTTGGGGAGGTCGGCTTTGATGTCGGCCATCCAGTCGGCGGGCATGCCGCTGTCATTGATGAGCCAGTGGCGGACGAGCGCGGTCATGCGCGGCCCGGTGGTGACGGTAGAAGCACCGGGTTTCAGGCGGCCGATGACACGGAGCCAGGCCTGGAAGTGATGGAGCAGCGCATTCGATCCGTTGAAGACGGGCTCCTGATTGACGGGCAGCCAGAGGTCGGGAGGATTGGCACGCAGGGTTTCGCCGAAGAAGCCGGGCGGGGTGATGCCGATGATGGTGACGGGATGGTCAGCGATGATGAAGGTGGAGCCGATGATGGAGGGGTCCGATCCATATTGCTGTTGCCAGGTGCGGTAGCTGAGCATGGCAACGGGCGGGGAGCTGGGCTGATCGTCGGAGGGGATGAGAGTGCGGCCCATGAAGGCGCTGAGTCCGAAGGTGGAGAAGTAGTTGCCGGTGACCATCTCGGTGCGGAGAGGCTTGGCGGCGCGATCGGTTTGGCCACGGCGGACGCCGAGGGTCCAGCCGCCGGCCTGAAAAGCGGCCAGCGAAGAGAATTCGGGGGTGTTCTGCTGCATGCGGCGGTAAAAGTCGTAGGAGAAGAAGCCCCAGTTATCCTGGGTGCCGCCCTCGATGCAGCAGTCGTCGCCGGTCCCGATGCGGTAGAGAGTCGATGGATCGACAACGGGGAGGGACTTGAGCATGACCGTGTCGATGAGGGAGAAGATGGCGGTGGTGGCGCCGATGCCGAGGGCCAGGGTGAGCATGGCGGTGAGGGTGAAGACAGGGGACAGGCGCATCTGGCGCAGAGCGTAAGCAAGGTCCTGGCGGAAGGTCTGCATGGGCGAGCCTCAGATGGGCGATACGGCGGGAAAAGCGGGGTGGTTCCCCGAATGTGACGGAATGTAACGGAGACGCTGGGCTCAGGGCTCAGGTTACAAAACTGAGAAATTGCTTTCGTATGATGGGCACATGGTGAAGTTCTTTTTTTGTGCGACATTGGCGGGTTGTTGCGTGATTACGGGTTGGGCCCAGAGTTCGATTTCGACGCAAACCGCGCCCGCGGCGCAGAGTTCGCCGCAGAATTTGCCTTCAGCACCGCATGCGAATGCGCCTTCAGTACAGAAGTTGCCGCCGGGACCGGATGAGCGGCCATGCGATTTGAGCAGCCTTTTGGTTTGCGTGCAGCATGTGGCGGAGGATGAGAAAGGGATCGTGATGAGCCCGCTGCATGCCCCCGTTGAAGATTTGTGGTGGATTGTGCCGTTTGGCGTGGCGACCGGCGTCTCAATCGATTACGACACAGAAGCGATCCGGGATCTTGGGGTGCACACGACGCGCGAGAACGACTTCAACAAGCTGTCGGATTATGCGGGGCTGTATATCCCGTTTGCGGCAGCGGGAGTTGGCTATGCCGCGGGATCGGTGAAGCAGAACGATTATCTGAAGGAGACGGCGGTGCTTTCCGCCGAGGCGATGGCAGATGCGGGGATTCTGGACGAAGGGCTGAAATATACCCTGGACCGGGAGAATCCGATGCTCAACAATGCGAAGGGCGGATTCTGGCCAGGCGGGCCGAAGGGCTGGCCGAACAGTCCGTCAATGCCGTCGGAGCACGCGATGAATATTTGGGCATTCGCGCATGTGGTGGCGGGGCAGTATGACGGCATTGCCACGAAGGCCGTGGTGTATGGAGTCGCGAGCACGGTTTCCGTGTCGCGGGTGCTGGCGCGGCAGCATTTTCCTTCGGATGTGCTGGTGGGGAGCACCTTCGGATGGCTGATCGGCGGATACGTGCTGCATCACCGGTCGCTGGAACACGGGAATTTGGTGGATGTATCGGCGGTGCAGACACCGCTGGGGCGCGGGATTGAGGTTCGGATCGGCCCGAGCCGGGGACAGTAAGGAAAACAGCGTTCAGCCATCAACGTTCAGAAAAACGAAGAGCATTCCCGCCCAGAACCGGGGCGGTCAGGCGGCGGGTTGGTCGAGGGCCCGGGGCGGCGCGGTGAGCGCTCGATATTGGAAATACATATTCAGGCGCCAGCGCAGGATCATGCCGAAGGCGAGGATGAAGAAGAGGCCGCCGGTCTGCTCGATGGACATGATGCGGTTGAAGTAGCCGCGCGCGGCGAAGCGGACTGCGGCGAGCACAATGATGACGGCGAGGAAGGCGCTGGAGCGCTTCATCATGATGACATTGCCTTCGCGATGCAGGCGCGAGGTGCGGAGCAGCGGCCAGGCGAGGACGATGGCGCCGATGAGGAAGGCGGCGACGGCCCACGTCCACGGGAAACGGAAGACGGGGACGATGAACATGGAGAAGCCGGTGGCCATGCCGGCGGGCGGGATGAGGATCTTTTTCAAGGTGACGGGGGTCTGGCCTTCGCGGATGCGCCAGATGAGGACGGCGACCGCTCCGAAGACGGAGGTGACGACGGAAGTGAGGGGGGAAATGTGCATAGCGGGACTGGGGAGAGGGGCTTTTAGGGGAAGCCTGTCTCAAGGATAGCGCAGGAGAACAGCGCTCAGCGCTCAGCGATCAGCGTTCAGAAAAACAGGGCCCCGTTCGACTCGACGGCTTATCCCGACCCGCTCAGGACGGGCTCTCCGCTCCGCGCTCGATCCGGATGACACGACAATTAGAGATGCTGAACAGGGCATCCGGCATGGTGCACTCATTAACAATCTGCGCCGTGGCGATTGCACAAGACTGTATAAAGGATGCCGCAGCCGGAAGCCGGAGCTTGCCCATCGCGAGCCGACAGGACCTTCGGCGACATGGGGAGAACAACATGCGATGGTTGGCGTGGATCGTGCTGCTGACGGCGAGCGCGTCGGCGCAGATGCCGGGGCAGAATGGAACGCAGTGGCCGGAGATCACGCAGGAGCAGGACTATACCTGGCATCTTGCATCGAGTGCGGAGCCGACGGGGGCCAACGCCGATTACCGGGCTCTCACCCCAGGAGTGGCCATCACCATCCTCGACGACGATGGTCCAGGAATGATCTCTCACCTGTGGTTCACCATCGGGAGCCCTGAGCCGTATCACCTGAAGCGCATCGTGTTGCGGATGTACTGGGACGGAGAAGAATCGCCGAGCGTGGAAGCGCCGATCGGCGATTTCTTCGGCCTCGGCACGGGCGAGTACTTTACCTGGAATTCAGCGATGCTTTCGGTGGCCAGCAGCAAGGCGCTCAACTGCTTTTTCCCGATGCCCTACCAGCATCATGCGCGCATTACGGTGACCAACGAAGGCAAGATGACGCTTTCGAACCTTTATTACAACATCGAATACCGCAAGTACCCTCATCCGCTGCCGCCCACCACGATGTACTTTCACGCGCAGTACCGGCAGGCGCAGCCGAATCACGGATGGACCAGTCAGTGGTACGAAAACGGCGACCCACTCGTGAATTACAAACGGAATCTGGACGGCAAGGATAACTACGTCTGGTTTGAGGCGAAGGGACGCGGTCAATTTGTCGGAGTGACGATGTCGATTCTGCAAAACCAGGATGGCTGGTGGGGTGAAGGCGACCCAATGTTCTTCATCGACGACGAGAAGACACCTGTGCTGCCGGGAGGCACGGGCTCGGAAGATTATTTTCTGGGTGCATGGGATTTCGGCGGGGCCTCGTTCAGCTATCCGCTGTATGGAGCGCCTGTGGTCGGCAAGGAGCTGGCAGGAGAACGATGGAGCGTCTACCGGTTTCATCTGGACTCGCCGATTCCGTTTACGAAATCCATGAAGGCGACAATTGAGCACGGGCATGCAAATGCCCGTTCCGACAACTTCTATTCCGTCGCGTATTGGTATCAGAAAGAGCCGCACATGCCGTTTCCGCCGTTGCCGTCGATGGATGACCGCATCCCCACGCTGGAAGTCGTCGGAGGTCCGGGCAATGAGGGCGTGGGGCGCCCGCCAACGGGGCTTTCTCCGAAGTAGTCAGCGGGGGAAAGAGCCGGACGCGACGATTTTTGCGGTGGTAATGGCCTGGCCGGTGTGGCGCTGGGTGTGGTCCGCGCAATGGACGAGCAGGCCGCCCACGGTGGTGGGCAGGGCTTTGCGGCCGACGCTGCGGGTTTGCTCGAGGTTGACGGCGGCGAAGGCGCGGACACGGCGGATGGCGTCGTCGATTCCCATGCGAAATTCGGAAAAAAGTGCAGCGTGCGCGACGTTGGGGTCCAGTTCTGTTTTGAGCGCGGCGAGTTGGGTCGGACTGAGTTGTTCGCCTTCGGCATAGGTGAGCAGGCGGTCGAGACTGCGCGCAATGTGGCGCAGGTGAAAGGCGACCGGGCTGACGCCGGCGGGGCGGGCGTTGAGGGCTTCGTCGCTGAGGGGCGCGCACCACTTCTCAATGTCCTCACGGGAGAGCTCGAGGGCGTGCACAACGGCGCGCAGGACAGCAGGGGTTTTGGTGTGGGTTCCGCGGAGCCAGGGTTCCATCAGGGAACAGGGTACAGCTCACAGGCGACAGGAGTCCCGAGCACGGGGCACCGGGCACCGAGCACCAGGCACCCGACTGACGCGGAGGAGACATCCCAAGGAATGAGAACGAGCGAAGGGAGATAACGATGCCGGATCAAGAGGAACGGGAGACGCTGGAAAAGGCGAAGGAGGATCTGCGCGAGGGCAAGGCGCCGTCGACAGCGGCGGGCGAGTTCGTGCGCGAGGAGATCGATCACGTGCGGGAGGGGCGCCACGGAGCGCGGTCTCCGCAGCAGGCGGTGGCCATTGGGCTCAGTAAGGCACGGCGAGCGGGGATTCCCCTGAAGCCGCCGTCAAAAGGCAACGCCGGCACGAAGGAGAGCGCAGAACGGGATTACGAGAAGGGGCAGTCGCACACGCGGAAGAAGACGTCGGCGAAGCGGTCGCGGGCGACGAGTGGGGCGCTCAAGCGGGAACCGAAGTCGACCGTTTCGCGCGCGGCGCTTGCGAAGCAAACGCGCTCGGCCGCGCGGAAGCGGAGCGCGTCGAGTCGGCGGGGAGCGGCGGCAAAGGCCGTACGCACGAAGGGAGCCGCGGGACGAAGCCGGGCGGTGAAGAAGGCCGCGCGGACGCGAGCCAAGCATTAGCGGGACGCTCCCCGGGCCGATCCACCGCGGCGTATTTGTGACTTCCAAATCCACGGCGCTTCCGTCCGCGTAGGCCAACTGTGGCTTGCCTGGAATGCCCGGCCGCTGCTGCGTAATTCCTATCGATAACCTGGGAAGGTTCGGCGATTCGGCGATGTTGGAGCCGTCCGCCTGCGCATACAATCGGATTGCATTCGCCTGCTGCGTTGGTTGAGCGCGCGAAGGAGGTCGGGATTTTATGAAGTCGCTGCTGTTGCGCGAATACGGTCACCTGGAAATTGCGGATATGCCGCGGCCTGCGCCCGGGCCGGGAGAGGTGCTGGTGCAGGTGGCTGCGTGCGGCATTTGCGGGAGTGATGTGCACGGCTACGACGGATCGTCGGGGCGGCGCATTCCTCCGCTGGTGATGGGGCATGAAGCTGCAGGGACGGTGGCGGCGGTGGGAGCGGGGGTGACAAAGTTCCGCGAGGGGGACCGCGTGACGTTCGATTCGACGGTCTACTGCGGGAAGTGCGATTTTTGCCGGCGCGGCATGATGAATCTGTGCGACCGGCGTGAAGTGGTGGGGGTTTCGTGCGGGGACTATCGGCGGCATGGAGCGTTCGCGGAATATGTAACCGTGCCTGAGCGCATTGTGTATCGGCTGCCGGATGCGATGCAGTTTTCGGAAGCCGCGATGCTGGAGGCGGTTTCCGTCGCGCTGCATGCGGTGCACCTGAGCGGAAGCCCGGAGGGCAGGACGGCGCTGGTGCTGGGCGCGGGGATGATCGGATTGCTGACGATGCAGGCGGCGCGGGCTCTCGGTTATGCGCGGGTGATGATCGCGGACATCGATGCGACGCGGCTGGAGCTGGCACGGTCGCTGGGCGCTGACGATGTGCTGCGTTCCGGTGCCGAGCTCGTGGCCGAGGTGCAGGGACGAACCGGCGGCTACGGAGCCGACGTGGTTTTTGAAGCCGTGGGGCGCAACGAGACGGTGGCAGCGGCGATCGACAACGTGCGCAAAGGCGGGACGGTGGTGCTGATCGGCAACATCGCGCCGGAGGTGAAGCTGCCGCTGCAGAAAGTTGTGTCGCGGCAGATCCGCTTGCAGGGGAGCGCGGCATCGTGCGGGGAATATCCGGAGGCGATGGAGCTAGTGACGAGCGGGAAGATTCGGATTGAGCCGCTGATCACGGCAGTGGCGTCGCTCGAAGAGGGGCCGCGGTGGTTCGAGCGGCTGCACGCGGGCGAGCCAAATCTAATGAAGGTGGTGCTGACGCCGGACGGGGCGAGCGCGCGATGAGCAAGGCGTTGTTCGATCTGAGTGGGCAGGTTGCGGTGGTGACCGGGACGAGCCGTGGGCTGGGGCAGTATCTGGCGCGGGCGCTGGCGAAGGCGGGAGCCGATCTGGTGCTGACCAGCCGGCGGCGCGACTCCCTGCAGGAATTTGAAGCGGAGGTGCGGGGGCTGGGACGGCGCACGGTGGCGCTGGAACTCGATGTGCGGGATCAGGCGAGCATCGAGCGCATGGCTGCGGAGGCGCAGGAGGCGTTTGGGCAGGTTCATATCCTGGTCAACAACGCGGGATGCAACGTGCGCAAGCCGGCACTCGATGTGACGTGGGACGACTGGAACCTGGTGCTGGAGACGAATCTGCGCGGAAGTTTTTTTGTGGCGCAGGCGATGGCGCGGGGGATGATCGAGCGCGGCTACGGACGCATCATAAATATCGGTTCGGTCACCAGCGTGTTTGGCTATGCGGGGCTGGCTCCGTATGGCGCGAGCCGCGGCGGCATCCGGCAACTGACGATGAGCCTGGCGGATGACTGGGGCAGGCATGGCGTGACGGTGAACTGCCTCGCGCCGGGGTGGTTTCGCACCGAGCAGAACAAGGTGCTCTACGAAGATGCGGAGTGGGTGGAGTATCTGGTGGATCGCATTCCGGTGAAGCGACCGGGGCAGCCACACGATCTGGATGGCGCCGTGGTTTTTCTGGCGTCGGAAGCGAGCGGCTACGTGACGGGGCAGACGCTGCTGGTGGACGGCGGGATCTCGACGGGATCGATGCGGGCGACGGTCAGGCCGAAGCCAACGTCCTGATCAGACGGGTTGCTCGTCGGGCAGCGGGATGGGGCGAATCTCTCCCAGCAGAAAGATGTAACCGGCGATGCCGATGACGAGGTAGGCTCCCGCAAGAGCGAAGGCGGCGACGAAATTGTGACGGACTTCGACGAGATAGCCGGTAACCGCGGCCGCTACGCTTCCGGAAAGCTGGTTGGAGAAATTCATGATGCCGCCAACCGAGCCGACGCTGTCGCCTGGCGCGATGAGTGACGGGACCGACCATCCGACCGGAGAAGCCGCGGCGAGACCGCCGATGGAGAGGCTGATCCAGAAAAGCGCCTGCGTGGCGGAATGCGCGTGCGCGGCGCCGAGAATGCCGAGGCCGAGGGTGAGTCCGCAGACGAGGACCGTTTGCCGCACGAGGCTCGGACGCAATCCGCGGCGGATGAGCGCATCGACAAGCCAGCCGCCAACGAACAGATCGGCAATGGCTGCAATGAGCCAGGGGACACCTGTGTAGAGAAACGAATGGCTGAGGTTGATGTGGAGCGTGCGGGATAGATAGACCGGCAGCCAGGTGAGCAACAGATAGAAGGTGTAGTTGTAGGATCCCATGCCGAGCGCCAGTCCGATGACCTTGCGCTGGCGCAGCAAATAGCCGAGAGGCGCACGCTGCTGGACGCGAGGCTGCGGCGCGATCGCGTCCACTGCGAACGAGCGGTGGTCCGGATGCGGATCGCGATACATCCACCAGAACAGGAGAAAGAAGAGGAAGCTGATGACGCCGGTGGCGGCGAAACTGAGGCGCCATCCGATGCGCAGCAGGAGCAGGCCGATGAGGGGAATGCCGAGGGCGGGTCCGAACTTTGCGGACGCGTCGAAGAGGCTGGTGGCGAAGCTGCGCTCGCGCGGGAGAAACCAGTAGCCGATGGCTTTGGCGTTCCCGGGAAAGGTGGGAGCTTCGCCGATGCCGAGGAGAAAGCGGGCGGCAAAGAATCCGCCAACACCGGGCGTAGCAGCGGCGGCGAAGGAAGCGACGCTCCACAGGAAGGTGCTGATGCAGCCGACGCGGCGCACGCCGAAGCGGTCGAGGAGGTGGCCGCAAGGGAGCTGGGCGAGCGCGTAGGTCCAGTTGTAGGCGCCCGCGAGGAGGCCGAAGGTAAATTCCGAGATTTTGAAGGTCGCGATGAGCGCGTCGTGGGAGACGGACAGATTGACGCGATCGAAGTAGTTAATCAGCACGCCAAGACTGAGCAGGACCGCGATGTTCCAGCGCCCCGCGAGCCTCTGGGGCGCGTTATCCAGTAGCTTCTGATCGAGTTCTCCCGCCGGCATCATCCGAGGATATCCGGAATTCGCGCGCGACGTGGCACAGGCTAGACGGTCTCGTGGGGTGCTGCGTGGATTTCGACCGTGATGGTCTGCGATCCGAGGCGCGGGTGTTTTGCGGAAAGGCGCACGGTGCCCGCCTGCTCACGGGCGCGAATCCAGACGGCGCCGGTGCCTCCAATGAGCGAGAACGGATTGTCGCCGATGAGGTCGGCGGGGCCTTCGAGGGTGAGGGCGATGGGGTCGTCGGCATAGGGGCGAATTGCGCCGAACTCATCGGTAACGCGCAGGACGACGCGCGTGGAGTCGGCACCATCGGCGCTGAGCGCGTGGTCGTCAGCAAGCAGAGCAAATTTGCTGTCGACGCCGCGTCCGGAGAGCGATTTGGAGATGACTTGTTTTCCCTCCATGAATCCGTCGATGCGCAAATCGCCCCATCCGGCGCGGTAGCGGTGCATGTCGAAGATGAACGGGGGATATTTGAGGTGCGCGAATTCTTCGCGGTCGGGATCGGCTTCGGCGAGGAGTTTCCAGGGATTTTTGTCGTCGCTGCCGGCACGCGTGTACAGCTTGAGGTGATCGCAGTTGGAGCAGATGACGGCTTTGGTGAATCCGACGGACTCATCGCCGCGCGCCCAGTGGAAGGCAGGCTCGAGTACGACTTCTTCGGCTGGATCGCACTGCGATTTGTAGAAACCGCCGGCGGGCTTGAGCTCGCGAAAGATGTCGGTGACGCCGTGGTAGCAGATGCGATCGCCGGATCCGAAGTTGGCGTGCGTGTTGTAGTCGAAGGCGCACCAGCCGATGCCGCCGGCATACTGGGGATCGGAAGCGATCTGGTCGTGGATGCGGGCGTGACGGAGCGTGTGCTCGCGCTGGCGCTCGTCGTCGTCGGTGGTTTTGGTGGGGAAGGTGTGGCCGACGAATTCGGTATTGAGGTAACGGGGATGATTGGGCGGCTTCAGCGGAATGCCGAAGTCGTTCATGGTGAAAACGTCTTCGAGAAATTCGGACTGCTGGAAATTACGGATGCCGCCGGTCTGGCGGGTGGGGTCGAGGGCGTGGGCGAGGGCGTTGGAGCGGGTGTAGAAGTCATGGTCGTCGCGCGACTCGTTGATGCGAACGCCCCACAGCACGATGGCGGGATGATTCCAGTCGCGGCGAACCATGCGGCCGACGTTGTCGACGGCGATGTCCTTCCAGGCCTGGTCGCCGATGTGCTGCCAGCCAGGGATTTCTTCCAGCACGAGGAGGCCGAGTTCGTCGCAGGCATCGAGGAAATGGCGTGACTGCGGGTAGTGTGAGGTGCGGACGATGTTGCAGTGAAGGACATGGCGGAGGATGTGCGCGTCCTGGCGTTGCACGCGCGCGGGCATGGCGCCGCCGGCGAAAGGAAACGTCTGATGGCGGTCGAGGCCGCGCAGCTTGACGATTTTGCCGTTGAGGGAGAATCCGTGATCGGTGAAGGTCGCTTCACGGAACCCGATACGGCGGGAATCTTCGTCGAGGAGCTGGTCCGCGTGCAGCAGGCGAACTTTGACGGTGTAGAGGTTGGGGTGTTCAAGGTCCCAGAGCCGGATGCCGGAGATCTGATCGAGCGAGACGGCGTGGCGCGCGGGGTCGGATTGCGTTTCATCGCTCGCGTGAACCGGGGCCGTGGCGTTGCTCATGGGCGATGAAGGCGAAGAAGCTTCCATGATCAGTTGTTTGTTGGTGGCGATGACTTTTTCGCCGTCGAGCAGCTCAACTTCGAGCGAGAGATCGCCGTGCGATTCACCGGCGAGAAAGCAGTCGACGTCGAGCGAGGGGCTGCCGCTGAGGACGTCGCGCGGGCGAGCGAAGATGTTATCGATGGCAACCTGCGGGACGATGCGGAGGGAGACTTCGCGGTAGATGCCGCCGAAGGTCATGTAGTCAATTTCGTTGCCAAAGGGCGGGATGTCGGCGCGCTCGGTGGAATCGAGCTGAACGCAGAGGACGTTTTCGCCTTCGAAGTGAAGGTGCGGTGTGAGGTCGAAGGAGAAGGGGGTGTAGCCGCCTTTGTATTCGCCGAGGGAGACGCCGTTGATCCAGACGGTGGAGGCGGTCATGGCGCCTTCGAAGTCGACGAAGACGCGCTTGCCTGTCGCGCCTGGCGGTAAGCGAAAGCGGCGACGATAGGTGGAGATGAATTCGTAGTCCTTGTCGTCGAAACTATGCCAGGGCATGCGGACATTGGTGTGCGGGAGGACGACGCGGGTGGAGCTGGAGTCGTCGAACCCGGGCGCAGTAGCGGCATCGATTTTGCCGGGATGGTAGCGCCAGTTACGGTTCATGGGCAGAACCGATCGGCCGCGGGCGACGTTCTGCGCCGGGTGGGCCAGCTGCTCGGCGAACCCTGATGCTTTGTACATGGCTGCCGATGCGAGCAGGCCACCGGTACGTTTGATGAAGACGCGACGATCGATAGTCATAGGAGAGCTTTCAGGATTGGCGCTGCGACGAACCCGACCAGTCTAAGCCAGCGGCTCTCACAGGGAATCATCCTTTAGACCAGGTGATGGAGGATCAACCCCCAAAAATCCCTGGGCCGGGCCTCGTTCGAGCACGGCGGCGGATGATTCGCAGGGAGGCGCCTGGGAGCCTGGGTTGACGGCCTGGGTTCGGATGGAATCTTTGGCGTCGGGGTTGCGCACGGGTTTCGTATGCTGAAGAGCATAGGCCGTACGTTGGCACTCAGGACACTCGAGGAGACTCGCATGGCAGATACAGCGAAGAAGACGAAGGCAGCGGCCAGGCCAAAGAAGGCGGAGGCAGGGCCGAAGTTAGTTGAGACCAGACCGAAGAGGGTGAAGGCCAGAGCGCCGAAGGCACAGATGGTGAGCCACGAAGAGATCGAGCGGCTGGCGCATCGATTCTGGGCGGAACGCGGCTACCAGCACGGACAGCCTGAGGTCGACTGGTTCCGGGCTGAAGAGGAGCTGCGCGGCAAGGCGTCGTAAAAGCCCATAGGAGGGGTGGCGCCCAACTGGGAAAGCAGCACATGAGGTCTCGCGGAGCGAGGCTGCGGAGAAGCGCCGGGTTTTAACCCGGCGAAATGCGCGACTCGGAAGGGGCCTTCAGGCCCGGAGATGCCGGGGGGCGGCGTCAAGCGCGAATGCGCGGTTCGCAGAGGACCTGGGGAACTCTTCGACGCATTCGCAAAGGTGAGAGCGCACGGGGTTCTCGTGAATGTAGTTCCGATGCGACTCGTAGCTCGCGTGGTCGTGCATGCGCAGTTTTTTGAAGCTGTCTTCCCAGACGGCATTTTGGATTTCCAGTGCGAAGGCCCGGCGCGCGCCGGGCCTTGTATTTCTTCTTTTGTCGGCTTACCGATAAGCTGAAAGTCGCGCCCACGCAAAATCAACAGCTTGGCCGAGACGCGACCCCATAAGGCTGAAGCCCCTGGAACCCAAAAGGTGAAAGTTTCTGGTCCTTCTTGCACATAAGGTGAAAGTTTCCGCGATACTGGGTTATCCCCTTGCGCAACTTACTGATTCCGAATGAGTTCATACATCGTGGAGCCGTGCGCGATACTGGGCGTTGGAGGAAAAATGGCTCAGCGATTCTCGCGCAAAGAACTATACGATCTCGTGTGGTCAGAACCACTGCGGGATCTTGCTGGTCGGTTCGGAATCTCGGATGTCGCTCTCAAGAAATGCTGCCAGCGCTCGGCGATTCCGACGCCAGAACGCGGCTATTGGGCACAGAAGGATGCTGGGCAGCAGCCTTTCGTTCGACCACTTCCCGAACGCCCTCCCGCCATGGAGGACGAAGTGACTGTGGGTGGTGGGTATAGCTACGCCTGTGGGCCGCAATGGACCAGGGAAGAACTGCTCGGACCGCTGCCTCCGGCCCCAGAATTCGACACTTCGCTAGACGTGGTCCGGGAGCGGATCGCAACCGCTATCGGCAAGGTCACCGTTCCCCGTGATGTGAAGGCGTGGCACCCAGCGATCCAGCGCCTGCTGAAGGATGACGATGCTCGCCGAGAGAAACTGCGCGAAACCGGTTATTCCTGGCACAAGCCCCTGTTTGAGTCACCGCAAGAGATGCGGCGGCTGCGGTTGCTGAACAGTCTGTTTCTGGCCACCGCCAGATTCAATGCAAAACCGTCACCAGACAAAGAAGCACGAAGGGCCAGCCTCGGGTTCTACAAAGAATACGTCGCCATCTGCATCGGACCTACGAAGCAGCCCCGGCGCATCCAGAACGCTAAACCTGCCCACGACGGACTCACGCTTGCGATTCTCGACAGTTACCACTCGGAAAAGGAGGTCCAGGCGTGGCATGACGGTGAGGGAGCGAAGCTGGAGGCGCAGATGACCTCTGCCGCGATCGAGATCGTCCTCTTAGCGGAGACAAAGTACCGAGACTCCATATTCCGGCGTTACAAATGGCGAGTCGAACGCAAGGTCGAATTGGAGGAGGAGGACCGCAAGCGAAAGCTTGAAGCTGAACGCGCTGAACGGGAAAGAATCAAGCGGCTGGAACAGGCTCGGATCGATGGCCTTCTCAGCGACGCAGCAGACTTTCAGAAATCAGCGGTGATCCGTCAGTACGTAGACGCGATTCGGGCCAAGCATGCCTGCTCACCCATCGCGTCCGATCAAGAGCTGGAAGACTGGTGCCGGTGGGCTCTGGCGCAGGCCGATCGGCTTGACCCAGCGTTTAAAAGCGGCTTCCTCTTTCGCATGCAAGAAACAGAACAGCCTGACATGTAACGTCTCCAGAGTTACGGTGGCAACCAGCTTCGCAAAGTATTTTCCGAACGCCGCAGGTCGTTTGGGGCGATGGTGGGAACTTTCGCACTTTTATCCGCTCACAGTCCCGAAGTCGGAATCTGCTGGCCGCGGCAGACGCTGTATGACCTCCGCAAACCCATTCTCAGTGATCGCTTCAAACCCACGCGGCATCACAGCGTCGCGCAAGATCTCCAACATCCCAGCTAACCGTTCCGCCATCTCCTTCTTAAGCTGCAACCTCTCCCACAGCCCAGTATTCATGCGCTGCGGGTCGCGTTCAAGGAGCGTCTCACGCTCACGGCTGACCTGCTCGTCCCAGTCTTTCACTAAGCGAAATAACCCATCTTGACTTTTGAAGAACGGCACCGCGTCCCTTACCAGCAGAGCAATGATCTTTTGGCGGAATTCGTCACGATCGTAGGCGCATCGCTGAAACGCCCGAAACAATTCCAGCACCATGCAACTCTCCGAGTAGAGGTATTTCCTGCTTATTACGGCGATAATCCGGCTGCCGCCGGAGATAATCTTGCCCAACTCGTCAATCGAGTCTCCGGGATTAAGGACATCTCGGTCACGGCCGACCGTCCACCCTTTTTGTCGGAGCGTGTCGCAAAGCAGCTCCACCAGCTTCTGCCTTTCTATGCCATCCGGAGTCTCATCTCCCCATGCATACGATATAAATACCGGCGCCTTCTTGTGGTCCCTCGAAAGGTGGCCAAGGCACGGCTTCGAGTATTGAACGCGAAAGACCGAGTCTCTGGTTCCCGATACTTCCGGAGGCAAAATCGGAAGATTAAAGCAGATTCTCGACCCGATAACGGGTACTACCTGTTCGTCCCATATACGCAGCAGCAGTTCGTCATTGTGTACTCTGTCGCGAAGTTGAGTTCCTACGAAAGCTTCCATGAGGGTGTAGGCCTCCTTGACCTCATTGCGTCGAAACTGTATGAGCGCAAGAAGCCATGTAGCCACGCTATGCCGCTCAGGGCGAAAATCGGGGAAGGATTTGAGCGCTTGGCATGCGTGGTTGTAATCGCCCAAGGCGGCTAACGACAGAGCCTCATGCGTAGCAAAATGAATATCCACGGGAAAGTCGTTGCGAAGCGCCCTACTTGTTTTCGCCGCCCGGTTCCACTCGTCTCCGATTTCACACAAGAGCACCTTGCCCAAGCCCTGAACGCTCGGCGAAAGAGCCGCCTCGTCCCGCAGCCCAAGTAGTTCCCCGATTTCGGAGCCACGACCGCACGCCGCCTGAAGAAGTACTATGCACAGTTCCAGGTGCCTTCTGCCGTACGTCCGCGGAATTCTATCGACGCCTTGTCGAAGCAGTGAGATCGCCTGCTGGACCCGCCCTGCCTTGCACAGGCACCTGGACGCAATCTCATACAGCGAAAAGACGTTTCTCTCCGCGGGTACAGATGCCATGCCCTCATCCAGAAACGGGAGGGCATCCGCAGCTCGTTCTTCCTTTAAGAGGATTTCCGCTCCAGCATAGTAAAGTGGTGCTGTTAGCGTCTTGTCGGTACTGGCGCTAATGCCCCGCTTGATTACGCGCATGGCGCCATCCGCGCTATGCCCTTCATGCGTCAATTCGGCAAGTAGGACCCATGCGCTCTGATATCTTCCTTGGCCAGTTGCTCTGGCAGCGTGAATGATCGCCTGCTCTCGATCACCGGGCGCGCTCCGTGCTCGTAGGCACCGAGCGAGATGCAACTCAAGTGGCTTTGCACCGCTATCGCCAAGCAGGACTGTGAGGACTCCAATTCTTTCGTCCAGCTCGTCGCGATTTTCTGGCACGTGACCTTCGCTACTGATCTCTCTTCTGAGATGATCAGTAAAAGTTTGACTTACGCGTAAGAGTTCTTCCCTCCGCCCGGCCTGCACCAGATGGAAGCGAAGCTCGGCGAAGGACGCCGCGAGCTGAGAATGCTCACTCACAATCTGCTGTGAGCGGAAGGGTCGCATATAGTAATCGGCAGCCGCAGAATGGGCGCGCTTGAACTCTGCGGAGTCGCCCCGCAAGCGGGACTTTGCGATTTCCCGCACGATTGGGTTGAGGAAGAGGGAGCCTCCATAAAGGTTAAGGAAGAATCGCGACTGGAGGGCACTGCGAAGCTCGACTGCCTCGCTTCGATTGGCGCATATCAATTCGAGCGCCATCGGTTTAAAGCTCCTGCGATACACAGCGAGATGTCTCAGGCGCTTCTGCTGTATCGAATCCATCTGGGCGAGGGTATGCTCCAGCAGATCACGCTCCAACACCCTGAGAAAGGCTCGATCCACTTCTCTCTCTGCAACTGCCCATGGTCCAGGATTGTTTTTGATAATCTCATCAAGAGTGCTGAAGTGCAGAGCAGCAACGAGCGCCTCAATGGCTCTTGGGTTATAGCTCAGGACTCGTAGGACATCATGCTTTCTTTCCAGTGAAAAACTCACCTCTAATTCTGATTCATCGAGTCGCGCATCCAACATTTCGATAGCTTCATCCCGTTGCAGCTCCTTCAGTATTTTGCGCGGAATCCATTCGGACCAACGCGCTCGCTCCACAAATCCATCACATAGGAGGAGCAGCCTTCCCGGGAGCCCGGGCCTGTTGCGGAGGTGAGATAGCACTGCTTCAAACTGTGGAATGGGGCTTGTCGAATTCGGGCGGAAAAAGCGCTGCACTTGATCCAACACGAGAACAATTGGCACCTGGAGCAGCTTCTCGAAAGAGAGCGCAAGGTTGGCGCTCCCACTGGGGTTCGATGGGAGATGCATATCCGAAACCCCGTGGAGACTCATTTGAGCCGCTAATTCTTGGAAGCTCTCAGCTACGGATGGAATCGGTCGATCGACAATCTCCTCGATCAGTGCATGTTTACACAGGCCGCTCGCGAGTGCCTGCTCGATTAGCTGATGTGCGAGATCGGTCTTTCCGACGCCAGAGAAACCCTGAAGGAAGCAAACCGGTGGCCCTTCCTTGAGCCAGACCCGCGTAAAATAGTCCAGCGCCTCTGAGCGACTGCGTCCGAAGTACCTTTTCATATTTCCGAGCTCCGATCGGAACCGCTCCTTGGAGAATCGTGAGCGATACGACGCAGTTTAACGCGAGGAAGAGAGCCCTCGGTAGTGCCAGAGGAAGCTTCTTCAAGTCGTGACCCTGAGCGAAGTCGCGGCAGACATTGCCGTGGGGACACGACTATTCTCCCGCACTGCACATGCGATCTATGAACGACCTGTTATCTGTATCTATATTAAACACAGTGGTAATAATGTTATAAATCATCGATAGAGCGGCGAAATCGGGCCGTTCGCTTCTGCACTTTCGCGGGATCACCAAGACATAGGTACATGATGCAAGCACGCTCTGACCATATCGGAGTCCGATTTTTTGGATCGTGATTACTAGGCTATTCGTCGCCTCATCGCCCCTCCTGATCGACGATCTACAAACGGAGCCCGCCTTTCGCTTCGTAAAGGTAGGCGGTGGGGTGCCTTTCTAACACGCCCCTGCGAGTCACTGCAAACCTCGATTTCGTCGAATAAAGTCCACCAATCGCGACGGCAGCTCCGGTGCCAGCCAAGATCCCGGGAACAGTGTTTAGAACAGAACCGCGAAGTGCTGCTGCGGCTTGCACAGCAGTCAAGATCATCGAAATTACAATTTCTTTCGTCCCAACCACCTGCTTGGCTTCTAGTTTTAGTGACTCTCTCAGTGCGTCGTAATCATCTCGCATGTCCTCTCGAAACTGACGTTTGATTTCTTCCATGTCCCTCGGGGACTCCGCAGCAGCCAGCTTGATCGCTTGCGAATCAATGGCTTCACAGAGCCGATGACGCAGGTCGCGGTAAGCGTTTCCGCCACTCTTCTCCTCCAACTGACAGAACCGAACAAGGCTCTCCAGTGAAAACCCGTCAGGGCTCACAACTTCAACTGCCAACGGCAGCATGAGCGGTCGTGGATCAGCCTCTGTGATGATGTCAAGAACATCTCGCCAGACTGTTGGCGCACGTTATCGGAACTGTCCGAGAGGAGACCAGCAAGGCTGGCGTATGCGGTACTCCGATCGGTCACGCGGGCGAAGGTTGATCCGGCGCAGCAAGCGGCGAGAATACTCATCAAAGCGAGGGCGGTTGGCTCGGTAGCCACCGTATGCGACGGTCTGAAGCGGCAGGATGGGCCATGCCAGCGCGCTTCAGCATATCCCACGTCTCTGGGAGAAGCTTGTTGGCGAACATCTCATAATCGCGCTCATCGCCTCTAGCCATCTGCAGGTAGAACTGTCGTGGCAGTTCTCTAGACGCGAAATCCTCCACGAATTCATGCAGCTGGCGCTTTTCGGCTTCGGTCGGATTGAGCTTTCGCCCCACCAGGTGAAAGGCGTCCGCCTCCAAGCTGGAGGAATGCTCAAGGTGGTATCCCCTCCATGGAACGATCACCTTGATTTCGTCCCACAAGAGCAGGGCCGTCTTTAACAGGCTTTGACTTCGGATGTTTGTATGAGGGTAGTACACGGCACTACGCATCTGCCTCTCCTCGACCGTACAGAGTGAAGCATTGGGTTTTTCGTTCAAAGCTGGTTACCTAGCTCCGCTCTATTCATGCCCGCCGTCTACCAGCAGAGTGTATCGTCTTGCCAGCGGAAATCTCGCCGTTCCGCCATTGTCCGCAAATTCGGGGAAATGCAAATGAAACTCGAATAGGGCTGCCCTGAGTCGGTCATGGATAAACGACTAGTTCCAAAGGACAACCGCAGCCAGAGGGAATACCGCATACCTGATACCCTCGGCCATGTCCGACTCGCTGCGCCGGCGGTAATCTTCGATCAGCTGTGATTCCGTAGCACGAATCCTGGCGGCGAAATCTTCAGGCATCTCAGCCCTACTTCTGATTCCACCTGCGAAAACTCCTCGAAGCACTGCAGCTGAATCTGCACTTGCAAGTTCCGCTGGGCGCTCGCGTTGAGGCACAACCCACAAGTGCAGATCGGATCTTTGCTCGCTCCAACCTACGCCAGGGTCCCTTCTCACAGCGACCTGTGCAATCACCAAAAGGGCGACGGTTCCAGCGGGAAGGCAGCTCGGCCTGATAATGCCGTCGGGCCATCGGACATGGGCGACGCCGGTAGGTTCTTCAGGGAAAGCATGAGCACGTAGCGTCGTAGCGATGTGCGGTACGTTGAGCCCAGCGGGACAAATACCATCAGAAGGTCCAATGATCGGCCGGCCGCCCACGTCGGCACACGACACCTTTGCTCCGTCTGGCAGTTCCAATACCGGGATCGCATCCAGGACCGAATCCACATGGCTTTTGTCCCTCCTCTCGAACCTGAGCGAGGAATATCCCGCAATCGCCTTGCCTTTGGCGTAGTTGATGATGAAGCGTTCGAGATCGTCCCAAGATGCCAACCCGGGGTTTGGCACCCGCAGCTTCTTTTCGGCGTGATAGCGGTCATGGAAGCTTTTCCAGTTCTCATAGCCGGCCTCCACTAGGGAGGCAATGCGGTCGCAGTCGCTCGCGCTAAGCGGTCCCACGGCAGCCTGGGCCATCACATCTTGAAGTTCGGCAGGTGGAATTACACTCATCACACGAGCAAACAACTCCTCGAAGCGCTCATGGTCCTTCGTTACGGAACGGGCAATTGTGCGAAGCTTTTCGTAGGCAACTGCATAAGCACGCTCTTCTCTGGTTCGCTCCAGAACGACGGTGTCAACGATAATGGTCATCTTCGAGCCGAATCGATGTACGCGTCCAACTCGTTGTTCCATTTCCATCGGATTCCACGGGATGTCAACGTGTACCAGACGGTGCGCACACTGGAGGTTTATCCCTTCCGAGCCGGCTCGGGAAGAAATAAGGAATTGAGTCTCACCCGTCCAGAACTTCCTCACTTCCTTTTCACGATCATCATCCGATTGCCCCCCGATGATCAGAGCTGGCATCTTCCCGGTTTTTCGTTCCAGAAAACCAGCCAGCGCGGTTACCGTTTCGATCGGTTGTGCAAATAGCACCACCTGGTCGGTGCCAGCATCGGACAACACCTGATTCCATATGAAATCCCATTTAGAGTCTGAAATTTGCGCGAGAAGTTTCACTCCCTTTGCGAGAAGGGCTTCGAGTTGTGCCGGGTCCGCCGACCAGCGATCCTCATCTTCCGTGTCTTCAATATCGTCAACATCCTGAGCCTGATTCTGACGGGCTACTTCCTTCGAGAGCCTTCCGAAAAGCAGATTCAGCGGTTCATCTGGCGGCCCAAGTCTGTAAGGACGAATCGCGGCAACCGCTGTCTTAAGAACGTCATGTTCGAATCCCCACCCGACGCGCATCGCTTGCCTGACGAGATACCCCAGACCTGCCTGCACACTAGATGCGGCCCATTGAAGCGCCTGGGCACATCTCCATCCAGCAGCGCGACGTCTGGCACTGGCCGAGCCATCCGTGGTCGTGCTCGCATCAGGAACGTAAAACCCATAAATGTCTTCGAGCCACTCCTCATACGCTCTGGTCAGTGGAATAATCCTTGGCGGATTGACTTGCCGCAGTGGAAACAGCGGCTCGTCGTTCCATCCCCGGACATCTTCTTTCGTTCGGTATATGACTCGCCCGGCCAAGGACTTCTCTGTCTCACCGGGAGCGCGAAGAAGCCGGAGAAGATTTGTGAACCTGTCGGGGTTTCCCTGGTGCGGAGTTCCGCTCATCAGAAGGACACGGCCATCAGGTCTCTTCTCGATAAGCTTCTGGACGAGGGAGTACTGTCGAACCGGCTTGCTCGCGTCCGCGCCATAGTTCGACAGATGGTGGCATTCATCGACGATCAGCACATCCCAACTGGGAGCTTCCATCATTTTTTCGGCGTTTGCCTGATACGCGGCCTTGTGAATGCTCGCGATGATGCGTTCATCCTGCAAGTTGGCGTCGGTATCGTCATTCGACGTCCACCTGCGGAAACGGAGACCCAACCGCCCAAACTCCTTTGCGACATTGCTCACAAGCCGAGCAGGGGCCAGATATAAGATGCGAAGTCCCGGCTGTCTCTCCAGCAATTCCGCGATTATCAGACCGGCTTCGACGGTCTTACCCAGACCGACCTCGTCAGCGACAAGAACCCGATTCAGGCTTGGCTCATCTAATACATGGCGTACCAAACTCGCCTGGTGCGCCAGAGTCTGTACTTCGCGTGATTCGAGACGGCGCTGCGGGTCCTCACAGACGAGAAACCACGCACAGAGCTTGGCCACAGTTCGGCGCGATTGAGCAGGCCAGTTGTCGCTGCTCGGAAGGGTTGACGTGAGCATTTCCGCCGGTGTGGCGATTGGGCTGACGCGACGCGAATCAACACCGATCTCCACGGGCGGCGGGAGCGGGTCGAGTCCCGAGAAGAATCTCCTTGGAGGCGCAATAAGGTCGTATTCTACGAATCCGAACTCATCCTGCTGACGCAGCAGGCTGTAGGGGTGCCTGTGTCCATTCTGTCGAAACAGGAGTGCCATCAGGCACCACCTACCGTTGTCACCAACGTTGGCTCTTGAGCAGCAGCGAACGCAGCAGTGAGCAGTTCCAGAGCATGTTTCCGCTTCTGGGCTACGCTTCGCCGCTCAATTTCTTCATGCCCCTCCAGAATTGCCTCCTCTGCCGTCTTGAGGGGGTCGGGGTTCTTCTTTAGCTGATCCCTGATCTCTGCCTCGACATCCTGATAATTCTCGTTCAGGACCTTCAGGGTCGGCCCTTTCGCCACACGTACGATCTCAGGAACCAGTTCATCGAAAAGATCGAGTATTCGCTGCTGAACTCCACGCCCCCGATCCTCTCCGTCATCGACAAACTTCCGACACCGCCGCTGAATGGGCTGGGTTACAGCTTTAAGAAGCTGTTCGCGCACGCGCTGTCTCAACTCGTCGGTGGCGTCCTTACCGACCCCGGCAAGAACCCTGGAATCTGCCTTGACCTGATCGCGAAGGGCTTCAAGGACCCGCTTCTGGCTCCGTGCTCCTTGTTCTCCCGACCATTGCACCACTTCTTCAATCAGGGCCACATAATCCTCGCCAAGCTCCCTTGTGCGCTCGCGAACGAGTTTTATGACCTGTTGTCCCCAAATAGGAGCCACCTGGCCGTCGTAGATCAATGAAAAGTCCCGCGGCAGATCAACATGCTTGGCACCGATGAACGTGCCGCCGCGACGAACCGCCGCCCGCAATGTCGCCCAATGGATATCGCGGTACGAACGCGACTTTCTTCTCATGTCCTCCAGGGCACTGGCGCTCGCCTGCTCGACAAGGCCTTCTATTTTTTCCGGAACAGTCTGCCTAAGAAACTCCCGAAAGGCCCCTTTTCGGGAGGTGAACTCGTCGCGACGGGTCGGGATGAATTCTTGAAGTGCCCTCCTGAGTTCATTGCTTTCCGCAGTTTCGAGTTCCGGGCTCAGCCATCGGGCTTCAATCGCCTTCAGTGTTGTATTGACCTGCTGTCTGAAACTACCCGATGCCTCCGCAATCCGCCGGAAGACGTCCGCACGTCGAGCCTGCACAACACTCGACAGTGCGCATTGCATCGCAGGAATTCCGCTCTCCTCCGGCATTTCAATGAACGGTCGTTCCTCCTCATCGTCTTGCATGATGCGGATAAACTCGTGCGCCGTGACCGGGTAAACCTTCAGCTTTTCCAGAATCCTCTGAACTGCTGCTTCGCTTGCCTGCTTGGCCGGACCTTCCACCTCAGCGCTGATTCGACTCAATTCAGTCTTGAGCTGCGCCGCTATCATGCCCGGAACTCTCGCCCGAACATCGGAAAGGTGCTGTCGCTTCGGTCGAAGTTCCGATCGCGGTTTCGTCTGTCGCTCGTTCTGGTACTCGGATGTTGCGACCGAATCAAGCATTGTGACAGCAACAATCAACTCGACAGGATCGGCATCTGGATCATCCCAGCTGTGGAGAAGGCGGTTCAGGAAGCCACTGGTACGGAGAAGTTCAGCCGATGCTGCATCGATTCCGGCCCGGTTCACGACGAGGCAAACAGCCTTTGCCCGCTCACGGACCCATCTTTCAGTAACGGTACGATACGCGTCACTACTGATTCCGACGCCTGGCAAATCGACCAGTCTCAATCCTCCCTCTAAAATGCCAGAAGGCCAGCCCACCTCGATATGGCGGATGAGCGGGGCTAGAAAGCCAGCGGCATGATCCCTGAGTTCGCGCATGAAATCACCGTTGGCCAGAGACGCATCGACAGTATGGGGGATTCTCTTTGATGCAAGCTGCAATACGCGCTTGATGTTACCAATCCGCGCTTCGTCCTCGGCGTTCGGTAAGGTGCCGCGTTTAGATGGTTTTCCGCCCGCATTTCGCAGGCAATCGACGACATATGCCAAATCGACATTCTGGTTTTGGTCGCCGGTTACAATCAACCGACCTTGCCTCTCAAGGTGATCAACTACCTGGTCATCATCCAGCAGAGGCAAGTCGTCATCAGGTTTCAATTCCGATTGCAGATCGCTATCGACAGCCTCAGCACTCCTGCTGAGTTTCAGTAGCTTTTGTTCAAGCGCAAATACCAATTGCCAAAACTGCTGCGGGCCGTGATATTCCACTGTGAACATCGGCTGTTCGGAGTACCGCAGCTCGATCGCTTGCGCCGTCAGCGGGCCCACTCCACCAGCAGGAAGAAGGACTTCACCTCCTGCCACGAGTGCATTGATCAGTGTGCTTTTTCCGACGGCAGCCTGGCCAAGAAAGCACGCTGCAATCTCAACATCCGCCAGTTGACCGAGCTTTTCCAGACGATTAGCGTGAGCGTCGAAGTCGGCGACGCGGTCGGTAGCAAGTTCTTCGAGGACTGGGCGGGCGTGGGCTCGATACCAGTCGACCAGTCCATTGGCTTCGTTAATTCGCTTATCCATGATGCTCAGCTGGGTTAGAATGCCGATCTTCGAGGCGCAACATGTCACCAAGGATTCGAACGACCGCAAACTTACAAAGCAAATCTGAAGGCCACATTACCACAACAGGCAACCCTGATCGAGGCAAACTTCAGTCACATGGGACTGCAAACGCTCTTACAGAACCGTGAGATTCCTAGCCGGATAGATCACGTTTCTGAGCAGCATGTCTCGCGGTGTCTTGGCTCGCAAACGGTTGTCGTCGTCCTCGGTCTCTGCCAGGATCAGTGCGTATTCACCGTCACCAAAGGATATGGCGTAGTTGGAGTAATCCGGCTCCGGGAGGCAGTACCTCGGCTTTGCAAGACCGTCGGGCACGGCAGGTCATAGAGCTGGCCAAGAATTCCGCGGCCCCAGCCATCATCGTCCGTCGTTCCGGCGGAAACCAGTCAAGCGGGCTCTGCCGCAAGACATCGGGCGTCCTTGGGAAACATTAGGGCGTGGCTACTCCTTTCGCGTTATGAGGGATCAGAGCATACAACTGACTCCCCTTCACACAGTCGTGAGATTCCGGGCTGCGAAAATCACATTTCGACGCAGCATTTCCTTTGGCGTTCTGGCCCGCAATCGATAGTCATCGTCCTCGGTCTCGGGCAAGAGCAGCCCATATCCACCATCACCGAACGATATTGCGCAGTTCGAATAGTCCGGCTCTGGCAGAGCGTACTCGCCCTTTAATACCCATGGCGGAATTGGTAGTCCATAAAGGTTCGCGAGGAATTCAGCCGCTCCCGCCATCATCGCCCGTCTTCCAGGCGGGAACCAATCCGGCGGCTCCGCCGCGAGACATCGGGCGTCCTTGCCGAACATAAGAGCGTGGCTCCATCCGCTCCAGGCATCCTCCCAGTCTGCTCCGGCCTGCATGGCGAGGCCGATCTCGGCGAACGTTCGTGGCCACCCTCCGGTCCAAGGAGTTTCCCACCACGAGTTGGTATCTCTTCGCGCCTCGGCCATAGCTTTCCAGACGATGTCGTCCATTTCAACTCGTGTGGATCGAGTAGAAAGAACTCCGTCGATTCGTTCCGATAATCCTCCGCCTAGATACCAGTCGAATAGACGGACGATCTGTTTCAAATGCCTGTCGGTATCATGGGTGAGCCAGTCGAAATCGCGCTGGAAGGATGCAAGCTGAGGCCAACCCGACACGCGAGACGCGATCACGGCATCGTGCGATGAATAGAATGCCAGCCGCTGGTCAACCTGCCGATCCAGAATCACCGAGTCCGCCGCCGTTGGGGAGCTAATCGAGATCACCTTCAGGTCCCCGCGACCTTCCTCTTGGAGTTTCGCGGCAACGGTCCCCCCGAGGCGAATTCCCAGGAGTAGGGATTCATTTGGAATATGCATTGCAAGTAGGTGATCCACCGAACGCTCGGCAGGACTGTCCGGATCAGAATGCGGAAGCCGGGGCCTAAAAAACTCAAGCCCGGGCCAGTGTCGTTCGAGAACGGTCTCGATCTTCTTGACTGTGCCGTCCGGCGATCCGCCCTTTCCATGCAACAAATGCACTGCTTGAACTGGCCAAACATGTTCGCATGTCTGATCAGGAGCAGTTTTGGGGCTATCCGTCATCCCGCCTCCTCGACTCCCACCTTCGGTTGGGACGCTGCGCATTGTCCAATTGGAACGCCACGCGCTTGTTTGTAAGCTTCGCCTGCCCACCGAAAGAGCTGCTGAAAGGCGTTAGCGGAAGCCAGAACATCGCTCACCATAATGAGTCGTTGGGCTGCACGGGCCAGTCTACGACTTCCCATTGTTGATTCCTTCGCGATCGCAGCACAACGCAGAATTTCCTCGATGGTGATCCTGCGAATATCGCCACTCCACAGGAGCTCGGCATGTCGCTCGGCGGCGTTTTCTGCCATCAAACCATCGAAGTTCAGTCTGTGGTCCGTTGCGAGCCTGTTCGCGATGGCCCGTTCGCGTCTCGCCTCTGCGAGGCACCGCGCACAGATGTTCTTCCAGTTCGGTGCCTTTTTCTTTCGGCTCTGATGCCGCCTCGCGTTCGACTCGTACCGATCCGCCAATGCCAACCGACTCAGGATATGGTCAATCAAGTTTGGATTTCCTCCTGCCAGACTCTGGCCGGTTGTCCGAGAAACGGCGAAGATTTGCGGACAGAATCAACACAGGTTCTTTCGACAAGAATGCGTTCATCATGGCGGACGTCGCAGGCGTCTACTGGGGGAATCCAAACAACTATGGTCTATGCATTTCGCTCTACACCAAGCCGCTACAGCGATCAACCAAAGCAGCCACGATTGACCCGTGCCGATCAAGCCGGATCAGACTCTGATGGTCCACCCAACGTAGATGCAGAGCATTTCTCGCTATCGCCTGACGGGCATATCATCGGCAAGGATGGCTTCGTGGTACCGGCAGACTTTCAGGAATTTGTTGCGCGGTTTTCCGACCACGTCTGGAGGTTTGTACGCCGGCACATGCCGCAACGAATGACGGAAGACATTCAGGATCGGGAGCGCGAACTTCTATGCTTCCTCATGGCCCTCCCAGCAGCCTCGATTTTCCGTCGCTTAGGCGTGAATGGCAGAACCAGCGGCTGCACCGACAGAATCATGACATTCAATCCTGAACGATGCCATGGAGCATCGATCGCACAGTTCCTCTCTTTCATCAACCGCATTCTCCGCAACCACTTTATCTCCCTCGAAAAGAAAGAGCACCATGAGCCTTTGAGAAGCTACTGCAGGATTCCCCTCATCGACGACGAGGATTGGCATCCGGCAGCCAAAGTAGCCAACGGGATCAGTGTCGATCAGTTGGCGCACAGTGGTGTCCGATGACGGAGACCACAGTACCCTTCAATCGGCAGAGATTTCGGAATTCCGGTGCTTTATTAGGAGGCATAATCCGGAACTTCTGTGTATTTTGAGCCATCTCTCAGAGTGCGCGACTCTCTCAGAGGCGCAAGCACGATCGGGTCTCAAAGGTCGCCTCTTCAATCGCGCCCGAATGCGCCTGCGCTTTCTTTATCGTTGCTACGAATCCGGTTTGCCGCCGCCGCGCCAGCGCCGCGTGTATCGCGATCGTCGACCCCGTCAGGCAGCCTAATTTGCTTGGATCAAGTGTTATGGATTGTGTCCTGCGGGCCCGACAATGGCGGTCGTTCCACAAGGATGCACTCAAGTCTCACTTGATCCGAAGCTCGGATTCGTCCAATGTGAACTCGTCGATACCAATGCCGAGCTTTTTCATTATGGCTGGCAAAACCTGATGGATTAACCTCATCCCGCGCAGTAGTTCATCCATGTAAATGTCTGGGTGCAGGCGTGAGGAGTTGAACCCGAGACCTTCTTTCTCGGCCTCCTCGCCCAAGGCCTCATCAGACCCATACACCATGTGCAAAAGCTCGGCTTTCAGTGGAACGCCAGCGCGTAATGCCCGATCTTTAATGTGGTTGAGCCATTTCTCATAGTCTCTCTTGACGCGATACCGGAACTCTCGGAACTGAGTCGCCAAGTCCTGCACCTCCTCAATATCGAGTTTGGAGGCGGCAAGTTCAAGCAGACATGAATCAATGTTGTCGACTATAGAGTCCTCCAGGTCCAGCTCATCGTCAGAAATCAACTCCTGAATGTACGCGGCGTAGAACCCATAGACCTTTGTGAACGATTCGTAAATCTTCCAGATCAGCGACGAATAGGGATTCCCATGAATCATGTTCCACAAGTCTTCAGAATCTTCTTCCTCATAGTCCATGTCCAGTTCGCTGGGAAACGTTTTTGGCAGACCAACGCCCATATTTCTCAGGGCGTCAAAGGTCTGCCAGCACAATGTGTCCAACTCATCCCTTAAAGGCACAGCGTCGTATCCGGTTTCTGCGCTTTCGTCGGCAGCTTCAGCCAGAAGATGGATCAGTTTCTCCCACTTGTTGGCTGCTTCGAGAGAGCCTACCCACACCACAAATGAAGGACTTTTGTCACCGATGTTGACCATCGCACGAATTTTGTCCTCCATTTCGCTGGACATGTCATCGCCGTTCTTCCATTTGCTGATTTGAGTTGGTGACACCCCGAGTCGAACTGCGAGTTCCTTCTGACTGCAGGACAAAGTTTCCAATGCAAGTTGCACGAGTGCTTCAGCTTCGCGGTCCATGTTCACGATCACCTTCAGGTCGATTTAGTAAATTTCAATCAACGTCTTGTTAGTCTGCTATGCGGCAATGGCCAGAACACGATCCACATCGCGGCCACGGGCGAAGGGCTGAGCGACTCGCCGATATTTCACGGTAACGAGCAGTAACTCCACCCCCGCCTTGCGACACCTGTCCATGAGAGCCCGCGTACTGGTTCCGCACGCGTTTGCGCGGGATGCTAAAGACGCGTATTCGGACGAAAACCTCTCGACGGAATCGTTGTCGATGCGTAACCCGACCGGTGTCCTCCTCCCCTTCAGGAAGCCTCGGTCGAACAGTGCCAAAACAGCGCCTGGATCGCAATGCAGCAGGGCGGCGACCTCGGTCGGAGTGCTGGAGTTGCCCCAGGTGCGCCTCCTCATTTCCAGTAAAAAGCGCTCGTATTCGTCGCAGTCTATCTGGATTCCGGCGATTGTCCCATCCTCGGAGCCGCTCATGGCAACCGAACCCTTCAACAGGCCCGAAATCAAAGCTGCCTTCATCTTGGGAGATAGATGTCGGTTGTTCAGGACGCGACCGAGGTTGAGCTGATGCGCAGTCTTCTGGCCAAGAACAGCGTTAGGAGCCATGGCCTTGGGGAACTTCACTGTGAATGCCTGGATGTCCTCTTCGTGCCACCCCGGATGCCCAGGCGGCAGGTGCGACACCTCGAAGACGCCAGATGCCCTGAGTTCCTGCAGAGTTGAGACGGGCAGCCCGAGCATCTTCGCGGCAGCTCGCAGGCGAAGCACTCGACCGGGTGCCTTGGCCGGGATGAACTCGCTCTCAGCATCCACGATCGTTCTGAATGTTTTGCCACAGGTGACTCGTTCGGCAGTTGCCCGCCGTTCCTTCAGAATCCGCTGAGCTGTCCTCGGCTGCACTCCGATCCGGGCGGAGAATTCGGCGAGACTGACATAACGCGGCTGGCTGCTTCGGACGACGCGCTGCGCCAGTTTGCGATCCACGAATCCATGGCCCCAGTGATTGGTTACGAACTCCATGAACGCCGTGCGCATGAACTCGGCCTGACCTTTGCTGATAGCTTTATTCCTCATCACAGAACGAAGGATTCCGTCGAACTGCTTACCCACGGCCCCGTGTCCGACTGTATTCCCACAACTTCCAAGTTCGTTCAGCAAAGCGAAGAAGTTCGTGGGCCACGCCGAAAGGACACGGCTTGCCGCGAGCACGACTTGCAGAGAGTCTTCGGTCGGCTTTGTGCCATCGGCTATCGATCTGAACTTTGCCAGCGTCCGGGTCAGCGCGATCAGTGAACGGAGGTCCATCGATTCGAGGTCGGCCATTGGCAGAGCGGCTGGATTACCGCCCGTGCTGTCGGACATAACCCTCCTCCGGATTACCGCCAGCAGGCTTACGTCCCGAGCAGACAAAATGGTTTCGGATTCACAGAGGAGGCTCTCCCCACATTGGCATTCCAGTAGCCCGGGACGAAACCATCCCACCCGACGTGAACATTTCAGACATTTCGTGATGACGGGTCGAAGATGAACCGGGCAGGCGGTCATGAGACGCAAATGCCAGTGCGCTTCAATATAGCCCTTATCTGCGACACATTGGGGACAGAAGCCGTGACTGAGAATGTTTAGTTCTGTCGGGACGATCGGTTGATTCAGTAGACGAGCCCAACGGGGCTGCCCCCGGGGCGACGTATACGCGATTTCGTTCAACTCCTCTGCCGTTCGATTCGTGATCGCCGCCAGTTTCGCGATGGGAAAACCCGTGGTCCGAATTTCGCTCTGCCTCAGTCCAGCAAATTGACATAGCGACCACGGAGAGATGAACCCGTTCATCTCACTGAGCCTTAACACGTAGCCGGTGAGGCTCTCGGTTGGGAACCATTTGGGGTGTCTGACCAGCAGGCCGGCTGTCATTTGCTACCCGTCCCTCTGCGCACTGCGCTCTTCCACTCCAGTCGGCTTTTTAGAACGACAAGGTACTTTCTGCGGATGAACGGCTGCTTTCCGGAGCCGATAGCTGTAATGGGCCATAGCGTCGGAATTCGGTGGATGCGACAAGCGCGACGCAGCCACTCCCGGCTGGCATGTTCCTGCCTCGCCAGCACGCGCAAAAACAGATACTCACGATCAAACGATTCCACTGAATCGCGGTCTATCTCCCACGTTGAACCGGCAACCGCCGCCTGTAACAGACCCATCCTCACCAATCCAGGGATTGTCGCCTCGGGGCAGCCGATCAATCTTGCCGCTTCTCGGGGCGTGGCAGTTCGAGCAGGACGTGCATGCCTGGCGGCGAAGTCTAGATAGTCCCGTCTATGTAGAAGCAGCTCATTCGCTCGGACGGCGCTACCTCTCTCCACAGTCAGTTCATCGGCAAGTATCGCTTCCAGCAGTGCCGCACGGGTTCTTGCGCTGACGCCCTCCCAATGGAGTATCGAGCCGAGCGAAACACCGTCGTCCATCGCGCTGGACGGAGAAACGTTCGCCGAATCGATCAACCGCTCTCGGAAGGCGTCCAGGTCATCCCGCAGGAACTGCTCTTCTGCCAAGCCAGCCCGGTGGGAGCGCAATGTGCCGCTGCGGCTGAGAACATCCAGAACATCCTTGGGGATACTCAGACGATGGGATGCCCATTCGGAATTGACGGCGTCGCTCTGAGCGAGTGACAAGGATGTCGCGGTGCGAATGACAGAAGAAGATTGCCCCCGCTTACCGCGACGTCCAATTGCCGCTACCTGACATTTTATCGTCGTGTCGAGCAGACCGGTTGGCAGGCTGCTCTGGTAGTCATCGAACGTCGTATGCCGATAACCCCATCGCGTGAACGCATATTCGACAATGACGGCACCGATAAACCTGCTTTGTGTTCGTCGTTGATCAGTTCCTCCGCAGAGAAGACGATAAGTATTGTTTACGCGACGCTGGTATTGCTCCTGCTGCCTCCCACCAGGATCGGCTGGGTCAAGCAAACGTACTAATCCTCTGGGCCACATCTCTAGGACGCACATTGCCAGCCGGAGTGTCTGCTGGTTAGCTTGGCGCTGATTGCCGCCCTGAAGTCTCGCAAGCGTGTCAATCAGTCGCAGGAGCACCATCAGGTCCATCCGGTTTAGATCGGCAATTGGCATGCCACCAATCGGTGTCGTACTCTGCGGAAGGGCGAGAGTCTTTCTGCGAATCACATCTAGTAGAACTGCTTCTCCCTCATTGATGGTCTCGCCGGCCGCGACCAGCTCAGCTCCGCAAGCGCAGCGGAGAAGACCGAGCCTGTACCACGAGAGCGCCGTTCCGCACGAAGAGCATGACCTCAATGCCGTGCGACGATGGATCGGGCACGCGTACATCTGCGGAATCGTCCAGTGAGCTTCAATAAAGCCCCTATCCCTTATGCAGTCCGGGCAAACCTGGGTCTGCATATATTTCTCTGCCACTCTGAGGAATTCGAGTTCCAGAGGGCACCGGATCAACAGGGAATTGCCATCCCCGTTTCCCACAAGTTCGGCGGGCTGCCTGGTAACAGCCGCCAATTTGGCGAGTGCATTTGCCGAGGCGATAGATTCGGCGGGATGGATACCCGCGAAGTTGCGCAGCTGCAGGGGCGATTCGTATCCATTTACTTCGCTCAGACGAAGCTGGTACGCGAGGATTCCTTCCGTAAGCCCGATTCGAGGGTGCCGAGGCAGAATGCGGTCGATCATTTTCCTGACAGGACCTCTTCGACGGTTCTCCTCGATTTTCGCGCAGTACGGGATCGGGCAATCTGGTCCACGGCTGGCGTGCCGAGCCTGTTTGCCTGCTGGAGTAGCTCTCGCTTGCCTTCGAGTCGAAATCCACTACTGAATGGCTGAGGGAGGTCCTGCAGACGTTGAACCGACCAAATAGCCTGAAGATGGGCTTCATGCATTTCTGCGAGCGTCACAGTGTTTCGGGTGTGAACACGGGCATTACGCAACAGCTGCCGAAGAAGCTTCGAGACGTACCCCATAAGGCCGCCTGTCGCAAGGTAGACTCGAAGCGCCATCTCCTCGGAAGAAAGGTCTGGCATCATGATCTCGCGAGAGATTGCCCTGTGAACACCGCGAAGAATCGCAACAAACTGTCTGCGTTCCTCCGGTTCGTCCCATTGGAATCGCGGCATATGAATCGGCGCGGAAAACCGCCTTGTTAACTGCGCATTTTGGTCTACGACTGCCATACACGATGGCAGCCCGGCTACCACGAGGGTGGAGCGCGTATCGTTGATCAAACCCTTCAGCCAGTCCGCCACATGACGAATTACCCGTTGGGTTCCCTGATCAACGAAGTGCTGAAATTCGTCAATCATGACCAACCTCGTTCCGGTTTCTCTTATGAGAGTCTTGACCCTGCGGGTTCGCTGGTCCTCCGTTCCGCGCATGGCGTCATCTGCTCCAAGACCTTCGAGCATTATGCCGGCCAGGTTCTTAGCCGTCGGGGCGCTTGGAGCGGATACCAGCAAAACGGGAACATTCAACCCGTCCGGTGAACGGGTTGGCTTGTGCCCGTCCGCGAAAACGTTAAGGACGGTGCTCTTGCCCGTTCCCGACTCTCCGATGATGGCGAGGGCTTCGGCCTCCCCCTTCCCCACCGAGAAGGCGAAGCATTGCTCGATTTGCCGCTCTGCTTCAGAAAACGCCGAATGGCGAATGATCAAGCGTTCAATGATCGTTGTTTCGGGAGCTTCCTTACTTAGCATGCTTGATCGCCCTTGATATAGATTTCAAAGTCGGGAAGGTCGTCAGCGGTGGGCACCTGCTGGCCAAGCTCCTCAGCCGGGTTAATCACCCGTGTTGCCCCCGCTGGATCGCTGAGAGGTTCCCTGGCCGCCGGGAGCTCAGTTGATCCCTGTTCCTCAGAGTGAGCGGGGGCTGTGGCGTACGTTAGATTTTGCCGTCCCGCTCCCTCAATGAAGCGGGCGATCCTCTTACGTGTACGGCGGCGATTCAGCATGAAGTCTTCCTCGATCATCTTCTGGATGGAGTGCTTTGCTTCCAATAGTCCAATTTCATCGTAGCTTTCGCCTGATGCTTGTCTTGCGACTTCCCGGCATTTCTTATGAGCGTAGAGACTGAGGCCGTCAGCGTATCTTGACTGTAAGGCTGGCACTGGGAGAGGATCGCGATTGCCGGGCCAAAACACGAACACCTTACCAATGTTCATTTCGTCTACCCGAAGTTCGACATCAAAGCCATCACCGTCTCTCCGACGCAGATCAACAAGCTCTGGGCTGTTATAGAGCAGCCCCATGAACTCGACACCTTTGTGCGTCACTTTACGCAGTGCCACGCTTCCGAGGACGGCATCGAGAGGCATGGTTTCATCTGGAAGGCGGATATCTTCGAGCTTTACGCTCTGCTTCCACATCGCGGCCGGCGTGAGTTGCAGCGTGCGGTGAATTTCCTGATGATAAATGTCGCTAATCCACTTACGTGCCAGCATGTTTAACCTGGAGAGCGAAATGCACGCATCCTTGGACGGATCGTAATCCCCTCTCTCCGCGATGTTTGAAAATGTCTTACCGGGAATTCGCGAGGCGAAACCGTGATTGAAGGTGCGAAAGAAGCTTTCGATACTGCCCTTGAACCACGGTGTCGCACGGGGCGAGAAGTGAATCTCGATTCCCAGCGTGCCGCACAGTTGGTCGAGGCTATTCCCCTGGAATTCGTTCCCGTTATCGACGACGAGCTGATCCATTACACCGAAGGCGAGCCATTCATGCTCGATTTCCGGGTATTCGTGTTTGAGCCTGAGTTTCGGCCGGAAGCAGTCTCGCAGGCATCGGGCCACAGAAACAAAGCTCGGAGGAGTGAAGCCGATGTAGATACCGAGAATGCACCGGGTGTAGTGATCAAGGCACACTGTCAGGTATGGACGTCCCAAGGGCAGCGCCGTTTTGTCGTCAATGACAAACAAATCGAGGGCTGTGTGATCCACCTCAGCGCGCTCAAGCGGACGTTGCGTCCAGCGCTGTCCCAGTACACCGCGAAAGTGCTTACGTGCGGCCTCCCTTCCGTAACGCGCCGCGTATTTCTCGTCCGCCGGAATCTGCGAGATCAATCGGCGAATCAGCCTCCGCGTTGGTGCCGGAATGGCCATCGATTCGGGAAGAAGTTTGTTCTGCCGGTAGACCCTCAGCTTTGCGTCTTCCAGCGTTGCCTGAATGCTGTTGCGCTCCCGCGTGAGATAGCGAGTGGCGATCGCTTCTTTAGCAATGAGAATCAAGCCCTCTGGATAGCGCTCGCTTCGATTACCTTTCTTATAGTGGTTATCCAGCAGTGCGCGAATATCGTTACCTGCGGCAAGATAACGCTTTTTGAGCCTATAGATCGTCGTCCAGGAGGGCGGTTTGCCGGGCCGACCCAACTTTTCCCAAGTTTCGGAGATGGCTCGTCTCATGGGCTGCCGGGAATTGGGCAAATTGAGGACGGCGAGGACGTAGATGCGCCGCATCTTTGCGCTTTCCAATTCGGCATCCGTCATAGCGATGGTCGCGGGTCGCAACTGGCCTACGGCATCGATGGCAACAATTGAGAGGGTGCCATTGGCATATTTGGATAGCATGTCCGCGACCGAGAGGTCTGACGCGGTGCGAGATTTTAGACTTTCAATCCACCAGGAACTTTCGGAGTTCTTCTTGACCAGTTGATGCTCTGACCCTTCAATCCGAACGATGGTCCCGGCTTCAAACGCTGCAGCGCCCATTCAGATAGCTTCCGTTCTGAGCTGGAAGACAGTCGTTGGCCCTATTTGAGTTTGAATTTCGACAGCGAGCAGACCTTCCAGGGTCAACCGGCACAAGACTGCTCGACCGTTTGTGCCGAGTGCCCCATCGCTTACTTGTTGCCACGTCACCATCCGCGTGCGACGGAGACCTTCCAGCACACATTCACGCTGGATTGCGGGGACTTCTGTCCTGCCGAATCTCAGCAGGGTGACAAGGTTATTCATTCTGGGCTGCACAGTGAGCTCAGCTGCAAGAACCAGCCGATACCGATAGCCCCAGTCTGGAAGGCATGTTGACAGGAGTGCAGTTCTTTCGGCGATTTCCGGCCGATTCGCATGAGAATCGGGTTTGATTTCCCAAAGCTCCTTCCGGTCGGTGTGAACAACAAGCACATCTGGAAAGTGGCTGTGCGCACTCCCGTGCAGGACATAGCGGATTTCGCAGGGTTGTTCGGCAAACATCTGAACGCATGGATCGCAGTCCAGGAGGCGAAAAGCATGGAGTTCATAGACTGATTCCCAGTGCACCATGCGCCCCAGCTTCAGGCTGGGATACTTACCGGTCGGACGGGCCCGTGACCGGCTGATGATTTGCCTTGACCTGAGCCGCCCGGCTTCAGGAAAGAGGATCGCCTGAATCCCTTGTTTCATGATTTCGGACTTCCCTTCCGGCATCGTCCGCCGGGAGTGCAGATCGGAATTCCAAGCGTTGGATTTGTCGCTCATACCAGATACTGGTCGCGCGATCGGAATTCGGCGAACTTTGGTCGGCTGGCTGTTCAGCTTGCCCTTCGAACGACCGCTGTCGGCGAAGCTCTGTTCGTGGGCGGCAAGAGCCACCTCGTTGGTGAGCGGCCCTATTGAGCACGAGCTTTTAATGCTTGCTGCAAGCATAGAAAGAGTATTATGCATGCAGCAAGCATATGTCAACCTCTATTTTGCGCCGGGAGACATCGCGTAAACTAGTACAGGAAGCGAGAGATATTTGGACGATATCAAACCTAATCCGATCAACGTTTTAGCGCGGGAAGGGGGGTTTGCGCGCGCTCGCACTCTGACGCCTGAACAACGATCTGAGATAGCGAGGACCGCCGCACAGGCGCGTTGGGATCGACGGGACCAGATCGCAATTGCCGAGGGAAGAAGTGTGACGCGTAGCCTCACAAGTGCCTTGATGGCTGAACCGGATCGATATGCACGACAGACGGAACTAGATGCGTTGGATGAAATCCGTAAAAAGGTAGAGGACCACTCTCAAAGTCCCTCGTGTCCATGCGATGGGTGCATGCAGATCGTCCTTGCCAACGCGCAGCGGAGGTACTCCTCCATTCTCGCCAAGATCGACAACGGCGAGAAGCTCGAAGAATCGGAGGCACTCTTTTTCCGACTCCTGACTGGAAGCAAAGCTAATCGGTGGACGCGAGTGTATCGGGAGGAGTGCAGACGCCAAAACAACCTTTAAGCTCGGAGATCAGGCCTCGAAGATCATCGCTATTCCCGCCAAATCTCGGCAGCCAAAGGCAGTTCGTTCAGTTCAGCCCGCGCCTCACGCCATATTGGATAGTGCTCTCCGAGAATGGCAAGGAATCGCTCGCTGTGAGTTGGCTCGATCAGATGAACCATCTCGTGCACGATCACGTATTCGAGAAGGTCCTTCGGTTTGGCCACAAGCTGCGTATTCAGACGAATGTGGCCTTCCCTATGATTGCAGCTTCCCCATTTCGTTTTCATCCTCTGTAGATAATAGGCGGCCACCTGGACTTTGAGCCGTGGCTCCCACTTGCTGATTATGGCGGGGATGGCCTCGTGCATAAGGGACTTGTGCCAGTCGTGGATCACCTCGGCTCGTTTCCGGGGGTCACTGCCCGGTCGGACCGTCAGCGTGATGCGTCGATGATCGAGGGACACAAAGGGCTTTGTGTCCCGCTGAACAATGGTCAGCAGGTGCCGCCGTCCCCACAGGTAATGACTTTCACGCTCGACAAACTGGCGAGGCGCTTCTCGGGCTTGATGTCGTAGCCGCGATTGTTGGTCGCGAATCCAGCCGAGTTTCGAGATTGCGTACGCGCGGGCTACTTCGAGACGCGTCGCATCGGGTGCCACAAGCGTCACCCGTCCGCCCGGCGGATGCACAGACAGGTGCACATGTTTAACGGTCTTGCGTGTGACCAAAATGGAGAGATCGCCGATTTGGATCGTCTCACTCATAGGTAATCAGGTTGGTTCTTAATGATCTCGAATATCGCCTGTGTAGCGACCCGGTCCCGGGCCAGCAATGGAAATAGAGCGTTCAACACCTCTTTTTCACGCGGGTCATCTCCGCGCCATCCGGCGGGAGCGTGCTCGCGCATCGCTAGATCGATATCGATCGCCAGCTTGGCCTTGCCTTCATCATCTGCCGGGCATTGAAAGGTCGTCGTGGGGATACTGCCCAGATTGTTGAACAGCACAATTGCGCTGTTGTGGCCGTTCAGAATCGTTGGATGACTCCCTGCACCCTTGTGCGCCAGGAGCTTCACCAAGTCCTCAGCCCGTTTCAGAAAGGCCTCATAGGCTGCAGCATCGGCGCGACTTTGCTGGACGAGGTCGTCCAGCAACTTCGACATCTCGGCGTAGAAGCGGGGGTCAGTAAGCTGGTCGCGAATGATGGTCTTGCGTACGTTGTTGATGATGCCTTCGGCTATGGCGTTGCGGGAGAGCTTTCCCTTTTCGTTGAGCTTGTGCGCAATCGCGTCGTGAATGCCTGTTTTAATGATTGCCTCGGTCAAAGACAGCGAATCCAGATTGCCCAGATCGGCAGCCGGATCGGCCTGAACATAGGTGTTCAGGAGGTGCCGCATGTCGGCTTCGTAGGGCTTGATGTCGAGTTCCTCGCCGGAGTGCTTTTTGATCGCGGCGCGGGTGTCGCTATAGAACTCCACTTCCTTCTGCAATGCGTCAACTTCGGCGTCGGAGTAGCCCGCTTCGGGCAAATGCTGCGCGATATCTGCGTAGGCTCGCACGAACTTCGCCACAGCCTTATAGAAGGAGATGCGAAGCTGCTCGGTTTCGATCAGCGCGTTCGGATTGTGGGCATCGCCGCAGAAGTAATGAAGGTATTGCTCCATCTCACGAGGAGACGCGACGGGTTCGCAGAGGTAACGCAACGCTTCGCGGGCTTCATCAAGCTGCTTTTTGCCCTCCACCAACCAATCCTTCAGCGTCACATTGTTGTCGCCACCGTTGCCCTGGTCGATATCCAACTCATCGGAGTTGTAAACCGCGATCGCTTCCTGGACTTTGCCGAACAGTTCTTTGAAGTCGACGATGTAGCCGTAGTCCTTGTCATCACCGTCGAGCCGGTTCGTTCTACAGATCGCCTGGAACAGGTTGTGATCGCGCAATTCGTTGTCCAGGTAGATGTATGAGCAGCTTGGTGCGTCAAATCCGGTCAGCAGCTTGCTCACCACGATCAACAGTTTGAGATTCGCAGGCTCTTCGATAAAACGGCGCTTCGCTTCGTCTTCGTAGGCTTTTGTGGTCTGGCCGCTTCTCAGGACATGCTTCGTGTAAGTATCGAACTTGTAGCGCTCGTCGCTGTTGTTAGGCTCGCGCGAAATCGCGTTGTGGTTCGGCTCGTAGGATGTGATGATGCCGCAGAATTGTCCGAAATGGGTATTTTGAAAGAGCCGGTAGTAGTGGCATGCGTCATAGATACTGGCCGCAACCAGCAGGGCCGTTCCCCGGTCATTGTTGAGTCGGGGTTTGAGGGTGAAATCTTCGATGATGCTGGCGATGATGCGCTGTTTGCGCTCCTGGGCGCTCATCAGCTCTTCCATATTCGCCCAGCGCTTGCGGATGACGGCACGCTGAAAACTATTCAGCCCCTTCGTCTTCTGTTCGAACCATGCGTCTATGGCTGCCTTCGAGGTAATCCGCTGTGGCACATCGCGAGCCTCATACTTCAAATCGAGGATGACCTCGTCCGTTACGGCTTGGTGGAACTTGTAGGTATCGATATATGTGCCAAAGACGTCTCGGGTCGTCTCCTTGTCCTTGCGCAGCAGCGGCGTCCCGGTGAAGCCAATGAAGATGGCATGCGGCAGCCAGCGCTTCATCTGCTGGTTCATCTTGCCGCCCTGGGTGCGGTGACATTCGTCCACGAAGACATAGAACTTGCCATGGGTGGGCGGTGGCGGACCCTCCAGGTCCGAGGGATCGAACTTGTGAATCAGGGCGCATAGGACCCGTGGGGTCGTTGCTCCGAGCTTTTCAATCAATTCCGCACGCTTCGTGATACGAGGGGAAGGCGAGGCCTCGCCAACGATTCCGGCGTTCTTCATCACCCCTTCGATTTGCTTATCGAGTTCATCTCGGTCGGTAACCACCAGAATGCGGGCATCTGGATCGTGCTCCAGAAGCCATTTCGCGAGGAGCACCATCAGGATGCTCTTACCGCTGCCCTGCGTGTGCCAGATGACGCCGCCCTCGCGTTGGCGGATTCGTTCCTGCGCCTTCTTGATTCCGACAAACTGGTGGGGGCGTGGTACCTTCTTTATCCCGTTATCGAAGATGACGAAGTTTCGAATGAGGTCGAGGAGCCGGGACTTCTCGCACATCGCAGCCAATGGGCGGTCGAGAAGACCGCCAGGCGCAAGCTCGCCATTGCTCGATACCTTCCATTCGACGAAGAACTCCTCCCGGGTCGTCGCGGTTCCGTACCGCAATCCCTGAGCATCGCTCCCAGCGAAAAGAAGTTGAGCAGTGGCAAAGAAGGCCTGGTTGAAGATTTCTTCCTGATTCGTAATGAGCTGGCGCACACCGTCGCCGATCTCGATTGAGCTGCGCTTTAACTCGATCACGCCGACCGCAATTCCGTTGATATAGAGAACTACGTCCGGACGGCGTTCGAAACCCCCGCGCAACGTCACTTCTTCAGCGAGCGCAAAGTCGTTGTTCTCAGGGTTTGCCCAGTCGATCAGGTGGACCGTATCGTGCGGCTGTCCGGCAGCGATCTGCACGGGGACGCCGTAGCGCAACAGTTGATAGACACGCAGGTTAGCCTGATACAGCGTGATGCTGGTCGTGTCGGTGGCGGCGAGCAGTTTTTGAAGCGCAGCGGAAATTTGGGCCGGAGAATACCCGCGCTCTATCAGGTTGGCGCTGAGAATTTCAGACTCGATGCAGCGGTTGTTGGGACGCTTGTGCCACTCGCCAAGATAGCGATAGCCAAGGCAATCCGAGCGCGACTTGTCCGTGAACAGGCCGATGACGCGGTTCTGCGTCCGGCGCTCGGAGCGCGGTTGCTCAGGCATAGGCCACTTCCTGGGCGGCAACCAGCCGTGTTCTACCGGTCAGAAGCTCCTGCATCATGGCCTGCTTGAGGTCCCGGGTCTTGGTGAGGCGCTGATCCAAGGCGATAAGCTCCGCGTCCAAATCCATCAGCACGGCAGCAATCGCAGTTTGCTCCGGGACCGACGGGACCGGTAGTCTCAGCTTCGGGATATTTGTTTTGCTTATTCCTGACACTTTCGTCCCCACCGCATAGAACCGGAATTGGTCCTGGATCGCCTTCGTTCGGAAGCAATAACGCCGATATTCGTGGCTAAGCTCGTCTGTCTTGCACTTCGCGACAATAGTGTGTAAGCCGGAAATGAACGGCACCGCCGCCTTATTGACGACGACGACGTGTCTGCTGGTTCCCTCGTCGTCCTCGGAGGCATCTACGAATACCACATCGCCATCATCGAGTAGAGACTTTGGCGAGACCTTCTTTAGGGGGATGTCGAGCTTTGGGATGTTCTGAAAATCAGAATCTGTGTCCACAAATGTGTTGGTTGCCCCGTGGATGTCGCCATAATGCAGGTAACAGTAGCCCTCAGTCGAGAGTTGATCGCGGGAGGCGGAATATCCGCCGCTGAACTCGAAGAGTTCGCCAAGAGTCTTTGTCTCCCATTCGCCAGTAAACCCGGGCAGGCGGGTTTGGCCGGTGAGGAGTTGCTGCATGGCGGCGTGTTTGAGGTCGCGCTTCTTCGCAATGAACCTCTCCAACTCTTCTACTAGAGCATCCATGTCTCGCAGGGCTGTAACGATGGCGCAACGCTCTGGTAATGACGGTAGAGCTACTACAAACTCTTCCAAATTCTTGAGATTCAAGCCCGGCTTACTCTGGCCGGATTGGCTCGCCAATATCTGTGCATTACCCGGTGAATGTGGGGCGAGAAATAGGCACACGAATTCCGCTAACGACCGGTCTAGAAGCCTTATAAGGCCGACGTGCTGACTGATGTATGCCTCTCCAAGGTCCCGATCCACCCACGCCACATTGCCCACACTGTTTCCAGTTATGGTAACGAGCAAATCGTTGCATTGTACTCGCGTTCGGCTTCCTTCCGATCCTTCCGGAGGAAGTACTGATTGGCTGTCGCTAAAGTCGAGCCGCCCGTCCCGAACGTTTTGACTGCGGATAAAGAGCGGACCCGCGCCCGAGTAGAATTTCGCCCATCCTCTTGAACCACTCGTTACGAATTCCGACAAATCGGCAATCGGTTTCACCTCCCAATCCACTGGCAAAATGCCTAGCGCCGTCGGCATGTATCCCAGCTTTAGACCCATACCGCCCCCATTTGCTTCAGGTGCATCTCGACCTTTGCGGTAAGGTCATCAACTCGTTCCACCAGCGCCGGGAGCGGCGTTTGATAGCGCTCGGCGAGCTGGCGGCTGCGGCCCGTTAGGTTTTGCGAGACACGATCGAGTTCGCTCTGAACACCTGCTGCGAGTTTGGCGAGCCATTTGTCCTCCACGACTAGCGTCTTGATCTCGTCCTCGGTGAGCTTTGGATATTTAGCATCCAGCTTGGCATCCATCTCTTGCTGGGCTGTTTTGAGCCGGTCTTTGATCGCATCCTTTGCATCGAGGAGGTCGGCGTATTCCTGAAGTGCCTTGTGCTCGTCGGCATAGTCGGGGTCTTTACCGATCTCCTTGAGACGTGCCGTCACGGCTTTGGCGGTGATCTTCTGCTTGTCGCCCTCGCCCTCGATCACGTCACTGAGAAGCCCCTCTTCGCTGCTCTGCTCCTCGCGCTTCTCATCAAGCTGTTGGTCTATAGCCGCCAGTTCCGCTTCAAAATTGGCGATGGCATCGCGCTCGGTTACGAAGTAGCGGGCGATGAGAATCTCTGCCGGAATCAGGTCCGATTTGAATCGCCGCTTGCCGCGTTTGAAATCGTGCTTCTCTGGCCAGATGAGTTTGTTCTCCTTGTTTTTGACCTGAACGATCTCGCGCGGCTGCACCCCCGCCTTCCACCCGTCCGTCGCAATGAGGTAGCAGTCGTCCTGCATGGTCTCCGCCCAATACTCCATCAGGTACTGATAAAGGCCGTAGGCGTCGAGCAACGGCGCGGACTTGAACGTGCCGAGCAAATCCTCGGAGATTGCCTGGATAATCTGCTTCGGATGGCCGTCCTTGTTGAATCCCGCGAGGCGAGGCGTATTCGACTCCTTCCACTTGTCGAAAAGCTGATCGGTCGTCTTCTGAAAGGCCGTAAATTCGGGATGTCCGAAGATCGTGGACTTGATGTCACCGATCGGCACGCGCAACTGGCAGTAGCCGGGGCGCCCCGCCGACTCAAAGAGCGCCTCCCGTACACCAGGCAAAATCGACCAATAGGATTTGAGCCGGAGCGGGTCGTCGATGTCCCTCACGGGGATGCCGCCACGCAGATGGCCGTCGATGTCCTGCAAATCTTCTGGCTCCGTGCTGTCGATATAGCGCGGGAGATTGAGATTGTAGTCGTTCTTGGTGTC
>Ga0210398_10000410_pt1 | contig 49967 bp, 42 predicted proteins | sample IncBWC4OmetaG_FD_161047 | JGI IMG/M metagenome (GOLD analysis project Ga0210398, IMG submission 161047) | Forest soil microbial communities from Barre Woods Harvard Forest LTER site, Petersham, Massachusetts, United States - Inc-BW-C-4-O | ecosystem: Environmental > Terrestrial > Soil >...
GACAAGATCGCTACTGAGATTCGACATTTGCAGCGCACCGAAGTGCGCGAGGCTGAGGAGTTCTTCAGCGAAAAGCAGAAGGGGTCGTCGGCCATGCCGCACAAGCGGAATCCGGTGACCAGCGAGCAGATCAGCGGGCTGGCACGCGTGGTGCGCGGCAATGCCCAGGCAGGGTTTGAAAATGTTGCCTTGTGGCATGAGCGGGATATTTCACATTCATCGGCGGAACGCGTGATTCTACCCGACTCGACTACGCTGGTCGATTATCTATTGAGCAAGACTGCCAACTTGATTGAGACGATGTTCGTATATCCGGAGCGGATGCGGGCCAACCTGGAGAGCACGCAAGGGCTGATTTTTAGCGGGCAATTGCTGCTTGACCTGGTGGAGCATGGAGTTTCTCGCGAGGAGGCTTACCGACTGGTGCAATCCCATGCCATGCGGGCGTGGAAGGAGGGTCTCGACTTTCACCAGTTGGTGCTCGCGGATAAGGAAATCACTGGAAAAGTTCCGCGCAAACAGGTTGAGCATGCTTTTGATTTGCCGCGCCAACTGAAGAACGTGGATAAAATCTTCGCCCGCGTGTTCGGCGCCAGTCGGCCGGCGGGAAGCTCTGGCGGATCGAATGCCGCCAGGGCTGCCAAGCGCTCGGGCACGGCAAAAAACCGGCGCTGACTTCTGCAACTTACTTCCTCCGCAACTTTCCTCCTCCGCAACTTTCCGGCACCCGCTGGGTTCACTTTACCAGAGGTAATTAACCGTACGGTTAAATCGTAAAGATTTGTCAATTGGGTCGGAGGTGACCTTATGACTGCAAGACGTTTGCTGAAAGCTGCGGGATCTTTGCTGGCCGCAGGATTGTTGAGCGCGACACTTATCGCCCAGACGGCAGCGGCGACTCGCTACGATAGTCAAATTCAAACCAGCGTCGCGGAAAAACTGACAAAGAAGAGCCAGTTCAGTGATGTGAAATCCAGCGTGGAGGACGGTATTGTCACGCTGACAGGCACGGTCGATCTCTACCAGCGCAAACTGGATGCGGCCAAGCTCGTTCGAAAAACTGCGAGCGTGCAGGGCGTAGACAATCTGATCACGGTGGTGGGTCCGAACGTTCCTGATGAGCAACTGGAGCGGAAACTGGCTCAGAAGCTGAACTATGTGCGCGAGGGCTATGACAACACGTTCGACTATTTCGCCCTCGGCGTGAAGGATGGCGTCGTCACGGTGGAGGGGCAAGATCTCACCGGCCTGGGCCGGGACGAAGCTCTCGCCGACATTTATTCGATGCCGGGGGTGAAGGACGTGATCTCGAACATCTCGGTCGAGCCGGTTTCGGCGTTTGACGAGGGAGTGCGCCTGCGCGCGGCCCGGGCTATCTATCGCGATCCGGTGCTGAGCAAGTACGCGATGGATCCGGCGCGGCCGATTCGCATCATCGTGGTGAACGGCCGCGTTACGCTTTACGGCTCAGTTGACAGCAGCATGGATAGAAACGTCGCTGGCCTGCGAGCGAATCAGATTCCTGGCGCCTTCAGCGTGGAAAACAAGCTGGAGGTAGAGTCGGGGCAGTCTGGGATGTAATACGGTTTGGGGGCGGGCAGAGGGGGCGCGGCAAAAAGCCGCGTCCTTTTCTGCTTACAGTCGATTGATCAGGGACGCGACGTAGCCGCCGCCGAATCCGTTATCGATATTTACCACGCTTACGTTTGAGGCGCAGGAATTCAGCATGCCGAGCAACGCGGTCAGCCCCTTGAACGATGCGCCGTAGCCGACGCTGGTGGGGACGGCAATGACGGGAACGCCCACCAGGCCTCCCACGACGCTCGGCAGGGCACCCTCCATACCGGCGCAGACAATTACCACGCGGGCTTTCGTCAGGGCTTCGCGATTGGCGAGAAGGCGGTGAATTCCGGCGACGCCGACGTCGTAGAAGTGTTCGACCTTATTGCCCATGAGTTCGGCGGTCACGACGGCTTCTTCGGCGATGGGGATGTCGCTGGTTCCTGCGGAAACCACGGCGATGGTTCCTTTGCCGTAGGTGTTTGGATCGCGCTGCAGTACGATCGCTCGGGCCAGCTCGCGATATTCTGCTGTGCGTACTTTCTTCTTGACTGCGGCGAACTGTTTCTTATCGGCGTGGGTGGCCAGGATGTTGCCGCCATGCTTAGCCAACCGCGCGAAAATCTCGGCGACCTGAGGCGGAGTCTTCCCTTCTCCGAAAATCACTTCGGGCATGCCAGCGCGGAGGCTACGGTGGTGGTCGACCTTGGCAAATCCGAGATCCTCGAACGGCAAGTGGCGCAGGCGGTTTACCGCCTCGTCGGGCGTGAGTTTGCCGTGGCGGACCTGCTCGAAGAGTTTGCGAATGGATTCGGCGTTCACGGCGGGTTCTAGATTAGCATTGGGCGGACAATAACGCCGGCATCGACAACTGCCGGGACAGCGGCGCTACTTTGTGGCGTTGCGGATTTTAGCGATTACTGCGGTGCAGACTTTCCGAGGCAGGCCGGGCTCGTCTAGATGAGTGAGGAACAGGCGGCGCAGGCCATGCGGCTTCACCTTGCCCGCGAGGTAGCCGACGTAGATCTGGCTTCCCACGCGGTATCCCCAATCCTGCGCGATCGATTCGAACTTATCCGCATCTGAGCGGATGGCCCACTGTGCGGCTTTTTCGACTGCGGCGCGTGACAACGCGGGCGAGTCTTGGGTTTCGGGCGCGGGCCTTGAGGGATACAGAACGCGCGAACCGAAGTAGGCCACGGCATGTTCGATCACTCGGATGTAGAAGGCGTCGGTGGGCAGGACTGGGCCGGCATTTTCCTGCGCGCCAGTGCCGTTTGCGTCGTGTCCATTCAGGCGCTGGGGCAGACCCCGGCAGGCGTGGTGCAGAAAGCGCGTGGCATCTTCGGCGGCGTGCATCATCTGGAATTCGCGGATGTGGAACGCATTCACCTCGGGGAAATAAGCGCTGCCTCGCTCTTCCACGCTCGCCAGCATGGTTTTCAATTGCTGCTCAGTGATGCCCTTGCGGGAGAGCAGGCGGCGCAGCATCGCGTCTGACGCGTTGCCGTGAACCTCAGGCAGCATGTCGACCAGAAACTTTGGTTGCGTGCCGTTGTGCGGGGAATAACGGTTGATCTCGAGAAAGCTGGCCAGGCTGTCGATCAGGTTGTAGATGGTTGGCGCGAAGTCGGGGTCCCTTTCGGCGCGGCTCCACTGATCGAGAAACAGGCGGTAGCTTTCATATTTCTCGAGCGGGGTGGCGTTGAAGACGCACAGGACATCGTCGGTGACGCGCACCGCGTCGACTTTGTCGACCCGCTCGCCCGCGGCGCGCCAATACAGCGCATCTACGTTCTGCAGCACGGTGAGGATTCTGGCTCCGGGCAGCGCCGTGTGGACGACGCGCGGGAGGTGTCCGGGAGCAAGGTGCGATTCTCCGAACAGCACGAAGATTACGGCATTGGGATGCTGCTCGCGGATTTCGGCGATCTTGGCCGCCGCGTGACGGTCGCGAGCACCGATCTTGCGCAGGTTTTCACGGGGCATGCAGTCGAGACCGTAAATGCCTTCCCCGTGGTCGCGGGCCGCTACCAGGAGTTCGTGGAACGGAGCCCAGTCGTATCCCCAATCGAGATCGAAGCGGATGCGCTGCCGCAGTTCGCTTTCGTCGATTTCGCGACGCCACCATTCATCGAGGATGTGCTGATCGCGGGCGAAGATGGTTTCGACTCCAAGCACGACCGGGCGATCCCCGCCTAAAGCGCGCTGCTCGAGGAGAGATGCGGCATAGCGCTGGGCACCGGGCAGGGCATGGTAGTCGCCGATCAATACGATGTCGGCGGCGTGCAGAGCTGTGTGAAGCTGTTGCGAGTCGAGGAGCGAGTCGTAGTTGCGGAATGCCTGGCTAAACTCGCGGAGGTATTTGCGGCGGCTGTGCGAATCCTGGGCGCGGATTTCGCGCTCCACTCCGGCCAGGGCGTGGAGTTGCCCGGCGCTGCGGCGGGATCGCAAATTGAGCGCGGATGCCATATTCAGTTCCCAGTTCCCAGTTCTCAGTTCTCAGCTGTCAGCTCTCAGCTACCGCTGCTTGACTTCTGTCGCTTGGCATCCCTATGCTCCAACTCCGGGGCATCATCGCCTCGTTGGGGGCTTTTTGCCGCATCATCCGCCGCAGAATCTAACCGTCGCTACTACTGGCGCCAGCGGGTCGGTGTTTCTGCGGCAACTGCTGCTGGCGGTTGAGCGTGACGCCCGCGTTCGGACTGTGAACTTTATTGCATCGGACTCCGGCTTGCGCGTGCTGGCTGAAGAACTCGGCATCGAGGGCCGCTCGAAGCTTCTTCCCCAGATCCTTGCCGGCAGAAAAACAAAATCAGCAGCCCGCCCCTCCAATACCTCGTCCAAAATTAAAGAGCAATCGAACGCCGACATCGGGGCCAACGTTGCCAGCGGTTCTTATCCCGCAGACGCCATGATCGTGATCCCGTGCAGCATGGGCACTTTGGCCCGCATCGCTAACGGCGTCGCCTCACACCTGATCGAGCGCGCAGCCGATGTATGTCTGAAAGAGAAGCGTCCGCTGGTGCTGTGCGTGCGCGAAACGCCGCTCAATAAAATTCATATCCGCAACATGTACCGGGCTTCCGATGCCGGGGCGACCGTCTTTCCGCTCATCCCGGCCTTCTACTTCCGGCCCGCGAGTTTAGATGACATGGCCCGGGAGTTCGCCTACCGCGTGCTCGCCCACCTGGGCCTGCCCCAGGCCGACGCCTATCGCTGGAAGGGCTGACCTGTCAGCAACTTACGTGCCTACACTCAAAAAGTCTTTGGCCTAGGGCGAGATCAGACCCAGGTTGAGGGGAACCTTAAGTGTAGAGAGCCATGAGTGCAGGTCACAGATGCCCGGCGGACATGTACGACAGGGGAGATCTCGCCCGGTCCATGAGCCCACCACGATTTCCAAAGACACGGTTTCATCTGCTTGGCGTAGAATGCGGCAAATTCTCCCAAGGTGAGGCCATGTTCGGGCGCTGGTGCACAGGGATGGTCATGTTCATGGTTGTGGGCGCGGTGTGCTCGGCGGATGATCGCAACCCGCTTGCGGGCGATCCCAACGCGGCTAAGGCTGGAGAGTATGAATTCCGCATCAACTGCGCGCTGTGTCATGGACTGGGGGCACACGGAGGCGGACGCGGGCCGGACTTGACACGAGCGCAGAAGAAGCATGTGCATTCCGATGCGGAGATGTTTCAGGTGATCAGCAATGGGATTCCGGGAACCGCCATGCCCGCGAACGGGACCAATGGCCAGGGCGTCGGCATGACGGATGAAGAAATCTGGCAGATCATCACCTACATTCGCAGTGTTGAGGTGAAGGCGCCGGCCAAGCCTGCAGGTAGCGCGGCGCATGGCAAGGAACTCTTCTATGGCGACGCCAATTGCTCGATGTGCCATATGGTGGAAGGCAAGGGCGGGCGCGTGGGGCCGGAACTTACTTCCGTTGGCGGCTCGCGTACGCAGGAAGCAATTATCGATTCGGTGCGCAATCCCAGCCGGCGACTGGCTTGGGGATTGACGGAGGCCACGAAAGAGTTTCCCCAGGAATACGAGACCATCACCGTGGTGACCGCCGACGGCATGCAAATCAAGGGTGTGGCGCTGAACGAAGACAGTTTCAGCCTGCAGATGATGGATGCGAATGAACGGATTTATTTGCTGGAAAAAGATAAGCTGCGTTCCTTCAAGAAGAGCCGGCAGTCGCTGATGCCGATTTATAGCCCGGACGTTTTGAGCGATAAAGATCTTGAGGATATTGTGGCTTTCCTGATCAGCGTGGGGGCGAAATGACGGCGCGCAGAATCCTCACGACCCTATGGATGGGGTGTCTGGCTTGCGCTCTCCTCGCGTCAGAGACGCACGGCCAGGTCACTTTCGATCGGCTGGTGAATTCCCAGAAGGAGCCGCAGAATTGGCTGACTTATTCCGGCGATTATTCGGGACGGCGATTCAGTTCACTCGATCAGATCAAGGTGACGAACGCGCACACGCTGGTGGCGAAATGGGTGTACCAGACTGGGGCGACGGGAAAGCTTGAGACCACACCGCTGGTGGTGGATGGGATTCTCTATGCCACGGCGCAGGACGACCGGGCGTTTGCCCTGGATGCGCGCACGGGGCGGCCCATCTGGATGTATCAGCATCAACTGCCGGGGGACATTCGTCCGTGCTGCGGGCGGGTGAATCGCGGACTCGCCATTCTTGGGGACAAAGTTTTCCTGGGGACGCTCGATGCCCATGTGATTGCGCTCGATGCGAAGACGGGGAATGTGATCTGGGATGTTGTGGCCGCGGAGTACCAAAAAGGATACAGCTTTACGGTCGCGCCGCTGGCGGTGAAGGATCTGGTGGTGATCGGCGTTTCCGGCGGCGAGTACGGAGTGCGCGGCTTCATCGACGCTTACGATGCCGCGACCGGCGCGCGCAAATGGCGCTTCTACACTGTGCCGGGACCGGGCGAGCCGGGGCATGACACTTGGGAGGGAGGTTCGTGGAAGACCGGCGGCGCTCCGGCGTGGAACACCGGAACTTATGACGCAGTGACCAACCAGATTTTCTGGCCGACGGGTAATCCTGCGCCGTCCAATCGCGGCGAGGGACGTGCCGGGGACAATCTTTACAGCAACACTCTGCTGGCACTCAACGCCGACACGGGGAAGTTGAACTGGTATTTCCAGTTCACCAAACACGACGAGCACGACTGGGATGCGACGCAGGTGCCGGTGATGATCGACCTTTCCGACGGCAAGCGTCTGATCGCGCAGGCCAACCGCAATGGTTTTTTCTACGTGATCGACCGCACGACCGGCAAACTGATCCTGGCGAACGCCTACGGAAAGACTACATGGAGCGACGCGAAAGACGCGGAAGGGCGTCCGGTGGCGAACCAGCATGCTTCGCCAACCCTTGAGGGGCACACGATATGTCCCGGGGCGCTGGGCACAACGAACTTCATGGCGCCGACATTCGATCCGCAGACGGCGCTGTTCTATGTAACGGCGCGCGATCAGTGCGACATCTTTTCTACTGCGCCGCAACCTTATGAGGCGGGGCATGCGTATTACGGCAGCGCTTACTTCCCTTCTGATGAGGCCGAACCGTATCGCGGATTCCTGAAAGCAATCGACCCCGCGACTGGAGAGATCAAGTGGAAGTTTGAGCACACTTCTCCGACCTGGTCGGGAGTGCTGTCAACCGCCGGAGGCCTGGTCTTCACCGGCGACGCCGAGGGAAATTTCATCGCTCTGAATGCGGCTTCAGGTAAGACTTTGTGGCACTTCCAGATGGGAGGCGCGGTCTATGCCGCGCCGATGGCCTTCGCGGTCGACGGAAAAGAATATGTTGCGATTGCAGCGGGCAGCGCAGTGTATACGTTTGGATTGCCGTAGAAGCCGCCCTCAGAACTGCGCAACGATTCCCGTCGAGAAGCGAAAATTGACTTGGTGAGTCGGGTATCCTTCGAACAAGACAGAATTAAAATCGGCTCCATAAAGCTTATTCGAATTAACACTGGTGTGGAAGTAATCCAACTGTCCCAGCCGGACGGAAAACTGCCGGAATACTTTGAAATCGGCCCCGCCGCCCAGCGCCAGCGCAAAATCGTTGGCAGTTATCGCGGCGTAAGAAACCGAAGGAGAGACGCCTGTGAGGGTGCTGGCACCCAGGCTGGTTCGATCCCAGCCGACCAGGGCGTGCACGAAGGGAGTGAATCTCGATTTGGTGCGATAGGAGACGACGGGCCCAACCAGGACGGAATAGCCAGTGGATTTGGGAAGTCCAGAGACTCCGCTGGTCGACGACGCGATGGGCGTGCCGTAGCGGCCGCTAAAATCGGCGGCGACTCCGACCCAGCGGTTTGCATTGTATTGCCCTTCCGCGTTCCATCCGTTGAAGTTGTAATTCACTCCGAACGAGCCCATCGAGTGGGGCACGACCATGTCTACCGTCAGAAGCGACAGACCGCCGGTATCTTCGTGAACCAGGGAATACCCGCCAAACACCTGCACTTTCGGGGTTGAGTCTTGAGCGAAAGCAAACGAACCAATCAGGACAGTCAAAATAGTTGTTGCCGCGGTAAATCGAGTCATTCCACGTTCTCCCCTTTGAGAATAACGCATTCGGAGGCCCATATCCCAGCTTGTAACCATGAATCAGATTAAGAACGCGGGGTCCCGCGAGCAGGTTGCATGTCGACCCGTAAATATTAAAGGATGGCTGGCAAGCGGGAGGTGCGCTAGGATTCCCATTCGGGGTCGATGGCCTGGTCGAGGTAGATCCAGAGCACGCGGGCAAAGAGTGTAATGGTGGGTGCGAACGGCAGGAACAACACGACAGCCCAGATGATATCTTTCGTGATCCACCAGCCGGTGATCAACCACAGCAGCGCGGCGGTGAGCGCGACGATTACAATTCCCAACCCATAGCTGACATACATGGCGCCGAGAAAATAGCCGGGCTCGCGGTCGAACTTTAGATCGCAGACGGGGCAGCGTTCGTGCATCTTGGGGAATCCGCGGAAGATGGAATAGCGAAAAATGCTTCCCGCGCGGCAGCGGGGACAGCGCTGGCGAAGAATGCTTCCTACCGTGGATAGCTTTGTGGCCGGTCCTGTCATGGTTCATGGTTCGATATTCATCATTTCAGCGGCCGAGAGTTCTAAGCTAACAGATGGAGGGAGTGGGACTCTCGGCAACCACTTTCGTGCCGGTTGACGCACACCCGGACTTCGTACTAATCTGCGATTACACCGGAAAGGAGGTGGTCGAATGACAAGTTCTGAATGTGGCAGTAGTTGTGGGAGTCTAAGACCAGGTGAGGTGGCTGAGACTTAGAGCTGGTTGCTCTAAGCGGGGCTTTCGGATGCAGATCAGATCGCGCCGGGAGCTACAGCCCGCACACTAGCCGGTGAGTACGGATGAAAGCATCGCGTTGGTCGCGCGAAGGCTTTCGTCCTAGGGACTGAGCTTTAGGCCCTGACCCGGGAGTTGCCGTGAGAGGCCACGTAGAGTGACCACCTCTTGGTCAATCCCAAACAGACCACCGGACGGCCCGCAGGCTCGTAAGAGCTGGCGGGCCGTTTGTTCTTGCAAGACTGGGGACGGCTGGAAGGAGGCCGTCGTAAACGCGCATCACAGGCCGACTGCTTCGACCTAAGCTCGCGGGCCATTCTGTTGTTTGCCTCACGCGGCCTTCGATTCACTCCATAACTGCTGGTGGTGGTTTCGGCCACGCTCGAAACCCCGCCGGAATGGTTCAGCCACTTCAATGCCGGGATACTGGCGTTCCAATTCTTCAATTTTTACTTTCATCTCAGGCAACACCTGATCGTATTCTTTGCGGCGCGTTCGAGCGTCCAGAGCGAATTCGAAGCCCCGCCGATAGAATTCCTCGTCGTTCCCAAAATTTTTGCCGTGTTGGGAATAGTGCTCTTGTTCCGCACTCCGCAAACCGATCCACCAATGTTCTCGGGCGGCATCGATTGATTCCGCGCCCTCCGCTTTCAGCAATTCGCGAAACAGGGATGCCTCGACGCTATCATTTGCCAAGGCAATCACGACGCTGCGGCCTTTGCTCAGGGCATCTTCATAAACAAAAATCTCATCCTCCGGCAAACCCTCGGTCTGAGCATTTTCCAGGTTTCCGCCCACGGCTGCTCCTACCCCGGCACTGGCGGCCGCCACCACTGCTCCACCCAGCAGGCCAATTACGGTGACCGCTCCCACTCCTGGTATCAGGGCGGCTACCAGTAGCGGACCTCCTGACAACCCGGTCGCCGCTCCTACTAATGCGCCGATGGCTTTCCCCATTCCCGGTTGTTCCGCGGAAACGGTTGGAATTGTCCCCTCGTGCGTATCTATACCTCCAGGAGTCAAAAGCGTAAGGCGGTCTTCAGACAATCCGAGCGCGCGAAGCTGGACCAACGCACGCTGCGCGTACGGCTGGGAACCAAACACACCAGTTACGGCTTTCATCGGACCCGCTCCTTTCTTGACAAAAGTTCGACTCTCTTAAGTCAGATGAGATACCGGCCGGCATGGTTGTCGCTTACCCATCGTCACGGCAGTTGGCGAACGCCCGGAGTCGCAGTATGCTTGGCGGGTGGCATATCTCGGCGGATTCGATCTGAACGAACACCAGGAACGGCGGCGCCTAGCGGCGAACTATGCCGCCATGAGCGATGGTGAGTTGCGGCGGCTGGCGCGGAGTGCGGAGTCGCTGACCGAGTTGGCCTGCGATGCGCTCGAAGATGAGATGGACCGCAGGCATCTCGAATTTGCCGATGATGCGACGCCGGAGCCCCGGCAGGAAATGGAAATACGGGAACTTGTGACCATCCGGCAGTTTCGCGATCTGCCGGAGGCGCTGCTGGCTAAGGGCAGTCTGGAATCGGCGGGCATTGAATGTTTTCTGGCTGACGAAAACCTGGTGCGGCTGGACTGGTTCATTTCGAACTTCATCGGCGGGATCAAACTCAATGTAAGAGTTCAGGACGCGGGGAACGCGCAGAAGTTGCTTGATGAGCCAATTCTCGAAGGTCTCTACGTGCAGGGTGTGGGGCTGTATGAGCAGCCGCGGTGTCCCAAGTGCAAGTCGCTCGACGTGAACTTCCAGGAGTTGGACCGTCCCATCGCCTACATGAGCGCGTTCCTTCATGTTCCGATGCCGGTGCAACGCACCGGGTGGCGTTGCCATTCGTGCGATGCGGAGTGGGAAGACGACGGCTCATAAGCTCGTGCTCCTTGGTTGACGCGGGTGCGAAGCCGAACTAAGATTCCGAGCACATGGCAGAAGACCAGTTTCCAATCGGCCGCACCATCTCACACTATCGCGTTCTGGAAAAACTGGGCGGCGGCGGGATGGGCGTCGTGTTCCGAGCCGAGGATACGAAGCTTCGCCGCTTTGTTGCCCTCAAGTTTCTGCCAGAAGGAATCGCTCGCGATGAGGCAGTGCTTGAGCGCTTCCGGCGCGAGGCGCAAGCCGCGTCCGCGCTCAACCATCCCAACATCTGCACGATTCATGACATTGATGAAGCGGACGGACATCCCTTCATCGCGATGGAATTGTTGAAGGGCGTCACGCTCAAGCACCGGATCGGCAACGTTCCCCTGCCTCTGGAGACGATTCTCACCCTCGGAATCGAAGTAGCCGACGCGCTGGATGCGGCGCAGTCGGAAGGCATCATCCACCGCGACATCAAGCCTGCCAATATTTTCGTGACCGAACGCGGCCAAGCCAAGGTGCTCGACTTCGGCCTGGCGAAAGTCGTTTCCAGTGGCAACGGTGAAACTCTCACTGGGGGAGCGGCGACCAAAGGAGAAATCAATCTCACGAGCCCGGGTACGACGCTGGGCACGGTGGCTTACATGTCGCCGGAGCAGGCTCGCGGACGCGATCTTGATGCTCGCAGCGATATCTTTTCGTTCGGCATCGTGCTTTATGAAATGGCGACCGGACGACAGGCGTTTTCCGGCAGCACTTCGGCGGAGATATTTGACGGCATCCTGAACCGCGCGCCGGTGCCGCCAGCTCGGCTGAACCCGGAAATTCCCGCCGAACTGGAACGGATCATCAACAAGTCTTTGGAAAAAGATCCTGGCCTGCGTTACCAGCATGCTGCTGACTTGCGTTCGGATTTGCAGCGACTCAGGCGCGATACGGAATCTAGCCGCCGGGCCGCACCGTCGGCGGAGATCAGTTCCGGCACTACGCCGGCGATATTGAATGCCGCACAAGCTAGCGGCGCGACTGCGGTTTCGGGCAGCGGTCCGGCCCAGCCAACGCGCAGTAGCAGCTCTGCGGTCGCCGTCGCGAAGCAGCACAAATGGGGGACGGGCGCGATTGCGATTACGGTGATCGTCGTGCTGGGTGCCGCCGGTTATGGCGTCTATTCGATGCTGCATCGGCCCGGCGCCGCGCCCTTCCAGAACTTCGCCGTCACCCAGGTTACAAATTCCGGCAAGGCAGCGCTGGCCGCGATCTCTCCGGACGGGAAGTACATTCTCAGTGTCCTCGACGACAGCGGTCAGCAAAGTTTGTGGCTACGTAACGTGCCCACGGCCAGCGATACGCAGATTATTGCGCCGTCGCCCTCCACCTACAGGACTCTTGCATTCTCGCCGGATGGGAACTACATCTACTTCCGCAAAGCGCAAAATGCGACGAATAGCGATTACAACCTGTATCGCGCGCCGGTGCTGGGCGGGACTCCGCAAACCGTGGTTCACGACATTGATAGCGACATTGCATTTTCTCCCGACGGCAAGCGCATGGCATACACTCGGGCAAATGATCCCGAGATCGGCAAGGACAGACTGCTCAGCGCGGATCTGAGCGGCAACGACGAAAAAGTCTTGCGAGTTGTGCCGATCGCCGAGTCGTCGGGATTCCTGACCTGGTCCCCTGATGGCCAGGAGATCGCCCTTAGCAGATTTCAGCCCGATCAGGCGCTGGGCGGCATAGATTTGTTTGACATCGGCGGCGAAAAAACCCAGCGTCTCGTGACTTTCGATGACAAAGCTCCTTATGAACTGAAATGGCTGCCCGATGGCCGCGGCATTCTTGCCATCTTCCAGCAAGCGGGCCCAAGTTTCCAGCGGGCGCAGATCGGATTCGTTCCCGGCGGCGGAGGACAGATTCAGCCCATTACTCGCGATACCAACCGGTATTTGACTTTGACGATCTCCGGTGACGGCAAGACGCTGGCCTCGGTTCAGCTCAAGATCACGCAGAACCTGTATCTTCTTCCCGCCACCGGCGGCCAGAGTGCGGACTCGAAACCCGTGTTTCCGCAAGGGCAGGAAGTTCGTGGGTTTGGTTGGGCAGCAGATGGAGGATTGCTGGTAACTGACGGTCCCCGGTTGCTGCGCCTGGCCGCTGACGGCAAGAATCAAACCCAGCTTCTGGGCGATTCGACGGCTGGAATTGTTGATCCTTCGAGCTGCGGAAATGATCGTTTGATCTTTTCGTGGATGTTCCATGGCGGCACGAACACATTGAGCCTCTGGCGCGCCAACGCGGATGGTTCAGGCCCGGCACGACTGACCGAGGGCAAGCGGGACTTTCGCGGCGTCTGTTCTCCGGACGCGAAATGGGCTTACTACTACGATCAAGCCGCTGGACGGATTTCACGCGTGCCGCTGGATGGTTCTGGAAAAGCCGAAGTAGTTCCGGGAAGCATTGTGTCCGACAGTTTCGTTGCAAGCGCCGGATTTGGACTGTCTGGGGATGGCAAAGGGCTGACCTATCTCGTGGAAGTCGTCGATCCGGCCACGCAAAAGGGTAAGGAGAAGGTAGCGCTACTGGATATCGGTTCGGCGGCACCGCGCCTGATCGACGCGGATCCACGCGTCACCCGGGGTGGTGTGCAATTCACCCCGGATGGCAAGAGTGTGGCGTATCCCATCCACGAAAACGGCGTAGACAATATCTGGATCCATCCGCTCGATGGCTCGCCGGGCCGCCAGATTACCAACTATACGTCTGAGCAGATCACGTCGTTCCACTGGTCGGCAGACGGAAAAAGCCTGGGCGTGCTGCGGAATCACTCGGAGTCAGACGTGGTGCTGCTGCAGGAATCGAAGTAGGACTCTGATTAGGCTCAGCCCGTCCTTTGGAAGCCCTCGTACATTATCTCAAGCGTATCTTCCTCGAGCTTCAGAGCGGACAGTTCTCCCTGGGAAACCACCTGACTTCGGTGGCAGACCGTAACTGTGTTCCAGTGTATGGAGAAAACGAAATGTAAAATTTGTGAAAATCCGAAACCTTGCTCCTCTCCATGACTCCCATGGATGCGCGTGGCCGAACCTTAGAACAAATGTTTCACGTTCACCTCGTTTGGTGCGCGACATAAAGCATACAGGAGTCAGAAAATGTTGAAGTCAGTTCATTTGCTCTGGATGGTCGCGCTGGCGATCAGCGTGGTTTCCCCCAACCTTAGCAGTGCCCAGGACGAACGCTCCCAAGGGTCAGGCGCCGTGTTCGTCATGACGAACGCCGCGGACCGGAATGAAGTCATCTCTTACCGGCGGGCCGCGGATGGTTCATTGCAGGAAAACCGCAGATTTGCCACCGGCGGTCGGGGCAGCGGCGGCAACAACGATCCCCTGGAATCACAGGGTTCCCTCACCCTGAGCCAGGATCATACCCTGCTGTTTGCGGTCAACGCCGGCAGCGGAGAGATCTCAGTATTTCGAGTTCACGGCGCGGACTTGTCGCTCACCGACAAGAAACTCTCCGGTGGCAGCGAACCGAACGCAGTAGCGCAGAACGGACATCTCGTTTATGTGCTCAACACCGGCGGCAGCAGCAGCGTGGCCGGCTTCCAGGTCAAAGACGACGGAACCCTGCATCCGATTCCCAATTCTCTCAGTTTCCTGAGCACCAATACTTCGGGCGCGGCGTCATTAACCCTCAGCCCCAACGGCCAGGTCCTTCTCGTGACGGAACGCTTAACCAACAACATCGACGCGTTCGCTGTGCATAGTGACGGAACGTTGTCACCTATCGTGATAAATCCAAGTGCCGGTCCGGGCCTTTTCTCAGTTACCTTTGCGCCGAACGGTACGGCACTGGCTGTTGAAACCGGCCCTGCAGGAGGACAAAATGCATCCGCCATCTCGTCCTACGCCGTGGCTTCCAACGGGACGCTGACGCCGATCAGCACTAGCGTCCCGACTCTGGGCGGGGCAACATGCTGGAACGCGGTCACTCCAAATGGCGAATGGGTTTACACCTCTAACGCCGGCACCTCCACCATTTCCGGTTTCACCATCGCTGCCAACGGAACCCTAACCGCATTGCCCGGGACCATCCTGGGGACGAACCCCGCAGGAGCGACAAACCTGGACATCGCGATCAGTGCGGACGGCAAATTCCTGTACAGCCTCGATGGGGCTATTGGCATGATCAGCGCCTTTGGTATCCAGTCCGATGGCACCCTGGTTAACCTGGGGACCGTCGGTGGACTCCCGGAGAATGTCGGGTTCAATGGGATCGCGGCAATCTAGACTACGATTAGTGGGTTGCGGCGAATCACTACCGCAACTCACTTACGTTTTACGGACGCGCCTCGAATATCAGATTGAAAGGCGTTTGCGTTGCTCTGCGGAAGTGGTTAAAGCCGCCGGCGGAGACTACTTCTCGAAGCCGCTGTTCTCCGGCCTGCGCGCCCAGAGCCAGTCCTACCTCCTGTGAGAGGGAAGCCGGCGTGCAGAGCAACGTCGACGCTCCGTAGAATGCTCGACCGATCGGATGGAGATTGTCTTCTATCTTATCTCCGGCAAAGGGCTCGACGATCATCCACGTTCCATCGCTCTTTAAGGTGCCGCGAACGTGGGCGCTGGCTCCGACCGGATCACCCATGTCGTGCAGACAATCGAAGAAGGTTACAAAATCGTAGTTTTCTCCGGGATAATCCTTTGCCATCGCCACCTTGAATTGGATTCGATCTCCGACGCCAGCGTCCTTGGCGCGCTGTTTCGCCGTCTCAATCGATTTGTCGTGATAGTCGAATCCAACGAACTTCGATTTTGGATAGGACTTCGCCATCAGGATCGTCGAGGCGCCAAGGCCGCAGCCGACGTCAGCCACGGTCGCTCCCTGGTCGAGCTTTTCTTTCACGCCTGCGAGCGCGGGAATCCATGAATTGATCAGGTTGGCTGCATATCCCGGCCGGAAAAATCGCTCGGTACCGACGAACAGGTCCGGGTGATGTTCGTGCCAGCCCAATCCTTTGCCGGTCTTGAATCGATCCGTAATGCGGTCCTCGGCCTTGATTGCCGCTAAGGCGACCTGGAACATGCCCGGCAAGAACGCTGGACTATTTTCATCCGCTAAGGTGAAGGCTTGTTCCTCGCTCAGGGAGAACTTGGCAGCTTTGCTGTCATACGTGACATAGCCTCCCGCGGCCTGGTTGCAGAGCCACTCGCGCACGTAACGCTCGGCTGTGCCGGTGCGTTTGGCTAGTTCCGCAGGAGTTTGAGGTCCACCCGCGGCGAGCGCCTTGTATAAGCCGAGTTTGTCCCCAACTTGCACCAGCGCGGCATGAAACGTTGCTCCGAAATCGACAACCGCCTTGCCCAATAATTCGTGTAGTTTGTCCTCATTGATGCTCATGACGTATGCCCCCTTGGATTCAACCCGATTCAGTCACGAAGTTGGGAGGATTATAAGACGGCACGCCGTTCGGAGCACGCCTAAAAACTACTCGCGCGAACGCTATGAGCCCCCTTGTTTCGTGAAGCCTTTCCGAATAACTTTAAGGGTGTCCTCCGCCAGGCTCAGCCCGGGCAGTTCTTCTCGGGTAAACCAGTGGATCACAGCGGTCTCGCTGGCGGCGGCCAGATCCAGTCGTTGGATGGTTCCGCTGGTCGCCAAATTACCAATCTTTACGTCTGAGCAATCACAAAGAGGCTATAGTCAGTCGTAACAAGCGAAGCCCGTAAACGGAGCGAAGCCATGAGAATCGCCGTCTTCGTGCTGTTTTTTGCGGCATCCGCGTTTGCGCAAGTCCCGCCTGTCGCATCTACCGCGGCTTGCGGCCACGAAAATGTTAGCTTCAAGGTGAAGCTGGACGAGTCCCCGCACACGCTGGCGCAGCCCGACCCGGGGAAGGCGCGGGTTTACTTCTTTCACGATGCCGGTACCAACTCCACTGTAGGGTATCCGACGGTGAAGCTCGCGATCGACGGAACCTGGGTAGGCGCAAACCACGGCAATTCCTATTTCCCCGTCTCCGTTGAGCCGGGAGAGCATCGCGTGTGCGTTACCCTGCAGTCCTCTTTTGTCGCGCAGCGTGTGGAACTTGCGCATTTCACAGCGGAGGCAGGAAAGGTTTATTACTATCGCACGCAGCTCGTTATGTCGCGAAGTGTTGAGTTGTTAGAGCTTGATCCGATCGACAGCGATCAAGGCAAGTATCTGACCGCATTTTTTCCGCTAAGTGTTTCCAGTCCCAAGAAGTAAATGAAATGAGCCGGGGTCTGCTGACTTCAGGTCCCTGTAGTCAACAGCCGCGGGCAAATTACGAGCTGATCCTGAGTTTGTCGAAACCCTTATGGATTACGTCGATCGTATCCTCCGCGAGTTTCAGCGCCGGCAACTCTTCCCTCGTGAACCACCTGACCTCGGTGGCGTCACTGGCGGCGACTAGATCACCCGCAACCCGGCGGCAGAGAAAATCAACCAAAACGTAGTGATACCGCACGCGCTTGTCGGGATCGCGCAGCACGCGATCGTAGACTCCGAGGAGTTCGCCGGGATCGACGGTGAGTCCGGTTTCTTCGCAGGCCTCGCGGATTGCTGCTTCGCGCACCAGTTCGCCGACTTCGAGCACGCCTCCGGGGATGGACCACTCGGCTTGCAGCGGGGGGTGGGCGCGCTTCACCAGCACGACGCGGGCGTTTTCGATGATGATCGCGCCTACGCCTACCAGCGGGGTTTCGGGGAATTCGCGTTGCATACCTTGCCTGGCTGCAAGCATTCTAGCGAAACTCGGGAATCGCGGCGGCGTAATCAGCAGCCGCGCTTTGCTCGACATGGACCCTTCGGCTGTGCTCAGGGCAGGCTCACGGATGCGTCCGTCCCCACATGAGCTCGTTCCCGCGCCTCTGTGGTTAAATATGGGTTCCAAATGGCACTCGAAGAATACAAACGGAAGCGGCGGTTTGAGTCGACGCCGGAGCCTCCTCCGAAAGTTGAGACTAAGGTGGGGCACCGGTTCGTAGTGCAGAAGCATGACGCGACACGGCTCCATTATGACTTTCGGTTGGAGATGGAGGGCGTGCTGAAATCGTGGGCGGTGCCGAAGGGTCCATCGCTCGATCCGGCGGACAAGCGACTGGCTATGCAGGTGGAGGATCATCCGGTTTCGTATTTCGATTTTGAAGGCATCATCCCGGAAGGCAATTACGGCGCGGGCACGGTGATGGTTTGGGATGTGGGCACTTGGCAGCCTCTGTCTCCAGTTGCTGTGGAGGGGAAATATGTGCCGGGGACTGAGGCTGAAGCCGTCGCAATGCTTGCCAAGGGTGACTTGAAGTTCCGTCTCGACGGCAAAAAGTTGAAGGGCGACTTCGCGCTGGTGAAGATGAAGGGGCGGCGCCCGGGGAGCAAAGGAAACGAGTGGCTGCTGATCAAGAAGCATGACCAGTATGTTGTCGAGGGCTACGACATTGATGCCTATGACGAATCCGCGCTGAGCGGGCGCAGCCTGGCCCAGATCGCCGGGGACGCAGGATCGGCGGAGTGGAGAAGCCGCCCGGCGGGCGGCGGGAAGCTGAAGGCGGCTTGGCTGGCGGATGCCGTGGCTAAACTCGATAAGAAAAAAGCTGTTCTTAAAACGACGACTAAAAAGACGACGGCAAAAAAAAAACTAAACACAGGGGAACACGGGGTAAATCGGCGTAAGGCTTCGGGGAGTTTAACGAATTCCGCTTCACCTAAGGTTGCGACCTACCCTTTGACCTCTGTGCCCTCTGTACTAAATGCTCTCCCTTCCCCAACGGCGTCATCCGCCGGGACCAAGCGGCCCATGCCCACCACGATTCATCCCATGTTGGCGACTCCCGTGAATGAGCCGTTTGACGGGGCGGAGTGGTTGTTCGAAATTAAATGGGACGGCTACCGCGCCATCGCTTTTATTGCGGACGGCAAGTTGCGGTTGGTTTCGCGGAATCAGAACGAGTTGACAGAGCGCTTTCCCGAGCTGAAGGATTTGCCGAAGTTCGTCCACGCCAAGAGCGCGATTCTTGATGGCGAAGTGGTCGCGCTCGATGACCAGGGCCGGGCTTCATTTACGCTGATGCAGCAGCGCACGGGATTTCGCCCCGGCGGGCGGCGCGGCGCGGCTAAATCCGAAGTCCCCGTGCTGTATTACGCATTCGATCTGCTCTATCTCGACGGTTACGATTTGCGCAAGCTTCCACTGGAGGATCGGAAGAAGAAATTAGCTTCTGTGTTGATCACGGGAGATTCGGTGCGCTATTCCGATCATTACGAGAAGCGGGGGAAAGCGTTGTTCGAAATGGCACGTGCCAAGGGGCTCGAAGGCATCCTGGCCAAGAAGCGCGACAGCATTTACGTGGAGCGGCGCACCACCGAATGGCTGAAGATCAAGATCACGCACCGGCTGGAGGCCGTGATTGGCGGCTACACCGAGCCGGAGGGCAGCCGCGCACATTTCGGGTCGATTGTTCTCGGACTCTACGACAAACAGGGCCGGCTGATTCACGTGGGACAGGCGGGCAGCGGATTCGATCAGGAGTCGCTCGGTGAAGTTTGGAAATTGCTGAAGAAACGCGAGACCAAGAAGAATCCGTTTCACGGCGAAGTCGAGGCCCTGCGGAAAGTCTACTGGGTAAAGCCTGAGCTCGTGGCCGAGATAGAATTTTCTGAATGGACGGGTGGCGCGAGCGCCGGCAGCGGGCCGAAGTTGCGGGCTCCGGTGTTCTTGGGGCTGCGCGATGATAAAGATCCGAAAGACTGCCTGCTGGAACAAGAACTCAAGATCTGACCGCTCATCCCTCGTCACTACCCGCGATCGCTGTCAGCTGAAGTTCGGTGCGATCTCAGTGTGGCCTCAAACAATCTCACGCAAGACAGTAAGACCAATACGTTCTATGGGGTAGACGGGTTAGGTGCGGTGTTTGGCTAGCGAAGGGAGTCCGGAATCGGTGCTAGAATTCAAACTACAGACCTGCCGTCTTCCCAAGATGGGCCAAGTTCGACTGGAAAGGTCGTCATGAGCGCAGGATTTAGGCTTACAGGCTTGCTGCTGACCGGTGTGTTGTTCCTGCCGATTGGGGGGCTCGCTGATACCCCGAAGACGCATCCCGTGCACAAGATCAAGAAGCAGACAACTCCGCCTCCTCCCCCACTTCCCTCGGGGCCGCAAGGGCCTGTACCCCAGGTTCCGCTGGATGCTATTCCGGCGGTAGCGCCCCAGGTCAGCTACCAGGATGGGCAGTTGACCATTGTTGCCCCGAACTCCACGCTGGGCGACATTCTGCGCGGTGTGCGCAAATATACAGCAGCCGATATTGAAATCCCGGCCACAGCCAATGAGCGCGTAGTGACGCGCCTCGGTCCCGGACCGGCGCGGGAAGTGATGGCCGAACTGCTGAATGGATCGCACTTCAATTACATATTGCTGGGCTCCCCGGGAGATGCCAACGCGCTGGTTCGCGTGGTGCTGGTGCCCAAGTCCGGACCGGACACGCCGGGCGCCGAAGCCGCAGCCAAGAACGACACCCCTGCGGCCGCCAATGCTGTCGATACTGCCGATCCGCTGGAAGACACCGCCGAGGACACTCCGGACCAGGGGCCGGTGGAGGCCGAACAGCCCACGGCCACTCCCGACCAGCCGGGAATAAAGACTCCGCAGCAGTTGTTGCAGGAAATGCAGCAGAGGCAATTACAGATGCAACAGGGACGACCGGGCTCTCCTCAGGCGCCTGGCGCGGCAGTTCCCCAATCCCAACCACCAGACCCGCAATAGCCGGAGCAGGACCGAGCGAAGTAGCAGGTCTTCGGGAGCAGGTCGTCGATCTTGGGTTTTAGGAGACCTGAGAGCTATCACCTAGGATCGGTGTTTAGCTTTGAATCCCCGGCGACGGCTTCCTTCAAGGCTGATTTCCGGTGCGCTCCGAGCGCGATTGCGACGCGAGCTGCTGAGGTCTGTGAAACCGCGCCGCCTCCTCAAAGTCCGAACCGTTCATGGCTTTCTGAAGCAAGTTCCAGTCGCGAGTAATGTCACTTTCCGAGGCCTTGGGCGGAGATCCCTTGCGCAGTTCCGCACGCAATCGGGCCTCTAGAAGTTTCTGCATGATGGGTTGTGGTGCGTCACTGCCCAGAATGTTGCTGTCTGAAACCCCAACACTCACCACTTGCTCTCCCATGGGGATGAGCATGACAGGGCGTCCCTGAGCATCGAACTCCGGTGCGGCATCGTGCAACAGATGTCGCCATTTTTCCAGGCGGGCGCTGGCGCTTTCAGAACCCGGATCAGCCATGACCTGGTTTTCCATGAGATGGTTCAATTCGCTTTGATAGGAGCGGCGATCCTCGACCCCAAGTGGCGGTTCGAGAGCACGCCCGGCATTGAAAACCAGCGCCTGCTGCGACGGATTAAAGCGGCCCGCGCCCGTGCCCACGTAGACGGCCACAACGCAGCCCGCAAAGATAGGGCTCACTACGGCGCTGGGAACAATGTACTTCTTTGATTTGAGAAAAGATTCGACCACGCCATGCACCGGCGTGCTGCGGGCCACGCTGCCCGGAATTTGCGGGATCACGAAGCGCGAGAACTCGAGTTTAGGATGGCGAGCACTGTACTTGATCAGGGTCTTCGCCATCTGCTTGGGGGTGGTGATTCCGACGTCTGCGACGACGCTGCGATGGAGCGCTCTCGGGTAGTAGAAGTTGATCACATCCTTGGCAAAATCTGCGCAGTTCGAGGAAACCGTGCGGAAGTGAGAACGGTTGGGTGACGAATTGTATTTCTCGATAAAGGCCCGATCCTGTGCTGGAGTGGTTTCGATTTCGAACGCGTACATGGTTCGGTCGTAGGCGGAACCCACCAGTTCATACCAGTTGCCTCCAGGAGTTTCTCCGTTGTCCCGGTCCGGCGCGACTGTCTCGAGATGCTTGCGGCGGTATTGGTCACGCAGAAAGGCGACCATCTTCGGATCAACAAACAGCGGAATATCATTCGCTTGCTCGACTGCGTAGAGATAAGGGATCAGCGGGATTGCCACCCAGTCGTATCCACCGACTCCGTCATAGCGGCTGATCACAGTTCCCAGCTCTCCCGCAGCGCAGGGGCGCAGCACCAGTGGAGTCGCAGTGCAAACTCCGGATAAATACACTGCAGCATGTCCGGTGGCCGTGAAGAATCCGAGCTTGCCGTAAGGTTCTTCGAGAAGAAGAGTGGCCGACGCTCTCGCCAAACCGGCAGACCCCGACACCAGCACCAACAAGGTGCACAGAGCGCGCCGAAATCCCTGAAGAGAAGGCATAGCTAGTCCCTTGTAATAACCCCTTCTAGAGAGATTAGTTGCCCAAAATGGGGAATGCGAGTTACCGAAGTCAGACAGTCAGTACAGAACTGGGGTAAGGTGCATACCTGATTGAAAACTAACCGGATGCGGGGATGTAATTAGGAGCGTTAAGTCTGCTCCGAGACGCATGTTTTAGCGTAGCTAAATCGTATCCACGAGCGTCACCCAAAAAGCTAATCGACCAAACTCAGTTTTTGGATGGCCCACGCGGCACTTTCGGCGATCACTTTGTCCTCATTCCCCGCCAGCTTTTCGAGCAGAGGAAGAAATTTCTGCTCTCCGCTGTTGCCCATGGCGATGACAGCGTTCCGGCGCAGTCCTGCGCGCTTCGCCCGGCGCACCGGCGAGCCGCGAAACGTGCGCCTAAAATCTTCCTCGCTGATCTCTGCCAGCCAGTCGAGCGCGGGATTTACCAAGTCCCGCCGAGGCTGAAACTCTGCTGCCTTCGTGGCCGGTGCTTTCCGGTTCCAGGGGCAAACATCCTGGCAAATGTCGCAGCCGAAAACGTGCCGCCCGATCCCGGCGCGAAGCTCTTCATCCTCCGGAAGTGCTCCGCGCTTTTCGATTGTGAGATACGCGATGCATCGGCTGGAATCCAGCTGATAAGGCGCGAGGAATGCGTCGGTGGGGCAGGCGTCGATGCAGCGCGTGCAGCTGCCACAGCGATCGGGGGCCGGGACGCCTACTTTGGAATCTGATCCGGAATCAGCTTCGAGATCGAGTGAAGTCAGAATCACGCCGAGGAAGAGCCACGATCCCATCTTCTGGTTGATGATGCACGTGTTCTTTCCAATCCAGCCGATGCCAGCGTACTTTGCGACCACACGCTCGACGATTGGACCGGTGTCGACGTAGCAGCGCGTGACCAGGTCGTTGGCTCCAACTGCTGCTCTGAGCGCCCGTTCAACCTGCCGAAGACGTGGCATCACCGAGTCATGATAGTCCTGCTCACCCCAGGCATAGCGGGAGATCCAGCCCCGCTCTTGCACATTTATTGATTCGTCGGACACCTGTGTGGAATACGGTTGCGCCGTGTTGTAGTTAATGGCGCAAACCACAACGCTACGGGCCCACGGAGCAGCATGCGCCAGCGACGCGCGCTTCAAGTGGCCTTGCTCGTCGCGAGCCTCCAGGTATTTCATCTCACCGCCGCGCCCATCGGCAATCCAGCGTGGGAAGTATTCCAGCTCCGGAGCGTCATCAACTGGAGTTATCCCTACCAAATCGAAACCCGCTTCTGTGGCGGCTTGCGCCACCGTGGTCGAGATTTCAGCGGAGCGAATCATGCGTGGTGAAGTTTGAAGCAAGACTTACCCTGAGCCAATTGGGCAAAGCCGCGGTTCCAAATTGGAACTGAGCTTCACTTTTTTGATCGCCAAGGCATTTTACTCACAAGGTCAGCGTATAAGCTTTTTTTCATAGAGTCACGCAACTCACGCTGCGCGTTCTCCGAATTTCTTTGAAAAGGAGACCATCTGTATGCCGCAACCCACCCACACCCAAACACCCACCATTCAATTCTCTGTGATCAACGAGAGCACCGTGCTGGCCGACGCGGATGTCGTGCCGGTCGTGGCAGCGCTCCAAAAGCAAGTGACCAACGACTTCGGTCCGGTCTGGGGGACCGCAGCTCAACTCAGCATCATCGCCAAAGGCACGCAACCTCCGCCTGGAAGCTGGTGGCTCGTGCTGCTCGACGACTCCGACCAGGCGAACGCTCTGGGCTACCATGATCTCACCACCGAAGGTCTCCCGATCGGCAAAGTCTTCGCCGCCAGCGATCTGAAGGCAGGAACGTCCTGGACCGTAACCGCCAGCCACGAACTGCTGGAGATGCTGGGCGACCCCAACATCAACCTCACCGTGTTCGTCGAGAACAACAACGCCGCAGGAATTCTCTATGCTTACGAGGTCTGCGACGCCTGCGAAGACGACAGCTTCGGCTATCAAATCGACAACGTCCTGCTTTCCGATTTCGTTTATCCCTCCTGGTTTGAGAGCTTCCGCAGCGAGGGCTCGACGCAGTTCGATCGCATGAACAAGATGCAGAATCCATTTCAGCTTTTGGTGAATGGCTATATTGGCATCTTCAACGTGGCCTCGGGCAGCGGTTGGCAGCAACAAACTCAGGAAAAGCGCCCCACCAACGTGCTGTATCGGGGAGCCGTGGGCACGCGCCGGGAACGCCGCGGCATTCCTCACGAACTGTGGGTTAACAGCCTGCCTCAGCGCAAGATTGTAGGCAATGCTCAGAAGTATCGCCAGACGCTCGAGACCATCCAGAAGCGGCGGGAAGCAGCCTGAAAGTTTTCACTGGGTCCTCCGACCGTCGACGCCCCGCGTGCGAGCGCGGGGCTTTTTTCGTGGTGACCGTTCTTGGAACGAACAAATCGGCCACGACCCCGTATATGCTGTTTGTGTCGAGCGAGTCGACGGGGGGATTCTTATCGACATCACTACTCTGCGAATCTTACTGATCGTATTTATTGCCACGCTGATTCGATCGACATTCGGCTTTGGTGAGGCTTTGGTCGCCGTCCCGTTGCTTGCGTTCTGCATTCCGCTGGAGGTGGCTGCCCCACTCGCCGTTCTGGTATCGATTACCATCGCCGGCATCGTTGTCGTGCAGGACTGGAAGAAGATCCACCTGCTTAGCACCGGCTGGCTTGTGCTCTCCAGCCTCTTTGGTATCCCGCTAGGCCTTCTGCTTCTGACCAGCAATCATCAGAGGGCGGCCAGAGCCGCGCTGGGCGCCATAATCGTGATGTTCTCCGCCTACTCCTTAATCGGGCGCACACCGCTGGAGCTAAAACGCGACAGTCGGGGGTGGCTTTTAGTCTGCGGTTTCTGTGCCGGCGTACTGGGGGGAGCCTATGGGATGAACGGGCCGCCGCTCGTAGTTTACGGAACCCTCCGACGGTGGTCGGCGCAGCACTTCCGGGCGACCCTACAAGGGTATTTCTTGCCCGCCAGCATCATTGGCATGAGTGGCTATTGGTTGGCCGGACTCTGGACTTCCGCCGTAACCCACTATTATCTGCTCTCACTACCGGTGACCGTGCCGGCAGTATTCCTGGGCAGAGTGATCAATCATCGCATGCAAGGTGAGGCTTTCCTAAAATACGTCTACATGGGTTTAGCAGGGGTTGGGGCGATCCTGTTGGTGCAGGCAATAACCGGCAAGTTGTAAGGCTTGGCCCAGGTCATCCGCGACACGCTCTTTGCGCCGGGCATTGCGGGATCACATTCCGAGTTTCTTCACTTCCTCGTTGTAATACTTGCGGTAGAGGATGTCCCACTCCTGCGAGCCTTCGAGGATGGTGCGCTTCTGGCTCTCGATCTTCAGGCGGGCGGACTGGTCGATCCGCGCCTCCTGATTGAGGAGGTCTTCGAGAATTTTGCGGGTCTCCTGGCGGATGGTGTTGGGGTCTTCGATGAAGTCGACTTCATCCATTTGCTTGAGTGCGTCGGCGACGGCGCGCGCCAGCACGTTCACTTTGTCGCGGCTGAGTCTCACAGCACCGCCTTGTACTTCCGCACCAGTTCCGTCTTTACCTTGCGGAACATCTCCTGGTAGTTGGCACCGGTCTTGTTCATCTCTTCGGAATACGCTTCGAGAATGACGCGGACTTCGTCGTTGATGCGATCTTCGAGGGTCAGTTCCTCAAGCAGAGCTGCATGAACGCGCTCCGTGACTTTGGGCACGGCCGAGGTCTCGATGGCCTTCGCGGCAATCAGTTTCTTGGTAACTTCGCGGGCCAGGTAGCCCACATATTCCTTGGAAAGAAGCATGTGCGGGTCGAATGTCCTGTGTCAGGGGCGCTTGTCTTGTCTGCGAATCATAAAGTGTAACATGGCCGAACCTGCGCGGCACCGGCCCTCCGGTGGGAGGCCACGCGATCCCGTGAACACTGACATGCCGAGCTTGTCGGGGCTACATCCCGGTGAATCCGTCCTGCTCGCGAAATCCTACGAGTGAAGCTAACGTGTGTCTTTGTCGCCTTTATCTTTGTCCTTATCCTTGTTGTCCTTCTCCTTGTCCTTGTCGGCAGGTGCAGGTTCGTGCGGGACATGCTGATAGTCGAGCTGCTGATAGTTGAGGATTGCGTTGAAGACCAAGGCATAGGTGCCAAGAGTTTCTCCACGATAGATGGGATTGTTGCCGAACAGCAGAACATTCCCTTGGCCGAGATGCGCATTCACGACGATCGCATGCTCGGCAATCGACGAAGCTTTGTCGAGCAGGCCATCGAGCAAAAGATCTTTGGAACCAGAGAAGCGCAGGATGACATCCGGGCGGCTCTGGACCGGAATTACCCGCGGATTATTGCGCGTCTCTTCCTCGTTCAGGTGCTTTGGTTCCCACGGTTGTTGCTTCAGCAGGGGCTCGGCTTCGGCGATCTTTCTGCCCTGGGGCTGGTCACTGTCCTCGATACTGCCGCGGCCTGTGGCGCGCTGTTCGTAAGGATCTTTGAATGCTTCAGGCGCAGCGCGCCTTCCTCCTGCGCGGACAACGGTGTTGCTTACATTGAAGGCCATGCCGTTGGCGCTGATGACGGGAACACCCGCTCTGTAGCCGAAGGCAATAGGATTGTTCGGCGCGACGAAAACGGTGTTGAGCACAGTGCCAACGACTCGCGCGTCGTCGTGGGGAGCGACGCTGACTCCTGGCGCGAGGCCGGTGTCGATGGCGAATTGCGCGGTGTCTTCGCAGGTGATGAGGAGGCCGCCCTGTTCGACGAACTGCTTCAGATGAGCCAGTCCGTCGTAGCCCAGGCCGGGGCGGATGTCAGCCGTGCTGTCGAGAGCGCCGAGGTTTGGAGTTAGCTCGGATTTCTGCCACGGCATCGCATTGTTCCACGTGGGAATGCCGCTGAGAATGTCCGCCGTCGAAGAGTATCCAACCGGGGCAAAGATGATGACGTCGTATTTGGCGCGTAAATCCGGTTGGCTGGCTGCCGTCTGAGTATTGATGTAGTCGTAAGGTACGCCCGCGGTATCGAAGGCATAACGCCACCAGCCTTCGGTCTGAGTGTTAAGCCAGGTGTGCATGAAGGCTATGCGCGGAGCAGCCACAGTGTGGACCGGCACGGATGGCGCTGCCCCGAGCCGCGATGCATCGAGCGAAAGATCGCGCAGAACTCCAGCGGCATTGTCGGGAGCCGCAGTGATGAGCAGCGAACCGGCGGCGAAATGTTGGCCGTCTGAATCGAAAGGTTTCTCAGCAACCTGGATGGTGGCGCCTTTGAGTTTGTAAGCCAAGGATAGAAGTGAAATTTGCCCGCTGTTGTTCACAGCAAGTACTGAGCCAGAGCCCGAGACTTTCCCGGCAAGCTTCGATGGATCGTCGACGGGCGTCATCTTGGACTGCAGAATAGAAGGATCGACGATACGAGCAACTTTCAGATTGAAGAGGTGAGTGAACGACCATCCGGTGTCGTCATAGGGATGTTTCTGGGGATCGCTGGGAGCCCAGAATTGGCGGTCGAGCAGCGCATCGGCCGCGCGGGAGTAGGGCTGGTCCATGCGGACGACGATGCTGCCCGCGGGAAAAGTCTGCTGCTTCGCCTTGTCTCCACGCTTTTCTCCCGGAACATTCGCTGTGACTTCGTCAGACAATTGTTTGATTTCGACGTGCTGTCGCTGTAATACCTTGAGCAGCTCGACCTGACGATTGGTGTCGGCTGAGTCGGGAGGGATGACGTAGGCAGCCGGCCCTTCGCGTGACGGCTTCTCGACGGCACGCTTGCTTTTAAGGTAGTAGTTCTCGAGGAAATGGCGGGTGTTATGCGAAAAGTAAGAAATGGTGGTGAGTAGTGCGGTTTCTTCGTAGTTGTTGTTATCACGCTGCGACCAGATCACTACGGGAAGCGCCGGATTTTGGCGGTACCAGGTGCGCGAGTATTCCTCAGGATCGAGGATGCGTTTCTCGGTATCGGCGCCACCATTGCCAAAGGTCTCGTAAAGGCGGCTGATGCCATTGTGCATGCTGGCCAGAAACATCAGGTAGCCGGGACTCCAGGTGTCGAAGTCGCCGTGGGTGAAGACTCCGGGCATTCCGAAGCTCTGCATCTGGGCAACGTTGTTCCAGCCCAGTTCCGCCCACTCATCGCCGAGAATGGGATCCACCCACGCGTTGTAAGGGCCGTCGCCAACCGTGTTGTCGTAGAGGAATGGAACCGATTCATGCAGGTCGTGCAACACCTGGGCGTGCCAGCCAAGATAAGTGTCGAGGACGTTCCGGGTTAGGTTGAGGGTCATGGCCATGGCGTCCCGGTTGTTATCGTGCGCAACGTAGTGGCCCCAGTAAAGAAGGCGCGGCCAATCCTGGCCGGGATGAGCCTTGTGCCACCTGTAGATATCGACCATGCGATCGCGGCCGTCGACTTCGACCACGGGAGTAATAAGCACGATCATGTGCGAGCGGATGTATTTGATATAAGGCGCGTCGTCGACCGCGAGACGATAAGCGAGTTCCATCAGGGCCGTGGGAGCACCGGTCTCTGGGGAGTGGATAGTGCCGGTGATGTAGTAGACAGGCCACGATTGGTCGAGGATCTGGCGAACTTTGGTGTCGTCGAAACCGATAGTGCGAGGATCCGCAAGCTGGGCCAGGCGCGCGTCATTTTCTTTCGCGCCGGCAAGAAGTTTTGGGTCGGCGATGGCTGCGGCGATCATCTCGCGCCCCTCCTCGGAGTGGCCGATGGTGAAGACCTTCACCCGCGGACTGCTCGCCTCCAGCAGACGAAAATATTTGTAAACATCTTCAGCATAGGGAAGCATGTCGGGCGCGCCGGAGACGTCGCCCAGCACCTTGGCTGGCGTGGGGACAGTTTTCGAGGACGGAAGGTAGTCCACCAGCGGAGAGATGAACGACGGATCCGTAGTGTATTTGCGAATCTGGTCCGTGTATTGCTGATCGACGGGTTGGCCGGGATCGCGGGCGAAGGTTGAGTTCAATTCCTGGGAAATCAGGAACGTGGGAGAGGAGCACAGGGCGGAACAGACCACCATCAAGGCCAGTTTGGAAGGAGTCATTTTATCTCGTTTTCAAGTTCGCTTTTCTGGGGTCCAAGTGTTTCACAAAACAGGCGCCGTGGGGAAGAGTTCCCGCACCCGGCCTGACTTTCTATTTATATCGTCTTACGATATACTAGAAAAGCGCTACTGGATCGCGGCACGATACAATCGCGGCATGAAGAAGCTTACCTTGTCAGACTACCAGGCACTGGCGGAGTTTCGTTACCAGATCCGCCGCTTCCTCCACTTCAGCGAGCAGGTGGTGAAGCAGGCTGGCCTGGAGCGCGGCCAGTATCAGCTGATGCTGGCCATCAAGGGGATGCCGCCGGGGGTGCGGCCACGCATTCGCGAACTGGCGACTCGCATGGAAATCCGCCACCACAGTGCCGTCGAGCTGGTGAACCGCCTGGAAGCCGGTGGCTTTGTACATCGCAGCCGCGCCGAGGACGACCGCCGCGAGGTTCTGCTCGCCCTCACCCCAAAAGGAGACCGGATCCTGGGCGAACTGGCGCTTCATCATCACGATGAGTTGCGGTCAGCCGGACCCGAACTGGTCAGCGCTCTTCGCCGCATCATGCGTGAAGGCACGGACGGCGCGTTCCTGCCCTCCGCTTCCCCCTCGACAAAGGGAAAAAAATAAAAACTTCATGAGTACTATCGATCCCACCGCCACCGACCGTAACGAGATTCGCACGTCTATTGGCTCACCCGCACCCTTTCGGATGGTCCTGGTTTCATTCCTCGCCGCCGGAATCGGTCTAGTCGCCGGAGTCGTAGCCTTCGCCCTATACAAGCTGATCGGACTGTTCACCAATCTCTTCTTCTTCCATCGCTGGTCGACCGACTTCTCCAGCGCACAGCATAACCACCTCGGTTGGATGGTCATTGTGACTCCGGTCATCGGCGGACTTATCGTGGGCGTTATGGCGAAGTACGGGACTTCGAAAATCAAAGGGCACGGCATCCCCGAAGCGATGGAGGCGGTCCTGTTCAACCGCAGCCGCATCGCTCCGCGTGTGGCCATCCTGAAGCCCATCTCCGCGGCCATCGCGATCGGCACCGGCGGCCCGTTCGGCGCGGAAGGCCCCATCATTCAGACTGGCGGAGCGATTGGCTCGCTGGTGGGCCAAGCGTTTCACACTACCGCGGTCGAGCGCAAAGTCCTGCTCGCCTGCGGAGCGGCAGCGGGCATGTCGGCGACGTTTAATACTCCAATCGCGGGGGTGATTCTTGCCATCGAGTTGCTGCTGTTTGAATTCAAGTCACGCTCTTTCATTCCACTCGTGATCGCGAGCACGCTCGCAACGGCAGTCCACATGCAGCTTCTGGGGTTGGGACCGATGTTTCACGTCAGTCCGATGGACTTTGCCATCCCGCGCGGCTTGCCTTTTTATCTCGTCCTGGGCGTGATCTGCGGCCTCGCCGCCGTCGGCTTCAGCAAGCTCCTGTACTGGGTGGAGGATCAATTCGAGAAGCTTCCGTTCGACGAAATGTGGTGGCCTGCCATCGGCGCTCTCGGCCTCGGTGTCATCGGTTTCTTCGTGCCCCGCGTGCTCGGCGTCGGTTACGACACCATCGGCGACATTCTCAACGGGCAACTCGCCTGGAAGATCCTGCTGGTGGTCATGCTGGCCAAGGCCGCAGCATTGGCCGTGTCGCTCGGTTCCGGGACCTCCGGCGGATTGCTGGCGCCCTGCTTCATGTGGAGTGCGGCCATGGGCGGCATTTTCGCCATGGTCTCGAACCGCTTTCTGCCGGGCGCGCACCTATCTCCAGCAGCCTTCGCGCTAGTCGCCATGGGCGCGGTGTTCGGCGCAGCCTCGCGGGCTACGTTCACGTTCATCATTTTCGCATTCGAGATCACGCGCGACTACAACTCCGTCCTGCCCCTGATGCTGGTCAGCGTTATCGCCGACGGCGTCGCCATGCTGTTCATGCCCAACAGTTCGATCATGACAGAAAAACTAGCGCGCCGCGGCCTGCGAGTGCATCAGGATTACGAAACCGATGCTCTATCCCAAGCAAGAGTCGCCGATACCATGGAGCAGGAGTTGCCGACCGTTCCAGCCGGGACCACAGTGGCCGCCTTGGCCGAGCGCATTGCGCAACACGATCCCGCAGTAGCTCGGCATGAGGCGCTTCTGATCGTAGATGAGGCTGGAAAACTTGCCGGCATCATCACTCGCGGTGACCTGCTCCGCGCTTTCGACAAAGATTCTTCCGGAGCTATATCCGTTCAGGAAGCAGGCAACACACGTCTGGTTGTGACTCATCCTGACGAGCTGGTTTCTGAAGCGGCCGCGAAAATGCTTCGCAATGACATTGGGCGCCTCCCTGTAGTCGATCGCGCCGACCACCGCAACGTTGTTGGGTACCTCGGCCGGAGCGGCGTGATGGCCGCCCGCCTCCGCCGCCTTAACGATGAGCACGTCCGCGAACCGGGATGGTTCCCAAGGAAAGCTGGCCTGAATGTTTCGGGACTGAAGTAGCTGACTCTCTACGGCTTCTTCTGCGCCGCCTCGATCAGGGGCCGCAACGCTTCGGCAGAGACTCCCAGCGTGCCGCCAGAGAATCCGTCAATGTAGGCGGAGTTCACACCGATCACCTCGGCGTTTGAGTCAAACACCGGCCCGCCACTGCCGCCGTGGGCTGTGGGAGCATCGTAAATCAACTTGTCGCCCACCACATCGCCGAGATGCCCGCACGTGGTCGAAGGACGAATGAGCGATAGCGCCGCCAGTTCGCTGGCCGCCGTGATGTCGTTATGCCGGTACGCCAGCCTCTGGTAGATTCCGGTCGGCGACTTGGCTACCATCCCCGCAATTCCCATGGGATAGCCGATGACCGTCACTAGTTCTCCAGGTGCCGCGACTCCTTTAGCCAGAGGCAGCGCTGCTAGTCCATTCAGCGCCTGTTTGTTCTCGATCTTCAGCACTGCGAGGTCGCTGGTGGAAGAAACCGCGCCCGGAGTCAGGTTCACGGGCGTTAACGAGTTCGGAAAAAAGACAACTAAACTTTCCAGCATGGCGGTTGCGCCCTGCTGCATCAGCCCTTCCGCCTCGCTGTCCCCATACCATGGCTCGGCCACATGCCGGTTCGTCGCCAGCAGTCCGTCACCCACCAGAAAACCAGTTCCCGAAACCCGGGCGCGGATGGTTGCGGGCTGATTTGGGAAACCAACGTCGTACACTCCGTAAATGTAGCCGATGGAATTGCGGTATCGGTTTAGCACCAGCGCCGGCATTGCCTGCTCTTTTTCGAGCTGCGCCACCTGCCGGCTGAGCTCGGTTACCTGCTTCTGCAGTTCGTCGGGCTGGACGCCCTCGGTCGTGACCGGGGCATAGTAATGGAACATGGCCACGGCGCCGACCAGCAGCACTACCGCTAGCACGGCCTGCACCATCTGCTGCCAACTGTCGCTGACCGGGCTCGGCTCCTGCGGAATCTCTGGTGCGGACATGAGTCGTCATCTTCCCTTGTCTGGCAGGGGTTTGCCACGGTACGGAAGATGATGAACAGGGGATACTGAGAAGTTTCTTAAGGAGGTGAACGTGCGGGTAAAATCGGCCTTTCAGGACTGGAATGAAAGCACTTAGCGGCTTGCGGTTGTTGGTGCTTAAGGCTTCGCGATTCCCAACCGCTTGGCCATTTGCTCGTAAAGAAACCCCTTGCCCGGAACGTAGGGTTGCACCCACTCCCCATCAATCACGAATTGCGGAATGGCCTGCTTGCCGGCGTGCTCGACGACTTCTTCCAGCGCTCCCGGCGTGGTTTCGACGTCGATGACTTTGTAGGGAATGTTGTGCTTGTCCAGAAAGCGCTTGGCCTCGCGGCAATCGGGACACCACGCTGCAGAGTAAACCGTAAGCTCCATCACTAAACCCGCTCCAGTTGAGGCACCGTGCGCTCGTTGACCACGTTGCCGGTGTTCAGCGTGGAAGCCGGCTCGAACAGGAGAAGCCAGCATTCTTCGTCGGCGACCGGACGGTGCTCTACCCCACGCGGCACGACGATGAACTCGCCTTCTTCGATCCACTCGTGCCGGTCGAGAAACTCCATGCGAAAACGCCCCTTCACTACGAGGAACATCTCATCTTCGTGCTCGTGGTGATGGAAAACGAACTCGCCCTTAGTCTTGACCAGTTTTACCATCTGGCCGTTAAGCTCACCGGCGATGTGCGGCTTGTAGTACTCCGAAATCTTAGCGAATTTGGCGGCGATATTGACTTTGTCCATCGACGGGTCCCTTTAGGAAAGTGTTGCGTTTGTAGATTCGTCAACGCCCGCATCGGTCGCAAAAAACAAAAGCCGCCAGCTCGCGCTGACGGCTGAAGGCCAAAGCTGAGACCTAGCTGTTTTCGTACAGCAACACGCCCTCGGTCTTCTCCGCGTCCACCGGACGATAGAACAGCTTATTGTCTTCAAGGAAGACCTCGATGAATGCCGGACGCGTAGTGATCGTGCCTTGAATCAACGCTTCCGACAACGGGTCTTCAATGTATTTCTGCAGCGCCCTGCGTAGCGGCCGCGCCCCGTAAGTGCGGTCAGTGAGCGTCTGATTGAGGATCCACTTCTTGGCCTCGTCGGCAACCGTCACAGTGATCGACTTCTGTGCCAGGTTCGTGTTGAGCTGCGTAACCATGAGTTCCAGAATCTGGATCAGGTCGGCCTCGCTCAAAGCCAGGAACAGGATGATCTCGTCCAACCGGTTCAGGAACTCTGGATTGAAGGTGCGCTTTACCTCGCCCTTCACCAGTTCCTCGACCTTGCCCGAAACCATTTCATCCTTGGTCGACTGGAAGCCGAAGCCCTCGCGCTTCTGCAGGTGCCGGGCCCCAATGTTCGACGTCATGATGAGGATCGTGTTCTTGAAGTCGACCGTGTTGCCGAGACCGTCGGTAAGCTGGCCGTCTTCAAACACTTGCAGCAGAATGTTGAACACATCGGGATGCGCCTTCTCGATTTCGTCGAGCAGAACGACAGAATATGGCGCTCTCTTAACACGCTCCGTCAACTGACCGCCCTCTTCGTAGCCCACATATCCTGGAGGCGAGCCGATCAGCTTCGAGACCGAGTGCTTCTCCATAAACTCTGACATGTCGAAGCGGACCAAAGCTTTTTCCGTCCCGAACATGAATTGCGCCAGCGTGCGAGCAACTTCCGTCTTGCCGACGCCGGTCGGGCCCAGGAACAGGAACGAGCCAATCGGCCGGTTTGGATTCTTCAATCCCGCGCGAGAACGCCGGATCGCCCGGGCCAGCGCGCTGATCGATTTATCCTGTGAAATGATGCGCTTGTGCAGTTCTTCCTCGATGCGCAGCAGCTTCTGCGTTTCTTCTTCCTTGATCGAGGTGATGGGAACGCCGGTCCAGCGCGAAACCACATCTTCGATGTCCTCGCGGCCGACTACGCCGGTAGAAGATTCATCGAGATGATATTTCTCGCGCAGCGCGCGCAGATTCTCACGCTCTTTGCGTTCTTCGTCCGAGTAGAAGCGAGCCTTCTCGAACTCATGGTTCGCGATGGCGTTTTCCATGCGGTGCACGATGAACTTGATCCGCTTCTGTACTTCGGAGATCTCTTCCGGCTGCGAAGTCTGGCGCAACTTCACCCGCGCTCCGGCTTCGTCAACAAGATCGATCGCCTTATCAGGCAGGAAGCGGTCGGGAATGTAGCGGTTCGAGTGCGACACCGCGAAGTTGATGGCATCGTCGGTATAAGTGACCGCGTGGAATTTTTCGTACCGGTCCTTGATGCCGAACAGCACCTTGATCGCGTCCGCCTCATTCGGCGGAGGAACCTTTACGGCCTGGAAACGGCGCTCCAGCGAGCGGTCTTTCTCAATCGACTTCCGGTATTCGCCAGGAGTAGTGGCGCCGATACATTGAATCTCGCCGCGCGAAAGAGCTGGCTTAAGGATGTTCGCTGCATCGAGCGAGCCTTCCGCCGATCCTGCGCCCACCAGAGTATGCAGCTCGTCAATGAAGATGATGGAATTCTGCGACTCCATCAGTTCTTTCATGATGGTCTTCAGCCGCTCTTCGAATTGTCCGCGATATTTCGTTCCCGCAACAATCAAGGAGAGATCGAGCGCCAGAATTCTCTTGTCCGCGAGGAATGATGGAACCTCGCCGTCAGCGATGCGCTGCGCCAGGCCCTCGACGATCGCCGTCTTGCCCACGCCCGGCTCGCCGATCAGCACGGGATTGTTCTTGGTGCGCCGGCAAAGAATCTGGACTACGCGTTCCAGTTCGCCGTCGCGGCCGACCAGCGGATCCAACTGGCTGTCCATCGCCGCCTGGGTGAGATCGCGAGAAAACTCGCTCAGCAGGGACGACTCACGCTGCCGTTGCGGCTGCGCTTTTTCCTGGCTGGTGCGGGCCAATTCTTCGCGGATGGTCGCCAGACGCAGGCCGCGCTCGTGCAGAATCTCCGCGGCAAAGCATTTCTCTTCTCTTAGTAAACCCAGGAGCAGGTGTTCAGTGCCGATGTGGCGGTGCGAAAGCCGCTCCGCTTCTTCTGCGGCATAGGCCAGCACGCGCTTGCATTCGTTGCTCAGCGGAAGATCTACTGAGGTCGAAACCTTTTCGCGAATGGTGGTGTGACCCTCGATCTGCTTGCGGATGGACTCGACTGAGGCGTGCGAGCGCAGGAATCGATTGGTCAGGGCCTTATCTTCGCGCAGGAGCCCCAGCAGCAGGTGCTCGGTCTCTATGTAGGGAGACCCGAACTGGCTTGCTTCGTAGCGCGCAAAGAAAATCACGCGCCTGGCTTTCTCCGTATAACGTTCAAACATAATGCCCCTTCCCCCTGAACCCTTCCGGCCGAGAAGGCTTGCTCCCGCTCGACCCTACCGAAACCCTGGCCCGGTGGTGGTCTTGTCTTGCTCCTTGCTTCCCATCACCATTCCATTATCAATTAAACGACCATCGACCCAAGTACCCGAACGTTTCTATTATGTTACCGAAGGAACCTGTTCAAGTCTCCCAATGCTGTCGATGATTCCCATTTTCTTGCACATTGTCTTACTAATCTTTCCTTACCTCCTCCGCCTCCTATGCCGGCAACGACTCCGGCCTGATCTCTTCGACGTGCCCCCGCCCCAGCCGCAATACGCGATGACAACGCCGGGCGAATGACAGGTTATGCGTTGCAATCAGGGAGGTGAGCTGGTGCTCGCGATGTAAGCGCGCGATCAATTCGAAAACCGCTTCCGCCGTCTGTCCATCGAGGTCCCCGGTAGGCTCATCCGCCAACAACAGTTTTGGACCGGTAATGAGCGCCCGCGCCAGAGCCACGCGCTGTTGCTCACCGCCCGAAAGCTCTCCCGAGCGATGATGCGAGCGCTGCTCCAACCCAACCTCACGCAGCCAGCGTGAAGCTTCCGGCGCCGCCTCTGCCCAGGTGCGTCCCCGCACCAGCAGCGGCATTGCCACGTTCTCTGCGGCCGTGAATTCCGGCAGCAGATAGTGAAACTGCCAGACGAAGCCCGCCTCGCAATTGCGAAACTCCGCCGCTTCGTCCGCCGACAACGTATTCAGTTGCAATTTCGCGCAGTATACGTCACCAGCGGAAGCCTGATCAAGAGCGCTGAGTATGTGCAACAAGGTACTCTTCCCCGCTCCCGACTCGCCCACAATCGCCAGCATCTCGCCGCGCTTCACCTCAAACGATAAATTCTCAAAGAGCACCAGGTCCGATTCGCCGGACCGGAAAACCTTCTTCAATCCTTGAACCCGGAGCAGCGCTTCTTGTCCCGCCGCGTATCCGGACACCTGCTCCGTTAGATGCACTCTGCCTCCGAAGGGTCCACTTGCCCTGCTGAGCCTTCCCTGGCCACGAGGAACAGCACAATGGGTCATCTTCTCACATCAGAACCCAAGCTCCGCCATGGCACGTTCGGACCATATGGAACCTGAACGAGAAACATCTACTGAAAACTGTAGTTGGATCTTCGCTGCCGCGACGTGACCGGCATCGCGCGCGGGTATTCACCCTCTAAACCTCAACTTTAGCTTCGGCGCCGGCGAGGCGGCGCAAAGATTCCCCGTAAGGCTGGCGGGCAATGCCGCGCTCAGTAACGATCGCGGTCACGTACTTCGCAGGAGTCACGTCGAAGGCGGGATTCTCGATGGAAACACCGTTGGGCGTCATCTGTTTTCCGGCGATATGAGTGACTTCCTTCGCGTTGCGCTGCTCGATCGGAATCGTGCTCCCGTCCGGAGTAGCGAGGTCGACGGTCGAAATCGGAGCAGCCACGTAAAAAGGGATGCCGTGCTCTTTGGCCAGGACAGCGACGGTGTAAGTTCCTATCTTGTTAGCGACATCGCCGTTGGCCGCGATGCGGTCGGCGCCCACGACGACGGCTCCAATCTTTCCCTGCTTCATCATCTCCCCAGCCATGTTGTCAGAGATCACCGTGGTCGGGATGCCGTCCTTCATCAGTTCCCACGCGGTAAGCCGCGAGCCTTGCAGGAACGGCCGGGTTTCGTCGGCGTAGACATGAATCTTCTTGCCTTGCTCGACCGCCGCCCGGATCACGCCCAGCGCCGTGCCATACCCCGCCGTTGCCAGCGCGCCGGCATTGCAGTGTGTCAGCACTCCGCCTTCGCTCGGCATCAGTGTGGCGCCGTGGCGTCCCATGGCCTGGTTGGCGGCGATGTCTTCGGCGTGCATGCGTTGCGATTCTTCGATAAGGTCCTGCTTGATTTGCGCGAGGGGACGAACGCGCACGCGCTCGAACTTCTCCTGCATGCGGCGAATGGCCCAGAAGAGATTGACCGCCGTGGGTCGCGTCTTGCCGATCAGGTCGCAGGCCTGGTCGAGGTCGCGTTTCAGCTCGCCCGTGGTCTCTGCGTTGGAGTTCTTGGCGGCCAGCGCGATGCCCATGGCTGCGGCCACGCCGATGGCCGGCGCTCCGCGTACCACCATCGTCCGAATCACGTCGGCGACCTGCTCATGCGTCTTGCAGACGACGTAGGTTTCTTCTGTGGGCAGCTTCGTCTGATCGATAAAGCGTACGCCCTGGTCAGTCCATTCGAGAGTTTGAATCATGAAATCTCAATTCTTTCAGCTTCTGTGCGCCGCACAGCGGTTCTTCGGAGCATTCGTAACTGCCGGCCGGCCGCAGACTTCGCAACTCGCGGCGACTGCAAACATTACGGGAGCCGTGTCGTCCATCTGAGAAACATGCTCGGCGCGAATGTCGCGTGCGGTAAAGATGGAGACAAACGGCGCCGGAGCCGCGGCCTTCTCAACGTTAGGCCTTCCCTTTGCTTCTTCGCGCTCGACCAAACACATGGCCCCCACCACTTGAAATCCGAATTCGCGGGCTGCTTCAATTGCCTGCACCGTGGAAGCACCGGTGGTGCAAACATCGTCGACAATTACCACGCGGGCTCCCTTCTCACGAAAGCCCTCAATGCGCTGTCCGGTTCCGTGCTGCTTTTCGGCCTTGCGCACGAGAAAGCCGTTCAACTCGCCGCTTATCACCGAAACTGCCACCACGATGGGGTCGGCTCCCATGGTGAGGCCGCCAATGGCTTGTGGCTTCCACTCCCGCTGCCGGATTTCGTCCCAAAAAACCTCGCCAGTCAGGCGCGAACCCTTGGCATCGAGTGTGGTCGTACGGCAGTCGATGTAGTAGTCGCTCGTACCGCCGGAAGAAAGCTTGAACTCACCCAACCGGAAGGATTTATGAGCGAGCAAGCGCAGCAGGTCCTGACGCGAGGAACGCATGAAACTTTACAATACCACGGCGAATCGCCCTTCGTCCGGGCTCCGACTGAGCTGCGGTCTTCCGCTTCGGACAGTGAGGCGTGATAACCTGAATATTCTTCCTACAACGACTTCGAGGTATGAAATTGCAGAGTGCGCGAAAGCTTTTTTCCTTTCTTCTAGCTGGTTTCTTTCTTGCAAACGTAAGCGTCCTCAGCCTGGTTTCGACCGCGTTCGCCGAGGGCACGCGCACCTGGGAGCAATCGAAATTTGATGAACTGACCAAGGGCACGGCCACGGGCGTAGCTATTCGCAGCGAGGGCGGCTTGGAACTCGCCCCCACCTTCAAGAGCTTGTATGCCACGCCTTCCACCTATATCTGGTCGATTGCATCTGACGATGCTGGCAACGTGTATGTCGCGGCTGGCGCACCCGCCCGCGTGTACCGCATCACGTCCGACGGTAAGGCCACGGTCATTTTCGAGCCCAAGGAACTCCAGGTACAGGCGCTGCAGACCAGCCCCGGAGGCGCCATCTACGCGGCTACCGCTCCCGATGGCAAGGTATACAAGCTGGAACATAGGCCCGAAATCAAGTCGCAAGCGGACTCCCACCGCGGACCTGCCTCCGACAAAAAAGATAGAGACAAAGCTACCGATGACAGAGACGTGCCCACACCCGCCATCGATCCATCCTGGAGCTCATCTGCCTATTTCGAGCCCGGTACGAAATATATCTGGGATCTGGCGCTGGACAGGGGGGGCAATCTCTACGTAGCCACCGGCGACCACGGAGAAATCTATCGGGTCACGCCCAAAGGCGAGCACTCGGTCTTTTTCAAGAGCGATGAAACTCACATTCGCGTTCTCGCCTTCGATGCGCAGGAGAATCTGATCGCGGGTTCAGATGGCAGCGGACTGATCTATCGGATCTCTCCCGCGGGCGACGGATTCGTGCTGTACAGCGCACCCAAGAAAGAAATAACGGCGCTGGCGCTGGATCATTCGGGAAACATCTACGCGGCGGCAGTCGGCGAAAAGCGCAGCGGGGGAGGTCCAGGCGGCGGCGCTCTGGCCGCGGCCCTTATGAACCTGAACGCCAACCCAGCCACGGCGGCAACGAACCCACAAACTCCAGGCATCACTGTTACGCCCGCACCCAGCGTGCCGCAGACAGCCGGGCCGTTCCCATTCCCAGGCGGTGGGGCCGGTAGCGGCTCCGATGTGTATCGCATTGCGCCAGATGGTTCCCCCACAAGAGTCTGGTCGTCCCACGAAGACCTCGTGTATGCCTTGGCGTTTGATTCTCAAGGGCGCCTGCTGGCGGGCACGGGTAATCGGGGCCATGTTTTTGCCATCACCGGGCAGGACGATTTTTCCGATCTTCTGAAAGCCACGGCGTCGCAAGTCACTGGATTTGCCAAGGCTCCGGGGGGTGCCTTGTATGCCGCGACCAGTAATCTGGGAAAAGTTTTTGTGCTGGGACCGGGCCCCGAAGCCGAGGGCGCCTACGAGAGCGACGTATTCGACGCCAAGATTTTTTCACGCTGGGGGCGGGCGGAGTTTCGCGGCACGGGCAGCGTGGATCTCTATGCCCGCAGCGGCAATGTAGACAATCCCGACCGGAACTGGAGTCCCTGGAAAAAGATCGACCTGGCATCGAACTCTGAAACCGGCATTCCCGCGGCGCGGTACGCCCAGTGGAAAGCGGTGCTACACGCGGGAACCGCGGCTCCCGGAGTGGATAGCGTAGCGCTGAACTATCTGCCCAAGAACGCCGCTCCTGAAATCGATGACGTAACCGTGCAGGTTGGCGTGAAGTATCAGCCTATGCCAAAAATGTCCAGCAACACCACCTCAGATTCCGGCGGATCTTCTTTCGGGGGATCCTCCTTCGGCGGCTCGGCCCAGCATTTCGAAGCCCCGCCACCGAGTTCGCACGATCGCGACTCCATCGGAGTGAAGTGGAGCGCGCACGATGACAACGACGACCAACTCGTGTACTCCCTTTACTACAGGGGCGACGGCGAGACCCGCTGGCTGCTGCTCAAAGACAATCTCACCGACAAGGCATATTCGTTCGACGCCAGCCTGCTGCCGGATGGAGGCTACGCGGTGAAGGTGGTTGCTTCCGATGCGCCGTCGCACTCACCCGGCGACGGGCTGACGGTATCCAAAGAAAGCCGCCGGTTTGAAGTGGACACTACTCCGCCGCGGGTCGAAGCTCTCGCTGCCTCCCTCGAAGCCAGAGAGATTCATGTCACGTTCCGTGCCGTGGACGGTTTCTCTCCCATCAAGCGTGCGGAATATTCTGTCGATGCCAGCGAGTGGAAGTACGTAGAGCCGGTAGGCCAACTCTCCGATGCCAGGACCGAGAACTATGATTTCAAGGTCACGCCCGAAGCGGCGAAAGATGGCGGGGCTTCTTCCGAGCACGTGGTAGTGGTGCGCGTTTATGATCGTTACGACAACATGGGCGCCGCCAAGATATTGCTGCGCGGGAAATAGAAGGTTCTTGACCACGGAACCCCGTTAATGCATTCTTTCCGCCGCTTCCTCTGAAGCTTCTTCTGCCACACTCTTCATGCCACTCAGTTCCCCCGCGCGGCGCAACTCGGGAAATTTCCACGCCCAGAGCGCAATCACGACCAGCGTGCCCACTCCGCCGAGCAGCACGGCGGGAACCGTGCCAAACCATTGTGCCGTCAGTCCCGACTCAAACTGCCCGAGTTCATTCGAGGTCCCGATGAAAACCATATCCACGGCCATCACGCGCCCTCGCATCACATCGGGAGTGCGTAACTGCACCAGCGTGGCGCGAATGATGACGCTAACCATGTCGGCCGCGCCCAGGCAAATCAACGAAATCAATGACAGCACCAGGCTGGTCGAGACGCCAAACAGAATGGTACAGATTCCAAATCCGGCCACCGACCACAGCAGCGTCGGCCCCGCACGCCCGCGCAGAGGACGATGCGCCAGGGCCACCGCCATTACGGCAGCGCCCACTCCCGGCGCCGTGCGCAGCAATCCCAGTCCCCACGGTCCGGTGTGAAGAATCTCGCGAGCATAGACTGGAAGCAGAGCGACCGCCCCGCCCAGCAGCACCGCAAACAGGTCGAGCGAAATCGCGCCCAGAATCAGCTTCTCGCGCCAAATGAAATTCAATCCCGCGAAAACAGTTTTCAGGGTCGTTGGTTCGCGCCGCCGAGCCTGTGGACGCGTTTTGATGCGGAACATCGAGAGCAGCGCACCCCCCGCAGTCAGCATGGCAGCCCCATAAACCGCGAACGGCCCACGGAAAGCCGCGTAAAGAATTCCGCCGAGAGAAGGTCCAAGGATCGTCGCAGCTTGAAAGGTCGTCGCGTTCCACGCTACGGCATTGGCGAAATGTTCGTCGGGAACAAGTTGCGGCAGGATCGCACGGCTTGCAGTTCCGTTGAACGAGCGCACCACTCCCAGCAGAATCAGCACGGCATAGATGGGCCGGACCGAATGCCCGCCGCGCACTGCGATAATCAGGAGAAGGCACGAGCAGAGCGCGTATCCCGCATAGCAAGCGCCCAACACCTTGCGCCGTTCGAAGCGGTCGGACGCGTGCCCAGAAACCAGAAACAGCAGTATGCCCGGAAGAAACTGCGCCAAGCCGACCAGGCCCAGATCGAGCGCGCGCTTGGTGATGTCGTATACCTGCCATCCCACAGCGACGGCCTGCATTTCGACGGCAGCCACGATCAGGAAGCGCGCAATCTGAAACAGCACGAAGTCAGGATGCGTAAAAGCGACGCGTCCAGCTCTGGGATCATCCGGTGCGGACATGAACTTCTAATGTGCCACAGACTAAGGAGGATGTGCACGGTGCCACGCGATAACGATAGCGACAGTTGCGTGACTGGCTCGGGCTAGCCCTTGCCGGCGCCACTCTGCCGCGCCGCAGCGGAAAATAGTTCGACGCGGTTCCTTCCATTCTTCTTGGCGGCATACAGGCTGACATCCGCCTCGTGAAGCAGGTCGGCCACCGAGTGATCGCGCACTGCGGAGGTCACGGCCACGCCCATACTGACCGTGGCGGAAGCCGTGCCGAACGGAGTAACGATTGGTTCCTTCGCCACCAGGTTGCGCACCTCATCGGCGCGGCGGGCGCCGGCAGTCAAATCGCACCCAGGTAGAATGATCAAAAATTCTTCACCACCGTAGCGGCCCACGACGTCGTACGGACGTAAGTCCACCTTCAGCCGGCGCGCAACTTCCTTAAGAACCTCGTCGCCGGCGGCGTGGCCGAGGGAATCGTTGATGCGTTTGAAGTGATCGATATCGGCCATGATCAGCGTAGCTGGCTTCCCTTCGCGCCCGCTGCGCGAAAACTCTTTCTCCACGGCTGCCAGTATTTCCGCGCGGTTCAGCAGATTGGTCAGAAAATCGTGTGTGGCGGCGAAAGTTAAAGATTGCTGCAGCTCCAAAATTCTCTTCCCCGCCATGATTCTCGCGCGCAACTCGGAAGGATCCACGGGCTTGGAGAGATAATCATCCGCACCCGCTTCCATGGCGAGCAGAAGATCTTGTTTTCGATTCTTGGCCGTCAGCATCACGGTATAAATGTAAGGCGTTCGCGTCCCCATTTTTCTGATGCGGCGGCATACATCGATGCCATCGAGACCAGGCAACATCCAATCGAGCAGAGCCATGTTCGGGGGTTCTGCCCCTTCCAGCAGCTTCACCGCTTCGGTGCCGCTTCCGACGGCAAGATAGTCAAGTCCCCAGTCGGCGAGGTAGCCGCCCACTTTGTGTCTTTCAATGTAGGAATCTTCAACCAGCAAAATCTTCATAACATCACGTCCTGTGCGGATGTTGGCTGGTTCTACCCATCTTCACAAGATCACTAGCGAGGAACGAAAGACAGTGAACTTCTGCAGCAGCGCAGAATACTGACTGTCTTTCGAGAAACGCGACTACAGCCCGGTAGAATCGAGGCGTGGAGCAGACACTGCGGACCGTCGCCTGGATCGCCTGCGTTATTTATTCTACGATTCCCAGCTTCTGGCTGCTGATTCATCCCCGCGTGGAGTACTGGCGCTCGCGGCCGAGCTCCCCGTATCGAATCCTGTTGCCAGCGTGGATCGCCATGTGGCTGCTACTGGCGGCGGTGACCGAGCACTGGCGCGACCTGACGCTCTATCATCGCGTGTGGTGCTGGGTTCCGGCCACGGCACTGTTTTGCACCGGGCTCGTGCTCTACAAACTCTCCGGCAGTGGCTTCAGTCCCGCGCAACTGGGCGGTCTGCCGGAGGTTCTGCCCGGTCATCACCAGCAGCGCCTGGTGACAACGGGCATTCGCGCCCGCGTGCGCCATCCGGTCTATCTGGCGCATCTCTGCGAAATGCTGGCCTGGAGCATCGGCACCGGCCTTGCCATCTGTTGGGTGCTAACAGCATTCGCGGTTACCACGGGTGCGGTAATGATAAAGATGGAAGACGAAGAACTGGAGAACCGTTTCGGTGAGGAATACCGTCGTTATCGGTTGGAGGTACCCGCGGTTCTGCCGAGGACAACGCTATAATCCGACTTGGCTGAAAGCTGCGAGCAGACAGCCGATTGCTAGCCATGCGCTTTGAACTCTTCATCGCGACCCGCTACCTGCGAGCCAAGCGCCGCCAAGCCTTCATTGGCATCATCACTGGCATCTCGATTGCGGGAGTAGCCGCGGGCGTAGCCTCGCTGATTGTCGCTTTAGCCATCAACAACGGATTTCGCCAGGATTTGCAGGATCGCCTCATCGGATCAAGCTCCCACATTAGCCTGCTGCGCATAGCCGACGATGGCATCAACGATTGGCCGCCGCTGCTAGCACGCCTTTCTAAACAACCGCACGTGGTCGCCGCCGCTCCTGCAATTTTCGAGCAGGTCCTGATTTCCCGCGGACCCCGCGCCCGTGGCGCTGTCCTCAAAGGAATGATTCCAGCCTATGAACGTAAGGTCGGCGATTTGCTCAGCACCGTGAAAGAAGGTTCAGCAGCGGCCCTCGAAGAAACCGCTCCCGAGCCAGAAAAAGGTAATGTAGGAGCAGCCGCGTCGCCTGTCCCGGGAGCGTCAGCGGCCGGAGCATCATCAGCTGAAGACCTTCCAGATTCCCTCGCCACGATCCGCGAGCGCGTAGCTGCCATGCCTCCAATCATCCTCGGCAAAGAGATGGCTGACAATCTGGGTGCAACCGTCGGCTCGGTCGTCCTGGTCACGAGCCCACAGGGAGAATTGACCCCCTTCGGCATGGTGCCGAAATACAGCCGTTTTCGCGTGGCGGGAATTTTCAACTCCGGCTTCTACGATTACGACTCATCCTGGGCCTTCACACGCCTCTCCGACGCACAGCGCCTGTTCGGCCTGGGCGACCTGATCTCAGTGATTGAGTTCAAGGTCGACGACATCTACGCCGCCGACCAGGTTGCGCGCCAACTCGAAGAAGCAGCCGGCAGCGGTTTCATGACCACCAACTGGAAAGAACAGAACAAAGCGCTATTTCACGCCCTGAACATGGAGCGCCTGGTCACCTATATCACGGTCGGCCTGATCGTCTTCGTCGCCGCACTGAATATTTTGATTTCTCTGATCATGATGGTCATGGAAAAAACCAAAGACATTGCCGTGCTCATGTCGATGGGCACGCGCAAGTCGCAGGTGAGAAACATCTTCATCGCTCAAGGTGTTTTGATCGGCGTGATCGGCACGGCGATCGGCCTTCTGCTCGGCTATGCCATCTCCTACGCCGGCGGCCACTATCACCTGATTTCGCTCTCCCCTGAGGTCTACTCCATCGACTATGTCCCCTTCGCCCCGCGCTTGAAAGATGGCCTATGGGTAGTGCTGGTGGCCGTAGGAATTTCGTTTGTGGCGACGCTCTACCCATCATGGTCCGCCGGCAAAACCCTCCCCGCGGAAGCGTTGCGTTACGAATAAGTTTGCATGGGATGTGTGGCGCGGGCGCCCTCGCCCGCGAAATGCGTACTGCGCCGAACCGGTACCGCGCCCCCAGGCCCTCGACCCACGGAACTTTGTTTCCGCCACCGACGTACAATTAAACAGTAAAGAAGGTAAGGAGGCCCAATCATGTTCGCGTTCCTCCTCTGGTGCATCCTGTTCGTGCTCTGCTGGCCCCTGGCCGTGCTGGCGCTAATAGCCTACCCATTCATCTGGCTACTCCTGCTCCCGTTCCGAATCATAGGCGTAGCCGTCCACGGAGTTCTCGAGATAATTTATCTGGCCATAACGCTTCCGTTCCGCCTGCTAGCCGCCCCGTTTCGCATCTAAGAAATTGCCGTAGGACTGTCCGGATTTATGGAAACGTGTCGGGGCCTATAGAAGCGCGCTGGGATTTGTAGAGGCGTGTTGGGTTTCGTGGAGGCGTAAACGCGTTCAGGGGGACTGCTCGGACCAGTAGAATACCGTGGAAGAGCGGCGCTTCAGCGCCGCGCAAAGCTCGGAAAAAGACGGGCTTCAGCCCTGAGGGGCGCTAGCTCTCCATCACTTTCAGTCGCTCACTTACCATCAGCCTCGCCTCCGTAGCCCGCTGCACATCCTCGGCCGTCAATCCCGGAGCCACTTCCTCCAGCACCAACCCCCGCTCCGTCACCCGGATGTACGCCATCTCCGTAACAATCGTATCCACCACCTTCACCCCGGTAAGCGGCAGCGTGCACCTCGCCAGAATCTTCGGAGCACCTTCCCGAGTCGTATGTTCCATCGCCACCACTGTCCGCCGCGCCCCGGCCACCAGGTCCATCGCGCCGCCCATCCCCTTCACCATCTTCCCCGGGATCATCCAGTTCGCCAGGTTTCCCGCTTCATCCACTTCCATCGCTCCCAGCACGCTCAAATCAACGTGCCCACCGCGGATCATGGCAAATGAATCAGCGCTCGAAAAATAAGAGGTCCCGGCCATCTCGCTCACCGTCTCTTTGCCCGCGTTGATCAAGTCGGGGTCCTCCTGACCCTCGATAGGATAAGGCCCAATCCCCAGCATCCCATTCTCGGATTGAAGAACAACTTCCATCCCCGCCGGAACATAATTCGCAATCAACGTAGGCATCCCAATCCCCAGGTTCACATAAAATCCATCCCGCAACTCCAGCGCAATACGCTTTACGATGCGCTCACGCTTGTCGACGTCTTTTCCCGGCTTATTCATTCCTTTGTCATCCTGAGCGTTGCCGATGGTTTGCGAAGCGAGCCATCGGCGAAGTCGAAGGATCCCTTGCAGTTCAAAGACCCCGCGGTCGCCAGGGCACTCTCTCGGTACTCAGTACTGGGTACTAGGTACTCGGTACTGTCAACTCGCTTTCCTCACCGTCCGCTTCTCAATCCGCCGCTCATACAACTCGCCCTGAAAGATCCGCTTCACGTAAACCGAAGGCGTGTGCACGAGATCCCCGTCGAGATCTCCAGCCTCAACCAGATGTTCAACTTCTGCAATCGTAACCTTCGCCGCCGTAGCCATGATGGGATTAAAATTCCGCGCTGTCTTCCGGTAAACCAGATTCCCCATCCGATCCCCCTTCCAGGCTTTCACAAAAGCGAAGTCCGCTTTCAACCATCGCTCCATCACGTAGGCCCGGCCATCGAACTCGCGCGTTTCTTTTCCTTCAGCAACGACGGTCCCTACGCCAGTAGGAGTAAAAAACGCCGGAATCCCCGCTCCCCCGGCGCGGATGCGCTCCGAAAATGTTCCTTGCGGCACCAGATCGAGGTCCACCTTTCCTTCCAACACCATCGATTCCAGCAGTTTGTTTTCTCCCACGTAAGTGCCAATATGCCGCCGGATCTGCCCCGCCGCCAGCAGCAGCCCATTCCCCAGTCCGTCCACGCCAACGTTATTGCTGATCGTCGTCAGATTCTTTGATCCCTTCCGCACCAGCGCTCGAATCAGATTCTCCGGAATCCCGCACAGTCCAAATCCTCCGATCATGATGACCGAGCCGTCTCCAACATCTCGAATCGCCTCATCCGCGCTGCCCACAACCTTATTCATAGCGACCGCATTCTAAAGAAAACAGTGGTTAGTGGCTAGTGGTTAGCGGTGAGTAGCGGAATCGGTCAACAACTGATCACCGGCCACTTACCACTGTTCTACTCTTTCTTCCCAGCACTCTTCTTCAGCGCATGTGCCTGCTCAAACTCCTCGGCCAACGCCCGTGTAGCCAGGTTCTCCCGGATGTGTGCCAACCGCTGCTCCACCATGAATAGCGCATCCTCAATATTCTTCTTGTTGCTGATCGCAATATCGCGCCACATGGAATACGGACTCGCAGAAATCCGCGTCATCTCCCGCAGGGCGCGTCCGCCTGCCGGAAGCAGCGGCGCATCTTCTCCGAATTCCTCCACCAGCGCCGCCGCCAGCGCCGTCGAAACCATCTGCGGTAGATGGCTAATCCACGCACACAGCCGGTCGTGATCCTCCGCCGGCAACATTGCAATGCGCGCTCCAATCTGATCGATCCATCCCGCAAATTCTGCGAAGATCCCCTGATTCAGATTCTGTCCGGGGAGAGAGGTCAAGAACCAGACTGCATTCTGGAACAAATCGGCATCCGCATATTCCACGCCGCTGTGTTCCCTTCCCGCCATGGGATGCCCTGCCAAAAATCGCTTCCCCGCATTCTTGCCAAACACTTTCAGCGCCCGCTCGACAACTGCTGCCTTCGTGCTTCCCACATCCGTCAGCAAAGTCGAAGCGGGCAGCACCGGACCCAGCCGTCCAATCAAATCCACAATCGCCAGCACCGGTGTAGCCAGCACCACCAACTGGCTGCCCCGGACCGCGTCCGCAGGCTCAACAAATCCCTTTTCAATCGCGCCGCACTGCTTCGCTTTTTTCAGCGCCGACTCGCGGTCGCACCCAACAATCATCCCGGCGAACTTCCGCTTCCGCAGCGCCAGGGCAAACGACCCACCAATCAGCCCCGTCCCAACAATCGTGATTTGCCGAATAGGCATAAAAAAGAATTGAGTAATCGGGCAATTTCGTAATTGAGTAATTTGAACTTCTGAGTGCCCTTTGTTTTCAAATTACCAAATTACTAAATTGCCCAATTACCCAATTTTTCTTCCCACCGCCGGCGCAATCATTCGCAGCTCGTCCATCAGTTTTGAAAACTGCTCTGGAAACAGCGACTGCGCTCCATCGGACCACGCGTTGTTCGGATCGCAATGCACTTCAATCAGCAGCGCATCGGCGCCGGCAGCCACTGACGCTCGCGCCATCGGCGCAACCTTGTCACGTCGCCCCGTTCCATGCGACGGATCCGCCGTCATCGGCAGATGCGACAGCTTGTGAATAATCGGAATTGCGGAAATATCCATCGTGTTCCTCGTGTAAGTCTCGAACGTCCGGATCCCGCGCTCGCACAAAATCACGTCATAATTCCCACCAGCCATAATGTATTCCGCGGATAACAGAAGTTCCTCAAAAGTAGCCGCAATCCCGCGCTTCACTAGCACCGGCTTTCGCACTTTTCCCAGCTCGCGCAGCAGATTAAAGTTCTGCATGTTGCGAGCTCCCAGTTGGAGAATATCCACATACGGCAGCATCATCGGAATCTGCGAGATCTCCATCACCTCGCTGATCACTAGCAGCTTGAATTTCTCTCCCGCCTCGCGCAGCAACTTCAGTGCATCTTCCCCATGCCCCTGAAAAGAGTAAGGAGAACTCCGCGGCTTGAACGCTCCTCCCCGCAGCACGCGTCCCCCAGCTTTCGCCACAGCTTCAGCCGTAGCAAAAAGTTGTTCTCGCGATTCCACCGAGCAGGGCCCAGCCATCACCACTACTTCGTTCCCGCCGATTTCAATTCCATTCGCCAGCTTGACGATCGTCCCCTCGGGACGAAAACTTTTCCCCGCCAGCTTGTAAGGCGAACTGATGCGATGGACTTCCTGCACCCCCGGCAGCAACTCCAGGATGCGGATGTCAAAATCAATCCCCGCTCCAACTGCGCCCAGCACGGTTTGCCGTGCTCCGGTCGACCGATGCACCTCAAACCCCATCTTCACCAGGTGCTCAATCACCTGCTGAATCTGCCCCTCATCCGCCACTTCCTGCATCGCCACAATCATAAAAAACTCTCTGCTT
>Ga0210398_10000411_pt1 | contig 49961 bp, 41 predicted proteins | sample IncBWC4OmetaG_FD_161047 | JGI IMG/M metagenome (GOLD analysis project Ga0210398, IMG submission 161047) | Forest soil microbial communities from Barre Woods Harvard Forest LTER site, Petersham, Massachusetts, United States - Inc-BW-C-4-O | ecosystem: Environmental > Terrestrial > Soil >...
CCACGCCATAAGTCTTGGTCGGCGTGTTCACCGCCACAAAAATCATGTCCGCCGCGCGAATCGCACCCTCGACATCGGTGGAGAAAATCAGGTTCTTCCCGCGCGACCGGCGCACGATTTCATCCAAACCCGGTTCATAAACCGGCAGCTTGTCCGAATTCCACGCCGCGATGCGCGCGGCATTCATGTCCACCACGGTCACCTGGATGTCCGGCGCCTTGGCGGCGATCATGGCCATGGTCGGCCCGCCCACGTAACCGGCACCAATGCAGCAAATTTTCATGAGGGGTAAATTTTTGGCGGTTTGCCGCCTTGAATCCAAGGCCTATTTTCAGGCAAACTGTTGCGCAACCGACACAAACCGCCGGCCGGCCTCTTGCAGCCCGGCCTCGCCCAGCACGCCGAAACTGAGCCGCACGAAATTTTTCGGCACGTCGTCGCCAAAACATAATGCGCCCGGCACATAAAGCACCCCGGCCGCGATGCAGGCGCGGCAAAACGCGGATTCCAACCCCGTGTCCAGGTCGCGCGGGGCTTCCAGCCACAAGTAGATTCCGCCGTCCGGAACGGCCCAGTGCCAGCCAATGGCGCCCAGCCCGGCGCTTTTCAAGGCCCCGTGCAACGCGCGCATCTTGCCCGCATAGGCGGGCCGGATTTTTTTGAGATGCAGGTCGAAAACGTCTCCCGCCAGGATATGCTCGCAAATGGCCTGGTTGAAATTCGCCGTGCCGAAATCGTGGTGCCCCTTGGCATTGACCATCGCCGCCAGCCATGCGTCGTCCGTGCAAACGCCCCAGCCCACCTTCAATCCCGAGGCGAAGGGTTTCGTAAACGTCGAGAGGTAAAGCTTGGGAAACTCCCGCCATGCCTCCAATTCCAGCACGCTCCGCGCGGCATAAGGCTGTTCGAAATAAAGTTCGCGATCCGCCCCGTCCTCGATCACCGGCACGATCAGCCCGTGCCGCGACAGGGCCTCGGCCACGGCGGACTTTTCCGCCTCCGTCATGCTGTGGGCCGATGGATTCGAGAAATAACTGACGAAATAGACCGCCTTCACGCGCCCGGACTTGCCCGATTGTTCCAGTTCCGACAGCCGCGCATCGAGCGCCACCGCATCAATCAGGCCGTGGCGATCGACGGGCAGCGAGACCGCGCGCACTCCCAGGCCGGTGAGCAATTCCAAAAACACAAAGTAGCTGGGACGGTCCACGAGCACGATATCCCCCGGGTCGCACAGCGTCTGCATCGCGAGGTAGAGCGCCTGCTGCGAGCCGTTGGTCACAAACAAGTGCCGCTCCAGCTGGCCGGCATCAAGCGACGGCTCCATCGCCGCCAGCCGTGCCGCCAGCAGCCGGCGCAACTGCGGCCGGCCTTGGTTGAGGCCATATTGGAGGAATTCCGGCTCACCCGGCCGGGCCGCCAGGGCCTCGACTGCCGCCTGCACCGCGGCCACCGGCAATGTATTGTTGTCGGTAAATCCGGCTGCGAGCGAAAGCAGGCCCGGCTGTTCGAGGGCCATGGTCATCAGCCGCGCAATGTCGGGCGGCGCGGTACGGCGGCCCAAAAGCGAAAACGGAATGGCTGGTGCAACAACGGGTTTCATGGGGGATAACTTAGCGGCTGCTGGAGCGTTTTAACCACTGATGTACACTGATGGTCACTGATCGGGGAAAAACAGATAAAATCGTGTGCATTAGTGGTTAAAACTCTGTAGAAGGCATAAAAAAGGCGCGGGGGCAACAGCCGCAGCGCCTGAAAGAACCGTTTTAGGGCCGGTCAAATTTGATGTAGAGCGGGCGGCACAATGCAGTCTCCGCGAATTTGAGATCTGAGATCTCAGATTTGAGATGGCGCAAGCCCTCAAGCCGGCGCCGGCGCGTGGCTGCCGGGCGCCAGCGGCTCGGCGGCGGACTTCTCAGCCGACTTCTTGGCCGTGGGCTTGTCTTCGAGCTTCGGCGGCGCGCTCGGCAAAACGGGCGAGCGGATTTCACCGAACTGCAAAATTTCCAGCACGTGCCGGCCTTCGATCGTCTCGTATTCGATCAGCGACGCGGCAATCTTGTCGAGCGCCTCACGGCGTTCGGTGATGATCTGTTTCGCCCGCGTGTACTGTTCGTCGATGATGCGATGGACCTCGGCGTCGATCTTCCGCGCCGACTCCTCGGAATAATTTTGCGAACGGGTGATTTCCCGACCGAGGAAAACCGTGTCCTGGTTTTCGCCGTAGGCCACCGGGCCGAGCTGGCTCATGCCCCAGTCGCAGACCATGTGGCGCGCGATCGCGGTCATTTGCTTGATGTCCATGGCTGCGCCGTTGGAAATGTCATTCATCACCAGTTCCTCGGCAATGCGCCCGCCCGAACCGGTCGCCAGGCGCACTTCCAGTTTTTTCTTTTCCTGGGTGAGGATATCCTTCTTCGGGATGTACATCGTGCTGCCGAGACTGCGGCCGCGCGGGATAATGGTGACTTTGTAAACCGGGAAGGTTCCGTCATCGAGCACGGCCTGCACGAGCGCGTGGCCGGCTTCGTGATAAGCCGTCAGCTTCTTCTCGTTGTCGTCCATCAGGCGGCGGCGTTCGCGGCCAAATTGCACTTTCTCGCGCGCATCCTCGATGTCGATCATGTCGACTTTTTTCTTGTTACGGCGGGCGGCCAGGAGCGCGGCCTCGTTCAACAGGTTGGCCAGGTCGGCACCAGACAGGCCGGGCGTGCTACGGGCGATAATCTGGAGATCGACGTTTTCTGAGAGCGTCAGCCGGCGCGCATGCACCCGCAGGATTTGTTCGCGGCCGATGAGGTCGGGCAGGTCGACATAGATCTGGCGGTCGAAACGGCCCGGCCGCAGCAGCGCGCTGTCCAGCACGTCAGGGCGGTTGGTCGCGGCAATGATGATGACGCCTTCGGTGGTGTCGAAGCCATCCATCTCGACCAGCAGTGAGTTGAGCGTCTGTTCGCGCTCGTCATTGCCGCCGCCCAGGCCGGCGCCACGCTGGCGCCCGACCGCGTCGATTTCGTCGATAAAGATGATACAGGGTGCATTCTTACGGCCCTGCTCGAACATGTCGCGGACGCGGCTCGCGCCGACACCGACAAACATCTCGACGAAGTCCGAACCGCTGATGCTGAAAAACGGCACGTCAGCCTCGCCGGCGACGGCTTTCGCCAGCAGGGTCTTGCCCGTGCCCGGCAGTCCCACCATGAGGATGCCCTTCGGGATGCGGCCGCCCATTTTGGTGAACTTTTTGGGATCCTTGAGGAATTCGACGACTTCGCTGACTTCCTCCTTGGCTTCGTCGCAGCCAGCCACGTCGGCAAACGTCACCTTGTCGCGGTCGCGGGTGAGCAGTTTGGCGCGGCTCTTGCCAAAGCTGAGCGCACCGCGGCCGGCCTGCCGAAGCTGCCGTACGAAGAAAAAGTACAACACGCCGATGACGATGAGAAACGGCAGCACCGAGCCGATGACCTGCATCATGAACGTCTGGGCCGGTGGTTCATCGAATTTCTCCGATCTTTGCAAAATCGAAAGGCTCGAGTCGGTCAGCCGCCCCATCGAATTAAAGTGGGTCGTTTTTGTCCCATCGACTTCGATCGGCTCGGTCGTCTCGCCTGAGATAACGGCAAGGCCCGAACCCTCGTCACGAATAACACCCTTGCTGATTTTGTTCTGGGTCGTGAGATCGACCACCTGTTGGATTTTCAGGTCGGCCACTGCCGTCATGTGGCTCTGGCCAAAGTAATAATAGACAGCGAACACCGCCGCCAGGATGGTGAGCCAGATGAAGGTCATCTTCGGCTGAAACCGATCAGGAGGAAGGTTTTTGAGGGGACGGCGCTTTTTTTGATTAGTGGGTTCCACGGATATGTATGACTATGGATTAAAGCTGTATGTTCCTCCCGGGGAAGTCAATTAAACCGCCGTGCTTTTTTATCAGCCGATTTGCGTTTCTCATAAACCAACCGCCCCCGGCGGATAACTGCGAAGCCCTGCGCCCCAAGGCTATGCCGCACCGACCGACCACGCTGCACCGCCGCCAGCAGCGCTTCAAACCCCTGCCGCGAGAACTCCCCCGCTCCCGGTTGCGCGCTCATCCAGCGATGCAAGGCGCGGCGAACCAACGCGCGGGGCTTGCCGGCCAGCTGGCTTACATCCAGTGCGCCATCGGCGGTGAAGGGCTGCACCTCGTCGAGCCATACCTCCAGCGCCACATCGTCTTCCGCCAGCAATTCCCGGGTGAGCGCCGCGCCCACCAGCGCGTCCCGCCCGGAAGCCGCCGCGCGCCAGGCGGGCAGCACATCGCGGCGGATGCGGTTCCGAAAAAAATCGCCGGTCGCGTTGCTCGCGTCCTCGCGCCACGTCGCGCCCGCGGCGCCCAAGGCGCCGGCCAATCCGGCTTTTTGCAATGTGAGCAACGGCCGCAGGCGCACCTGCCCGCCCGGCAGCAACTGCACCGGCCGCGGCGCGCTCAGGCCGCCGGCCCCGCTGCCCCGGGCGAGGCGCATCAGCAGCGTTTCCGCTACATCGTCCATCTGGTGTCCGAACCAGAGCACACGGCACCGCGCGGCGCGCAGCTCCTTTTCAAAAAAAACCATCCGCGCCGTCCGCGCCTCGGCCTCGCTCGCACCGCGTTTTGCCTTTCGCCATGCACCGGCGCGTGATTTCACCCCGAGTGCAGCGCAGACGTCGTCGCAAAAATTTTCGTCCGCATCGGCCGCGCGACCGCGCAGCTTGTGGTTGAAATGCAACCCCCGCAGCCGTCCGCGCCGCTCCGGCCAGTGCGCCCACAGCAGCAGCAAAAGCGCCAGCGAGTCGGCGCCACCGGAAAACGCCACGGCCCAGGGTTCGCGCACGGGCCGCGCGTCCACCCAGGCCAGCACCGCCGGGTGCAGGCTGGTGCGCGGGAAAGCCGCGGCGAGATTTGCCGCAACCTCCGGCCAGTCGATGGTTTTCTTCATAGGTCCTGTTCGACCTATTGGACTTATACTTTCCTAATTGAAACTTAAAAACTCCTTGCCGAAAAACGGCACCAGCACGGCGGGGATTTTCACGCGGCCATCGGCCTGCAGGTTGTTTTCGAGCAGCGCCGCCAGCACGCGTGGCACGGCCAGGCCGGAACCGTTGAGCGTGTGCACGAGCTCGGGCTTGCTGCCGTCCTTCGCACGATAGCGGATTTGTGCCCGCCGCGCCTGGAACGACTCGAAGTTCGAGCAGCTCGAAACCTCCAGCCAGCGCTGCTGGCCGGCGGACCAGACTTCGAGATCGTACTTCTTTGACTGGGAAAAGCCGAGGTCGCCGCCGCACATGAGCAGCACGCGATACGGCAGCCCGAGTTTTTGCAGCAGCCGCTCGGCGTCGCCGCGGAGTTTTTCCAGTTCGTCGTAACTCGTCGACGGGTGGACCCACTTGAGCAGCTCGACTTTATCAAACTGGTGCAGGCGGTTCAGGCCGCGCACGTCCTTGCCGTAGCTGCCGGCCTCGCGGCGGAAGCACGGCGTATAGGCGCAGCGGCAGACCGGCAGGACTTCCTCCGGCAGGATTTCGTCGCGGAAGAAATTCGTCAGCGGCACCTCGGCCGTGGGCACGGCGTAAAAACCGTCGAGCGGCGATTCATACATCTGGCCTTCCTTGTCCGGCAGCTGGCCGGTGGCCGTGGCGCTGGCGGCGTTGACGAAGATGGGGGGATTGACCTCCACGTAGCCCGCCTTCGCGTCTTCATCCAAAAAGAAATGTATGAGGGCGCGCACGAGCCGGGCGGCGTCGCCGATATAAAAGGGGAAGCCCGCGCCCGTAACCTTCGCGCCGCGCGCGAAATCAAAGAGCTGGTCGAAGCCGGGAATTTCCCAATGCGCCTTCGCGTGCGGTGAAACCGCCTTCACGTCGCCGTGCGTGGCGTGCACGACGTTGTCGGCCGGCCCGGCGCCCTCGGGCACGCTGGCGTGCGGGATGTTCGGCAGCGTGAGGAGCGAGGCCCGGTGTTTCTCCTCAAGCTCGCGCAGTTGCACCTCGCGCTCCTTCACCTGGGCGGAGACGGCTTTCATTTCCGTCACCTTGGCCGAGAACTCCGGCGAGCCCTTCGGCAACGCGGCCATTTCCGCATTGGCGGATTTTTGCCTGGTGCGCAGGGCCTCGACCTCGGAAATTTGCGCGCGCCATTTGGCGTCGAGCGCCAGCACCGCGTCGAGATCGGCTTCGAGGTGTTTCTTTTTTAGCGCCGCGCGCACAACGTCGGGCGATTCACGGATGAGTTTCGGGTCGAGCATGGAGAATTAAGGATACCCCAATGGACGCTAACAAACACCCACCAAGACAACTCTATTTATATTTTACCGCGGATTACGCAGATGGGCGCGGATAAGGAAATCCACCTTTGTTTATCCGTATCTATCCGCGTCATCCGCGGAACAAAGAGGGTTTTCATTCGCGCCTGCCCGCCGTCTTGTCCGCCGAAGCCTTGGCGAAGGCGGGTGAATTCGCGGTTCAAAAGCGCCCTCACCCGCGCACAATCCTTGGCCGCGGGGTGTCGATCCGTTGAAAACGCGCAAAAACCTCCTTGGCGGAAAGCAGCTTCAGGTCGCCGACGGGCGCCTGGATGACATGGTTGGTCGGCGCGGTCAGCGGATACGGGCCAAAGCGCCGCGGATCGGTCGGCCCGAATATGCCGAGGGTGCGCACGCCGAGCGCGGCGGCCAGGTGCATCGGGCCGCTGTCGTTGGAAACGACCCAATCGGCCCGCTGGACGAGCGCCGGCAGCGAGACAAGGCTCGTGTTGCCGGTCAGATTGAGAAACTGTGCGGGTGGAAAGGCGTCCTTGTCGGGAAAATAGTTGTTGCCGGCCCAGACGATCTTGCGGCCGGTGCCGTCGCGGATGAGCATTTCCGTCAGTTCCTTGAAACCACCCCAGCGTTTCTCCGCCCGGCGGCTGTCGGGAAACATCACCAGCGGCTTTGAGCCTCCGCGGCCGTCCACGAAACCCAGGTTCAAGTTTTCCGGCGCGCGGAAGCGCACTTTCCCGCGCAGTTCCGGCAGCGCGTCGACCATGGGACAAAATTGCAGCAGGATTTCCAGCGCATGCGCATGCCGGCCGCCGGGCGGCAGGGGCGCCAGCTGCTTGTAGAAAATTCCCGCGCCTTCCCGGGCATCGCTCCGGCCAATTTTATGTTTCGCCCGCGTGCGCACCATCATCAATCCCGTGCGCAGCAAACCCTGGAAATCGAACGCGTAGTCGAATTTTGTCTGCCGAATATCGCGCATGAGCTCAAGAAATCCCTTGGCACCGGCATCACGCCTGAAAACATAGGTGTGTTCCACCGCTTCACACGCCAGCACCAACGGCGCAAAAATGTCCCTCACCACCCACGAAATCTTCAGGTCAGGCCGCTGCGCCTTGAGCGAGGACGCCACCTGCAGGCCATGGACGATGTCGCCAAGCGAGGAAGGTTTGATGATGAGCAACTGGGGCATGTGGACGCGCGCGGCCGCAGAATGTACTTTCCGCCGCCAAGCCTCATCGTTTGATGAAGTTTCCGCAGCGAACGCAAGAAGCTATCTGAGATTCCGTGCTTAAAATTTTCTTAAAAACACTCGGTTGGTTGCTGGCGCATACGCCCGAACCGCTGCTGCGCGTGCTCACGGCGGTGCTGGGCGACCTGATTTTCCTCGGATTGCCCCGCCGCCGGCGCATCCTGTTGTCCAACCTCGACCACGCTTTTCCCGACCGCGGCGCGGCCTGGGCGCGCCGCATGGGCCGTCAAAGTTGCCGGCAAATGGTCGAAACCGCCCTGCTTTCCTTCGCCTCGCCGTTCTTGAGCGGGCAACGAGTGAAACAAATCGCGCGCGTGTCGCCCAGTGGTGAAGCCTGGCTGCACGACTACACGGCGAACCCGCGGCCCACGGTCTTTGGCACCGTGCATTGCGCGCACTGGGAGGCCCAGACGTGGCTCGGCCTGCTCTCCGCACCCAGCCCGCTGCCGGAGTTCGGCATCATCTTCCGCCCGCTCGACAACGCCACGGCTGATGCCTTCGTCAAATCCACGCGCGAGCGCCACGGCATGAAGTTGCTCTCGCGCCGCGACGGATTTGCCGAGGCGCTAAAAATCCTGCGGCGCCGCGGCTGCATCGGGCTGCTCTTCGACCAGAATGCCGGCTTGCAAGGCGCGCTCACGACCTTCTTCGGCCGCGTCTGCTCGACGACCGAGCTGCCCGGCCTGCTCGCGGAAAAATTCTCCGCCGATGTGCGCACTTTTTATCCGCGCCGCACCGGATTTTGGCGCGTGGAGCTCGCCAGCGACGCCATTGTACACGACGGCACCACCGTGGGCGTAACCCTCGCGCTCAACCGTTGGCTCGAGCAGGCGCTCACCGCCGATGACAAGCTCTGCGCCTCCTGGCTCTGGGCGCACGACCGCTGGCGGCACCAGGATGTGCCGGAAAAACGGCTGCGCCTGGAATCCAAGCGTGATCTTCTCAACGCCGACTGTGCGGCGCGCGGACTGGCCACCCCGCCCCGCCGCACGCGAATCTGGGTGCGCCTGCCCAACTGGCTCGGCGACGTCGTGGTGGCGCTGCCGCTGCTGCGCGCAATACGGATCGCGCGCCCCGACGCGGAGCTGACCCTCATTGGCCGGCCGGCGTTTGCGCCGCTCGTGGAAAAATTCGGCGTGGCCGACCGCTACGAACCGCTGCCGCCACGCGGCCCGGGCTACTTTCTGCACTTCTGGCAGTTGCGACGGCGCTACCCGGACACGTTTCTTTTATTTACCAACTCGCTGCGCGGCGACCTCGAGGCCTGGATCACCCGCTGCCCGCAGCGCTTCGGCATCGTGCGGCCGGGCAAATCGCGCGCGCTTCTCACCCAAGGCTGGCGCGTTCCGGCCGGCTTCGATGAGAAACAAAATCACCAGCTCTCGCTCTGGGAAAACTTTCTGTACGCCTTCGGACTCGACCAGCCGCCGGATCGGCGGCCGATCGATCTCAAATCCCTGTCCTCCGTAGCCTTGGCGAAGGAGGATCAAATTTCAAATCTCAAATCGATAGGTTTGATCGTCGGTTCCGAGAACTCCCCCGAAAAACGCTGGCCGGTGGAACACTGGCGCGCCCTCATCGCCGCGCTGCCCGACCAGCGTTTTGTCGTTTTCGGCACCGCCGGCGATGCGCCCATCGCCGCCGCGGTGTCCGACGGATTCGGACCGCGCATTGAAAACCTGGCCGGCCGCACCGACCTGGCCGCTTTCACTGAAAAACTCGCCGCCTGCGACCTGCTCGTAACCAACGACACCGGAGGCATGCACCTCGCCAACGCGCTCGGCGTGCCGCTCATCGCTCTCTTTGGCCCAACCAATCCTGTGCGGACCGGCCCCGTGTTTGCTGCGCCATTTCAGGTTTTACAGCCGCCCGGCTGCCCGCCGACCGGAGGCGCGCCGCTGGCCGGCCTCACCCCGGAATCCGTCATCGCCGTGGTGCGCGAACAAATTGACCACGGATTACACGGATGGACACGGATGGGCATACAATGATTTTCTCGTTCTCTTATCCGTGCTTATGCGTGAAATCCGTGGTGGATTGATTGCTTTTTATCCAGATGCCTTTGTTGAACGTCACTGACCTCCGCACGTTTTTCCACACGCGCAACGGCATTTATCGCGCGGTCGATGGCGTTAACTTCAGCATCGAGCGCGGCGAAACGCTCGGCATCGTCGGCGAATCCGGCTCGGGGAAGTCCGTCACCTGCTACTCGCTCATGGGCCTGATCCCGCAGCCGCCCGGGCGCATCGAAAGCGGCCGCGCGATCTTCGATGGCGTCGACCTGCTGCATTGCACGCCGGCGCAGGCGCGCGCCATCCGCGGCAAGCGCATCGCGATGATTTTTCAGGACCCGATGACGTCGCTCAATCCCTACCTGCGCATTTCCGAGCAACTCATCGAGCCACTGCTCATCCACGAGAAAATCTCAAAGAAAGACGCCCTCGTGCGAGCCCAGGCCATGCTCGAGGCCGTCGGCCTCAACGATGCCGCGAGCCGCATCCACCGCTACCCGCACGAGTTTTCCGGCGGCATGCGTCAGCGCGTGATGATCGCGATGGCCCTCATCACCCGGCCGGAACTGCTCATCGCCGACGAACCCACCACCGCGCTCGATGTCACCGTCGAGGCGCAAATCATCGAGCTGATCAAAAAATTCCAGCGCGAGTTCGGCATGGCCGTGATCTTCATCTCGCACAACCTCAGTGTCGTCTCCGGGCTGTGCGACCGCGTGCAGGTCATGTATGCCGGCCGCATCGTCGAGACGACCGACGTGCGCACGATGTTTTACCAGCCCAAGCACCCCTACACGCGCGCCCTGCAACGCTCCATCCCCGCCCTGCAGAAAAAAGGCGCCGGGCTTTACACCATCCCGGGCCTGCCGCCCGATTTGTCGAAACCCATCACGGGCTGCGCCTTCGCGCCCCGCTGTGAATTCGCGGTGGCGCGCTGTCATACCGATGAACCCGGACTTATCGAGCTCAAACCCGGCCACGCCCAGGCCTGCCTGCGCGTGCAATCGGGGGAAATTTGATGCTATAATTAATCGACCACAGATTACACGGATGGACACGGATAAGATTTTATACCCGGACTTGACCGAAACTATCATTGGATCAGCAATGAAAGTGTTGAATACCCTGAAGCCCGGGTTGAACGAAAAAGCGTACGAAAATGGCCTGGTAATTGAGCTTCAGAAGCACAATCGTTGCATCGAGCAACAAAAGAGACACGACGTTCTATATGAGGGGCAGACCATCGATACATTGGTGCCTGATTTGATCGTAGATGAGCTTGTTATTGTTGATCCGAAGGTCGTTGAGGAATTTACATCCACGCACATCGCCCAGATGATCGGATACCTCTCCATTACAAAACTGCGTTTGGCCCTATTATTAAACTTTAAGTACGCGGATCTGCGCTGGAAGCGCGTCATACGATAGCACGATCCGTGGAAATCCGTGTAATCCGTGGTCGATTCATCCATGCCCGACGACATTCTCGAACTTCGCGACGTCAAAACCCACTTCCCGGTTTACCGCGGCTTCGTGTTCAAACGTCCCGCCGGCGCGGTCAGGGCCGTGGATGGCGTCACGCTCAACCTCGGCCGCGGCGAGGTGCTCGGGCTCGTCGGCGAATCCGGCTGCGGCAAGTCCACCCTCGCCCGCACCATTTTGCAGCTCGTGCCCACGACCGGCGGCGCCGTCGTCCTCAGCGGAAAAAACCTCACCACCGCCACCGCCGGAGAGATCAAGACAGCGCGGCGCGACCTGCAGATGGTATTCCAGGATCCCTACGCCTCGCTCAACCCGCGCATGAATGTTTTTGCCGCGCTGGCCGAGCCGCTCCTCGTGCACCGCGTGTGCCCGCGCCAGGAAGTGCCCGCGCGCGTCGCCGAACTCATGAAGCAGGTCGGACTCGACCCGCGCTTCATGCAAAAATATCCGCATGAGTTCAGCGGCGGCCAGCGCCAGCGCATCGCCATCGCCCGTGCGCTCGCGCTCCAGCCCAAGGTCATCATCGCCGACGAACCCGTGTCCGCGCTCGATGTGTCCATCCAGGCGCAGATCCTGAACCTCCTCGCGCAGCTCGTGCGCGACATGAACCTCTCGTTGATTTTCATCGCCCACGATCTCTCGGTGGTAAAGCACATTTCCGACCGCATCGCGGTGATGTACCTCGGGAAAATTGTCGAACTCGGGCCGGCCGCCGATGTGATCGAGCGCCCGCGCCATCCGTACACCCGCGCGCTGGTCAGCGCCATTCCCACGCCCGACCCCGATGCCGAACGCGCGCGCCAGCGCATCATGCTGCCCGGCGACCCGCCCTCGCCGATCAATCCGCCTGCCGGCTGCGCATTCCATCCGCGCTGTCAATATGCCCAGGAGAAATGCAAGGCGGCCATTCCGCCACTCATGCCCGCCGGTCCCAACCGCGAAGCCGCCTGCGTGCGGCTGGGGGAAATTTAGCCTTCTCCTCTGAGCCTAGCTCATCTTAGTTCGGCCAACGAATGATCTCCTACAACGTTTTCTTCACTCCTCGATCCGGCATAGAAGATCAGCGCGTAATCGCATTGGCGCACGAATTTCTTGCGAAGCTAAAAACCGAAAAGAAAATCAGGGGCTATAGGATTCTGCGGGTCACAAATCCCGCGAGTTTTTCCGATTTGCCACAGTTTCAAGCCATCATCGACTACGAGTCGCAGCAAGAACTCGACGATTCAATGGCGTTCATGCGCCAAGCTCAAAAGATAAAAGAAGGCGCTCACGGTGAGCTCATCGAGCTGGTCACGAATTTCAAGGTAAGCTTCACCGTTGATGTTTAAATGGCTAGCGCCGCGGGCGGTTGGGGGCAACCGCCCCTACCTTTGAAAACATTCAGCAAGTAAATCAGTCGCCGTCTCGCGCTTCGCTCGCTTCACTCAAAAATTCTTTCAGTGCCGCGAGGAGTTCGTCCTTCGGACGGCTTTTTAGCAAAAACCCGGATGCGCCCAGGCGCTGGCATTCGAGCACGGTTTCCCTTTCGTTCAGCGACGTGACGATGACAACCATCGCTTCGGGATCCGTTTTCATGATCAGGGCCAGTATTTCCAGGCCCGTCGGTCCGGGCATGCTCAAATCGAGCAGGGTGATCGTGGGCTTGTGCTGAAAATAGGCCTCCAGGCCTTCCGGCCCGGTGGCCGCTTCCCATACTTCGCCCACACCCGCCACTTGGAGCAGGGTGCGTAAAAACACCCGCACATGCTGTTCATCATCGATGATAAGCGCAGACGGAGTTTCGGCCATGCCGAATGTTCTGCGCATTCGCGCTGCAAACTCAAGCCTGCAGAGGATTTGTAGCTACCAGCTACAAATCCTCACTCCACCTGCAAAATATAGCCGCGCAGATACTCGCTCTCAGGCATGGTCACGAGGACGGGGTGGTCGGCCGGCTGATGGCAGAACTCGAGCACGCGCGCCTTGCGCTTGGCATCGGCCGCGGCGCCGGCCAGCACGTCGCGCAGCTCGGCATCGTGCATGTGATAGGAGCACGTATAAGTGGCCAGCACGCCGCCGGGCGCGAGCCGCTGCAAGGCCCGCAAATTGATTTCCTTGTATCCGCGCAACGCCCCGGCCAGCGCGCTCTTGGATTTCGCGAACGGCGGCGGATCGAGAATGATCACGTCCCACAACGGCTCCTTCTCACGCGCCGGGTCATTGAACCAGTCAAACACGTTGGCCGCGGCAAACTCCACGCGCAGTCCGTTGCGCTCGGCATTGCGTCGGGCCGCGGCAATGGCGTCTTCCGCACTGTCGAGCCCGAGCACGTGCGCCGCGCCCGCCCTCGCGGCATTCAGCGCGAACGGCCCCTGGTTGCAAAATGCGTCGAGCACGCTTTTGCCCAAGCCATATTTCGCCACCGCCGCGTGCTGGGCCCGCTGGTCGAGGTAAAATCCCGTTTTCTGTCCGCCCTGCAGATCCAGCCAGTAGTCCAGCCCGTCGATATTCACCCATCGCGGCTCCCAGGCGCGTCCCGAATGGGTGCGTACTTCGAGCGGCAGCCCCTCGAGTCGGCGGATCGGCGCGTCGTTGCGAAAAATAATTTCCGCCGGCTTCAGCAACTCCGCGAGCAACCCGCCGAGCAAGGCCTCGCACTTCGCCATCGCCAGCGTCTGCGTTTGCACCACGAGCACGTCGCCAAATTGGTCCACCACCACGCCCGGCAAATCGTCCGACTCGCTCCAAACGAGTCTCCTCGCATTAGTAGTTGATAGTTGGAAATTGGTCTTTGGGTCTCCGGAGTTGGATGTTGGATGTTGAACGTTGGGCGTTGAATGTTCGCGCGCTCTGCGCGCAATTGCCTTCTCCAGGCGGCCGCGCAGCCATGCCGCGTCCAATTCCACGCGTTCGCGACCCAGCCGCCGCCAGACGATCTGTGAACGCGAATTGTAGATGCCCGTCCCCAGCAGCCGCCCGTTGCGGTCACGACACTCGACCACCCCGCCATCGTGCTCCGCCGGCAGCAGCGCCTCGACTTCGTTGGCAAAGACCCACGGATGTCCCGTGAGCACGCGCGCGTTGGCGTTGGGCTTGAGTTTCAGTGAGAGAGACACACCCAATTCCTTGAACGCCCAACATCCAACATTCAACACCCAACATCGAAGTCATAGGAGCCTGCTTGCAGGCGACCCTTTGTCGTTAATCTTTCAAGATCGCCTGCAAGCAGGCTCCTACACTTTGAGGCGAACCTATGGGGTGAGATTATTTGCAGTGATCGTGCAACCGGCCGGCGTGGCGTTCTCGTCGAGATTCCACGTGTCCAGGCTGGTTACTGCGGTACGGAAGGCATAGTTGAGGCCCACCGTCAGTTCGGAACCGCCAGGTGGGGTCACATAAACCGAGTACGTGTTTGCGGCGACGTTTACGACCATGCGGAAATGATACGTTCCGCCGGCCGAATAATTGATGGCTGAAGCTGCGGCATAGGCTGTGCCGTTATAGGCGTCGATTTGACCCGTGGGATTGAAGCGCGCGATGCAGGCAATGCCGGTGTAGCCCGTGGCGGCGCCCTTGGACAATCCGACCACGGCGTTTTCCGGCGAAGCGGAAGGAGTGCCGTCAAACGTCGCAGTGAAAGTTCCCGTCTGGGCGGAGGTCAAGGCCAGCGCATGGAATCCATCGCCCGAAGAGCCGGTCAGGGACCGGTTCACCGCACCGATGGTATAAGTCGCAGAGGTGACTGCGCTGTCCGTCATTCCGCTCTTATATGCAATGGCATTGAGTGTAGTCGTGGTGCTGATACTGACAGGGCTCGAGTAAAGTGTGCCTACTGTCTCCGAAGGCGCGCTGCCGTCGGTGGTATAGCGGATGGATGCACCGCTGGTCGTGGTGGAAATCGTCACGGTCTGCGCGCTCGAGAAAGTACCGCCGCCCGGGTTGAAGGTCGGTGCGGCCACCGTGCCGCCACCGGTGCTGATCGTGTACGTGGCGGATGTAACCGCACTGTCGGTAAAGCCGCTCTCGTAGGCCAGGGCCTTGAGCGTGGCCGTGCTGCCGATGCTGACCGGGCCCGAGTAAAGCGTGCCTGCCGTTTCCGAAGGCGTGCTGCCATCGGTGGTATAACGGATGGATGCACCACTGGTCGTGGTGGAGATAGTAACGGTCTGGGCGCTCGAGTAACTACCGCCACCGGGATTGAACGTCGGTGCAGACACAGGAGTGATCGAAGCGCTGGCCAGCTTGGCCACCTGGTTTCCTGCTTCCAAAAACAATCCGACCCCGAAGTCAGCCGTGCTACTGTAAGTTGTCGGCTGGCTGGAACTCGGTTGCGTGCCCTGTCCCTGCACATAGCCGAGGAAGCCATTCGAGTGCACGGCGGTGGCAACCATTCCGTTCCAGGCCTTGGTCACGGCCGGCAGGTAGGTCGCTGAACTGAGGGCGCCGGCATTGATGCCCCAAGCCAGTCCGTAAGTGAAGCCGGACGTGCCCGAGGTTTCGGGTGTGGGATACTGCGACGGATTCAGCAAATTCGCGTACCAGAACCCGTCGCTCTGTTGCAGGGTGATCAGCTTGGCCGCCATCGCCTGGAACGTGCCGAGATAGTCGGAATAATGAGGGTCGTTGGTGGGAAGTGTTTCCAGCACCTTGGCGAGGGCGACAAAGGCCCACGCGTTGCCCCGGGACCAATAAATATTGGTGTTTAAAAAGGTGGCGTCGCGCGACCAGAGATGCTCCGTCGTGTTATAAAGTCCCGGTCCGCCCAGCGAGGTTTTCGTGTAATTATACTCCGAAAACATTTTCGCCGAGTAGGTGGTACTGTTGTTGATCTGGCCGAGCTCGGCAAAAACCGGCATGGCCATGTTGAGGGCGTCGACCCACGTCCAATCTTTGGAGCTCGAGCTATTGACGATGCTTTTCACGTCTGCCGTGATATTGGTCAGGTCGGAAGCAGTGCCGGAAAGTTGGTACAGCCGCACATAGACTTCGCCGGCCGCCTGGTAGTTGGCATCACGGGTGGTGTTGCCGTTGACCAAACTATAGCTGTGGGCGCTCGCCCAAGCCTGGGCATAGCTCAAATAATTGCTGTTCCCCGTGGCGGCGTAGGCGTCCATGTCGCCGATCATGTAAACTGCGCCGTCCCAGGTGTTGTTGATGGAGCCGGCAGAATTATTCTGGGTCCAGTAATTGTTCACGCTGCTGATCGTCGATAAAATGGCCGCCTTGGACGGCAATTGGGCGAAAGCATGAAGTGAAAAAACCGAAACAAGGGCACTGGCCAAAAGCCAACGCCGGAAGACGCGGGAACGTAGGTACATGGAATATATGGGTAGAACGAATCCACCAAATTAATGGATCCGCAGAAACATGGGGGCTAACCGGGACAAACGGGGTCTGAGAACAATTAAGGTTCAATCCTCAAAACAAGACGGAGCCACCGCAAATACACGGTCGTTTTTATCGTTAAACCAAACGCGCCGTTGTAATAAAATTTCCTCGCCCCGTGGCAATACCGTCTTTGCGCCACCAAAAGACCGCAAAGATAAATCTTTCGCCCGCGCCCCGCGCCGCTTTCAATCCCATGTTACGCATGTCGCCCGCCACTGAAATCGCCCGCCGTCGCACCTTCGCCATTATCTCGCACCCCGATGCGGGCAAGACCACGCTCACGGAAAAATTCCTGCTCTACGGCAACGCCGTGCACCTCGCCGGCGCCGTCAAGGACCGCAAGAACCAGCGCGCCACCCGCTCCGACTGGATGGAACTCGAGCGCCAGCGCGGCATTTCCGTCAGCTCCACCGTGCTCCAGTTCGATTATGCCGGCTTCGCCGTCAACCTGCTCGACACGCCCGGCCACAAGGACTTTTCCGAGGACACCTACCGCGTCCTCACCGCCGTGGACGCCGTGCTCATGGTGATCGATGCCGCCAAAGGCATCGAAACGCAAACGCGCAAGCTCTTCGAAGTCTGCCGCCGCCGCGGCGTGCCCATCTTCACCTTCATGAACAAGTGCGACCGGCCCACGCTCAACCCGATCGCGTTGCTCGATGAACTCGAGTCCGTCCTTGGCCTGCAGTCCTCGCCCGCCGTCTGGCCGCTCGGCAATGGCCCCTCGTTCCGCGGCGTCTTCGACCGCCGCACGCGCCAGGTACATCTCTTCGAGCGTGTGCCCGGCGGTTCCTATCAGGCACCCGTGCAAGTCACCACGCTCGACGACCCATTGGTGCGCGAGAAACTCGACGACGTCACCTTTGCCGAGGTCACCGAGCAGCTCGCGATGCTCGACGGCGCCGGCCATCCGTTTGACCCCGCGGCCGTCCACGCCGGCCAGCAGACGCCCGTCTATTTCGGCTCCGCCGTGAACAACTTCGGTGTCCAACTCATGCTCGACGGTTTTTTGCGCGATTCCGTGCCCCCACAGCCGCGGAGAAACGCCGCGGCGGCGAAATCACAAACGACAAGCGCCAAATCACAAAAAAATTCGAATAGCGAAAATGTCCCCGTTTCAGGTTCTGATGCTCTCAGCTCTCAGCTCTCGACTCTCGACTCGGGCGTAGTTCCTGTGAACTACGCTAAGTTCTCCGCCTTTATCTTCAAAATCCAGGCCAACATGGATCCCAAACACCGCGACCGCATCGCGTTCATGCGCGTGTGCTCGGGCCAGTTCTCCCGCGACATGACCGTGCTACACCCGCGCACTGGCCGCAACGTGCGCCTCTCCTCGTCGCACAAGCTGTTCGGGCAGGAACGCTCGACGGTGGACGAAGCCTGGCCCGGCGATGTCATCGGCCTCGTCGGCCACGACAGCTTCGGCATCGGCGACACCCTCACCGAGGATTCCGGCATCGTCTTCGACGAAATCCCGCGCTTCCCGCCCGAGGTTTTCGCCTTTCTCTTCAACCCGAATTCCGCCGACGCGAAGAAATACCGCGCCGGCCTCGAGCAGCTCCTGCAGGAAGGCGTCGTACAAAGTTTTGCCCCGCGCCATGCCCCGCCCGGCTCGACCCTGCTCGCCGCGGTCGGCCCGCTGCAGTTCGAAGTCGTGCAATACCGCCTGAAAAGCGAATACGGCGCCGACTCGAAACTCGAGACCGCGCCATGGCAAATCCTGAAATGGCTCTCGCCGCACCCTTCGCTCAAAAATCCGTCATCGCTCATCCTGGCCAGCGGCGTGAGCCTCGGCACCGATACGCATGAGCGTCCGGTCGTGTTCTTTCCGAACGATTGGACCCTCCGCTATTTCATCGAGAAAAACCCGGAACTTAAGTTGCACGATTTGCCGCCGGACCTTGGCAAATAAATCCGGGTCTAATCAATGTCCGATGCTGAAAGTCATCCATTTCCAGTCTCCCGCCGAGTTTCGCCGCTGGCTTGAGCACAATCACGCCTCAACCACCGAGATTTGGGTGGGTTTTTACCGGAAGGATTTGTGCCAAGGCGGGCTCACCTACGCGGAAGCGCTCGATGAGGCGCTCTGCTTTGGCTGGATTGATGGCATCCGCAAGAAAGTTGACGCTGCCAGCTACACCAATCGTTTCACCCCGCGGAAATCCGGCAGCATCTGGAGCCTGATCAACATCGGCCATGTCGGGCGGCTCACCGCCGCCGGCAAAATGCACCCGTCCGGCCTGAAAGCCTTTGCCGCCCGGCTGGCCCACCGGACCGGCGTCTATTCCTTCGAGCAAAAATCTCACAAGTTTCCTGCCGCCTACGAAAAAAAATTCCGCTCCAACCGGAAGGCTTGGGCCTTTTTCACCGTGCAGGCTCCCTGGTACCAGCGCACCGCCATCCATAAGGTGGTCAGCCCGAAACAGGAAACCACGCGGCTTCGCTGGCTCAATCTCCTCATGGCCGACTCTGCCCGGGGCAAGCGGCTCGATACCCTCACCAGCCCGGCGAAGCGTCCGGCTGCGAAATAAATTTTCGCCTTCGCGCGCTTTCTGCTCGCGCCTCACCTAAAAAATTTTCTTTTTCGCGCATGCGTCTCCCGCAGTTCTCTTTTTTTGTTTCAATTTTGCTTTTTGCCGCGGCCTCCACGGCCTCGGCCAAGACCGAGGTCGTCCGCGCCTACAAGGGCGCCATCGTGATGGACGCCGCCTCCGGGCGGGTGCTCTTCGAGGACCGGGCCGATGAAGTCGGCCCGCCGGCCAGCGTGACCAAGCTCATGACGTTTCTCGTCGTGCATGACTGCATCGCCCGCGGCGAGCTCACGCTGCAGACACCCGTCACCATGACCCGGGAGGATGCCAGGGTCGCCATGCTGGGGGACAGCACCAACGTCAAATTGAAGGAAGGCGAAGTTTTCCCCATCGAAGAGCTGTTCTACGCGATCATGATTCAATCCGCGAACGACGCCGCCAACTCCCTCACCCACGCCGCCGCCGGCTCGCGCGCGGCCTTTATCGAGCGCATGAACGCCCGGGCTCTCGAACTCGGCATGCTGCACACCACGTTCCACTCGCCCAACGGCCTGCCGCCCGAACGCGGCCAGTTGCCCGATCATACGACACCACGCGATCTCGCCATTCTCAGTCGTTACCTGCTGCTGCATACCGACATTCTGCGTTACACCTCCGTGCGTGCCCGTCCCTTCGGCACCGGCGTGCGCCTGCAAACGGTCGCGATGACCAACCATAATCACCTTCTTGGCCGCATCGCCGGCTGCGATGGCCTCAAGACCGGCTTCACCAACGGGGCCGGATTCTGCCTCGCCGCCACCGCCCAGCGCGACGGCCATCGTGTCATCGCCGTCATCATGGGCTCCTCCGAGGCGAAATTGCGCGACCTTAAAATGGCCGAGCTCATCGAAAAAGGCTTCGCGCTGATGCCGGTCGGTTCAATTTTCCAGCGGAGTGCGCCGCCCGCGACGCAGCCGCCGCCTGCGACCAGCACCGCTCCAGCCGGCAAATCATCCACGAGCCCGACGGTTCCGTCCGTGCCTTCGCCAACTTCGGCTCCCTCGCCCGTCGCACCCGCTCCACTTCCGCCCGGGCAGAAAACTTCCTCCACGAGCCACGTCTCCCTCCGGCTTTCGCTTCCAGCGACCACCGAGTAAAACTGATCGCAATTTTCACCGTAGGTCGGGCTCTTGTCCCGCCGTAGCTTTAGCGAAGGCGGATTACGCCCGACATTCGCCTTCGCCCCGTTCGACCGGCTCAGGGCTACGACGAACACGTGTCGGGGATAAACCCCGACCTACAAGGATGGATGCCGTGCCGTATCACGCCAGTCCCAGCGACTCCAGGACTACGATCAAAATTCCGAGCACAATAAAAAGCCCGCTGAGCAAGCCGGCCTCATAACGCTCGAAGCTTTTGAGCTGGAATTTTTCGAATCCGCACAGCGTCAGCCAGGTAAACAACATCATGGCCGCCAGCGTGGCCACGGCCAGGATCGCGCTGAGCACAAAGAATCCCTCCCAGCCGAATTTCACGCCCGAGAGGTAAACCGGCAAAAACGCCTCGCAGGGCGAAAGAGTGAGCATGATGAACAACCCGCCGATGGCGGTCCAATCGCTGGTGCCCTTGGCGGCGAGCGTGCTGTCTTTCAGCTCCTCGTCCCAATGGGTGTGGTCGTGTTCGTGACCGCAATGCTCGGACGCATGATGGTGCCCGCCGAGTGGATGATGATGGCAAATGCCGCCGCCGCGCCACTGGCGCCAGCCGAAATACAGGCCGATCGTGACCAACAAACCTCCGATCACCCAAGGGAAAAACCGGCCCGTTTTTTCATCGAGTTGGAATCCAAACCACGCGATTGCCAGTCCCAGCAGGGTATTCGTCAGGATATGCCCGGTGCCGGCGAAAAACGCGACGGCGAGCGTTTTCGCCCGGCTCCAGCCGCGCGTCCGACCCACGAGCACGAACGGCAGCCAGTGCGTTGGGATGGTGGCGTGGCCGAAGGCCGCGACGAAACCGGTTGCAGCGAGTGTCACCAGGACGGTGGAATTCATGAATCGAGGGTGAAACAGTGAGCTATCGTTGGCTTGGGCCCGGCTGTCGAATGCGAACTCTATCAAAGTCGTCAAGAGGCTGATGCAGCAATTCGTGGTTGGAAACCGAATAGGTATCAGGTGCCAAGTTCCAGGTATCAGGATTCAGCATTGGACGTTCAAGGAGCTGACTTGAATCTTGATACTTGGAACTTGCCACTTGTTACTTGTTCTTGTCACGCCATGCCACCCGACGTCGCCGCCGTTAAAACCTACCTGCTCTCGTTGCAGGACAGCATCTGCGCCGCATTCGAGGCGGAAGATGGCGGCGCGCGTTTTCGCGAGGATGCCTGGCAACGTCCCGAAGGCGGCGGCGGGCGCACGCGCGTGCTGGCCGGCGGCGCGGTCTTTGAAAAAGCCGGCGTAAACTTTTCCCATGTGCACGGTGCCGCGCTGCCACCCTCCGCCACCGCGCACCGGCCCGGCATCGCCGGACAGCCTTACGAGGCGCTCGGCCTTTCCATCGTCGCGCATCCGCGCAATCCCTACGTGCCCACCAGCCACGCCAACGTCCGCTTTTTCATCGCGGGTGGCACCAATCCTCTCGCCTCTGGCCCCTCGCCTCTCGCCACCGGCGCGGCGCCAGCCGCGCCGGTGTGGTGGTTCGGCGGCGGTTTCGACCTCACGCCGTATTACGGTTTCGAGGAGGACGCCGTCCACTGGCATCGCACCGCGCAGGCCGCCCTCTCGTCCTTCGGTCCCACGCTCCACCCATGCTTCAAAAAATGGTGCGACGATTATTTTTTCCTCAAGCACCGCGGCGAGCCGCGCGGCATCGGCGGGCTGTTTTTTGACGATTTCAACGAGCTCGGTTTTGAGCGCAGCTTCGCGCTCACCCGCAGCGTCGGCGACGCGTACCTCGCCGCCTATCGTCCGATTGTCGCCCGCCGCAAAGCCATGCCCTTCGGCGAACGCGAGCGGCAGTTCCAACTTTACCGGCGCAGCCGGTACGTCGAGTTCAACCTCGTGCATGACCGCGGCACGCTCTTCGGCCTCCAAAGCGGCGGACGCACCGAGTCGATCCTGATGAGCCTGCCGCCGCTCGTGCGCTGGGATTACGACTGGCACCCCGAGCCCGGCTCGCCCGAGGCGCGGCTCTACGACGTTTTTCTCAAACCCCGCGATTGGGCTTCGTCGACTGCCTCTCCGCTCTCGACTACCGGCTCTTGACTTATCCGATGAACAGCCGCGAACGCTTTTTGACCGCCTGCGCCTGCCAGCCGCTCGACCGCCCGCCAGTCTGGCTCATGCGCCAGGCCGGACGCTATTTGCCCGAATACCGCGCGCTGAAGGAAAAACATTCCTTCCTCAAGATGGTCCGCACGCCCGCGCTCGCCACGGAGGTCACGCTTCAGCCGCTGCGCCGTTTTGCCTTCGACGCCGCGATTTTGTTTTCCGACATCCTCGTCGTGCCCGAGGCGCTCGGCCAGGGCTACCGCTTCCGCGACGAAGGCGGCATCGCCATGGACTTCGCCCTCACCTCGCGCGCCGACATCGACCGCCTCGCCCCCGCCGCCGCCATCCCGGAAAAACTCGCCTACGTCGCCGATGCGCTCGCGCTGCTGAAAACAGAACTGGCCGGCCGCACCGCCCTGCTCGGCTTCGGCGGCGCGCCCTGGACGCTCGCCTGTTACATGCTCGAAGGCGGCGGTTCTGACACCTTTTCGCGCGCCAGGGATTTTTTCCGCACCAACCGCGTCGCGTTCGACGCGCTCATGGAAAAACTCACCGCCGCGCTCATCGAATATTTCCGGCTGCAGATTCGCTCCGGCGCCGATGCCATCCAGATTTTCGACTCGTGGGGCGGCCTGCTCGCCGGCGCCGATTACGAGGCCGCCTCGCTGCGCTGGATTCGCGAAATCATCGCTGCGCTGCCGAGCGAATTCCCCGTCATTCTTTTTGCGAAAGGCGCCGGCGCCCAGCTTGCCGCGCAAAGCGCCACCGGCGCGCGCGTGCTCAGCCTCGACTGGACCATGGATTTGCGCGCCGTCCGCGAGCAGTTGCCCGGCCATATCGCCCTGCAAGGCAACCTCGATCCACAGTTGCTCACCACCACACCCGACGGCGTGCGCACCGCGACGACGCGTGTGCTCGAATCGTTGCGTGGGACATCCGGCCACATCTTCAACCTCGGCCACGGCCTTACGCCCGAGGCGCGCATCGATTGCGTCGCGGCACTCGTTGAAACCGTGACCACATGGAAATGAGAGACGGAAAAGTCGCAACACGGACAATGAACGACCTTGGCGCGGTAGCGCCGGTAGGGCGGATTATCCCTAATCCGCCGTGTTTGATTTTAACCGCGTCCAATCGGCGCGTTAAGGATAACGCGCCCTACCCGCGCTGCCGCGCGAAACCATACCACACCCCCTGTGACTAATCCCAACTCCAAGCGCATCGCCATCATTGGCGGCGGCATCACCGGCCTGACCGCCGCCTGGCGTTTGCACACCCGCGGCCATCGCGTGCGGCTGTTCGAGACGAGCGACCGGTTCGGCGGCGCCGTGCGCAGCGAGCGCATCGACGACTGGCTCGTGGAAGCGGGCCCAAATTCGCTGCACTTGAATTCACCCGAGATCGCCGCCGTGTTGGGCGAACTCAGCCTCGAGTCGAAAACCCTCGCCGCCAATCCCGCCGCCAAAAACCGCTACATTGTCCGCCGTGGCCGCCTGTGTCCCGTGCCGGTTTCCTCGCCCTCGCTGCTCACCTCGCGGCTGTTTTCCATTCCCGCCAAGCTGCGCATCCTCGCTGAACTCCTCGCCCGGCCCCGCCGGCGCACCGATGACCTCAGCCTGGCGGCATTTGTGCGCGAACACTTCGGCCAGGAATTTGTCGATTACCTGCTCGATCCGTTCATCTCGGGCATTTACGCGGGCGACCCGGAAAAGCTTTCCGCCTGTCATGCCTTTCCGCAACTGGGGGTGCTTGAACACACCTATGGTTCGCTCCTGCGCGGATACGTCACGCTTGCCCGCGAACGCCGGGCGCGCGGCGAACCGCCACAACAACTCATTTCATTCGCCGAGGGCCTGCAAACGCTCACGGACGCTTTCGCCCTCGCCCTGCCATCCCACACCGTCGAGCGGCGGGTAAAAATCGATCCCCTGCTTCCCGGACCGCCCTGGGAAATCACCTGGCACCGCGACGGCGGCGCGCAGACGGAAGAATTTGACGCGATCATTCTCACCCTGCCCGCGGCTGCGCTCGCCGCGCTGCACGTGGCGGACCAACAACCGTTGGCGGTGCTCGCCGGGATCGAACATCCGCCGGTGGCGTCGCTCTTTCTCGGTTTCCGCCGCGAAGACCTTACGCATCCGCTCGATGGCTTCGGCTTGCTGGCGCCGGCCCGCGAACGTCGCAGGCTGCTCGGCGCGATTTTTTCGTCGTCGCTTTTTCCCGAGCGTGCACCGGCGGGTCATGTGGCGATAACCGTCCTTGCCGGCGGCGTGCGCCAGCCGGAACTCGCACGCCTCGCACCCGACTCCCTGATCGCCACGGTCATGCCCGACTTGTGCGAATTGCTCGGCGTGCGCGCCCAGCCCGTCTTTACGCATCGCACGTTTTGGCCGCGGGCCATCCCCCAATACAACCTCGGCTATGGACGTTTTCTCGCGGCAATGACGGCCACGGAAAAAAGCCATCCCGGCCTTTTCATCGGCGGCCACGTGCGCGACGGCGTCGCCCTCGGCGCGTGCATCACCTCGGGCCTGCGCCTGGCCGAGCGGGCCACTGCATAATTGAAAAGGCTTGATGTGGGCGGGGTGCCCTCACCCCGCGAACGACCTCAGTGCGGGGTGAGGGCACCCCGCCCACATTTTAAAACAATTTCCCTTCAACCCACCGGCCTTGACTCACTGTCGGCACAGCCTAGCCTTGCCGGCTTTTCTCCGCATGGCGCTAGAACTGAAAGACACCCTGCAGCTGCCCAAGACTGACTTCCCGATGCGCGCCAACCTCGTGCAACGCGAGCCGGCCCGCCTGGCGCATTGGGAAACGCTCGGTCTCTATAACCGCATCCAGCAAAAGAACTCCGGCACGGGCAAGGTTTTCGTCCTCCACGACGGCCCGCCGTTCACCAACGGCGACGTCCACATCGGCACTGCGCTCAACAAGACGCTAAAAGACATCACCCTGCGCTACAAATCCATGCGCGGGTTCCGCACGCCCTACGTGCCCGGCTGGGACTGCCACGGCCTGCCGATCGAGCAGAAGGTCGCGCGCGACCTGCAGGAAAAAAAGCAAACCGTGACGACGGCCGAGTTGCGCGCGAAGTGCGACGAATTTTCCGAGAGCTGGATCGCGAAACAAACCGCCCAGTTCAAGCGCCTCGGCGTGCTCGCCGACTGGAAAAACGAATACAAGACCAAGGCACCCGCCTTCGAGGCCGACATCATGCGCACCTTTGCGGCGTTCATCGAGAAAGACCTCGTTTATCGCGCCAAGAAACCCGTTTATTGGTCCATTCCGTTCGAGACCGCGCTCGCCGAGGCCGAGATCGAATACAAGGACCACACTTCGATCGCCATCTGGGTGAAATTTCTCGTGCCAACCGACGAAGCGAAAAAGTTTGGCCTGCCGACGGACAAGCCGCTCAGCTTCCTCATCTGGACAACCACGCCGTGGACGATCCCCGCCAATCTCGCGATCGCGGTGAATCCAGAGGAGGAATATGCAACAGTACGTATTGGTCCTGCTGGAGATCACCACTATCTTCTTTTTTCAAAAAAACTCGCCAGCAAAGTACTCAGCGACACCAAGCTTGCTGGCCCAGTAAGTAATCCCACCAATCTTCCTCCAAATGCCATTTGGGACAGTCGTCCGAGTCCATTGATTTCAAAAGAAACTCAAGATGGTTTTCATTTTTCATGGGTCGATATTCGACTTGGAAAAAACCTGGAAAAGCTTGTTACCCGGCATCCATTCATTGATCGCGCTTCGCCGGTCGTCCTCGCTAACTATGTGACAATGGACAGCGGTACCGGCTGTGTACACACCGCGCCGGGCCACGGCATGGACGACTACCAGACAGGGTTGAAATACGGCTTGGAAATTTACTGCCCGGTCGGCGCTGACGGCAAATACCTCGACGATGGCCGCGTGCCCGCCGACCTCGTCGGCCTAACCACGCTTGAAACCGTCGAGGACCTGGAGAAAAAACGCACGTCGCCCGCCAACATCGGCGTCCTCAAGAAACTCGCCGCCACCAACACGCTGCTGGCCAAGGAAAAATTTATTCACAGCTACCCGCATTGCTGGCGCTCAAAAACGCCGATTATTTTTCGCGCCGTTGACCAGTGGTTTGTCGGATTGGATCGTGCCGATCCCTCGTTCGAATCTAAAGGCGCCGCATATTCCTCTACTGACAAGAATGTGTCCACAGTCGGAACTTGGAACACCCCCCGCAGCCAAGCTCTTCGAGAAATTATCAACATCGCCGTCAACAAAGGCTGGATTCCCGCGTGGGGCGAGGCACGCATCCGCGGCGCAATCGAATCGCGGCCCGACTGGTGCGTCAGTCGCCAACGCTCATGGGGCGTGCCCATTCCCGCGTTTTACGATGCCAACAAAAAAGCTTATCTCGATGCCGGCGTGGCGCGCGCCATCGCCGACAAAATTGAAAAACTCGGCACAAATTTCTGGTACGACGCTACGCCGGAAAAAATCCTCGAGGGCGTGAAGCTCCCCGCCGGCTGGCCCGCCCCGTCCGCGCTCACTTGCGGACGCGACACGCTCGATGTCTGGCTCGACTCCGGTTCCTCGCATGCGGCGGTGCTCGCCCGCGGCCAGGGCGGCACGCAATGGCCAGCCGATCTTTATCTCGAAGGCAGCGACCAACACCGCGGTTGGTTCCAGTCTTCCCTTTGGACCAGCGTCATCGCCCGCGGCCACGCGCCTTACAAGGCCGTCCTTACGCACGGTTTTATCGTCGATGAGGATCGCAAGAAAATCTCCAAAAGCAGCAGCTACGAAAAACCGCAGACGTCCGATGCCTACATCGGCAAGCTCGGCGCCGATGTCGTCCGCCTCTGGATCTCGTCGCAGGATTTCCGCGACGACATCCCCATCTCCGACGAGATTCTCGGCCACGTCGGCGAGACCTACCGGCTTTTCCGTAACACCTTCCGCTACCAGATTTCCGTGCTGAACGATTTCGACCTGGCGCGCGACGCCGTGCCGGTCGGGCAGATGGACACGCTCGACCGCTGGGCGCTGAACCAGACCGCAGCGCTGCTGCGCGAATGCACCGCGGCCTATGAGACCTACGAATTCCACCGCGTTTACCAACTCTGCAACCAGTTCTGCTCGGTCACGCTTTCCGCGACTTACCACGACATCCTCAAGGACCGCCTCTACACGCTGGCGGCCAACTCGCCGCTGCGCCGCTCCTCGCAGACCGCGATTCACCACATTTTCCGGACCTTGGTTGAAATTCTCGCGCCGATCGTCATGTTTACGACCGACGAAGCCTGGAGCTTCGCCACCGATAAAATTGAATACGCCACCGGCTCCGTCCACTTGCAGGACTGGCCGGTCGCACCTGCGGCGTGGACCAATCCGGAAGTCGACGCCGAAGTGGCCGCATTGCTTCGCGTGCGCGCCCAAGTCAACGAAGCCCTCGAACCGGCGCGGCAGGCCGGACACATCGGAAAATCCCTCGATGCCGCCATCATCCTCACGATTGCACCTGAGGATATGGCGTTCAAAATCTTGGAAAAACACCGCGATTTTCTGCCGGAACTTTTCATCGTTTCGCACGTCACTCTCACTCCCACGGCTAACGCACCGCTCAGTATCGGCGTGCGCCCGGCCCAGGAGCTCGGCCATGTCCGTTGCCCGCGCTGCTGGCGCTGGGTGCCCGCCCTCGAAAATACTGTGCACGGGGACGTTTGTCCGCGTTGCGTTCAGGCCCTTTCTTTGATTTAACTTCTTTTTCAGTCATGGCCAAAAATAAAAAACCCACCAAAAAAATCGCCTCCAAGCCGGCCAAACCCACGTCCTCCAAAGCCGTGGCGCCCAAGAAATCCGATGCTCCGGGCAAGCCCGTGTCCGCAGATACGAAGTCCGCCGCGGCCAAAAAATCCGCCCGCGACGACCTGCGCAGCCGCATCCTGGGACGCAAGGTGGCCAAACCCATTGCCTTCAGCCTCGACGAGGTTCGCGAGATCGCGAAGACCAACACCGGCAAGGCCGCCAAGCTTGAGAAAACCGGCAAGCCTGCCGCCAAGGCCCCGGTTGGCACCGGCGCCAAACTGTTGGAGCTGCCCAAGGCCGCCAAGCCGTCGCATGTCAAGGCCGCCTCACTCATGGACATCCTGGGTTTCAATCCCAAGAAAGCCCACAAGCATATTGAGAACGACCCCGATCAGGTTCCTGAAAAATACCGCCGCTATTTCAAACTCCTGATCGACCTGCACAATCACCTGCTTGGCCAGCTCGACCAGCATTCCGAGGACACGCTCAAGCGTTCAAGCAAGGATGACAGCGGCGATCTGTCCAGCTACGGCCAGCACATGGCCGACGCGGGCACCGACACTTTCGACCGCGACTTCGCCCTGAGCATGGTGGCAAACGAGCAGGAGGCCCTCTCCGAAATCGCCTCTGCCATCAAGCGCATCCATGATGGCACCTACGGCATCTGTGAAGCCACCGGCAAGCCCATCGCCAAAGACCGGCTCATCGCCGTGCCCTTCACGCGCTATTCCGCCGAAGCGCTGAAGGAAATTGAAAAAAACCGCTATCGCGCCCGCACCCAGGCCGGACTCTTCGGAGAGCTCGGCGAAGAAGGCGCCAAACTCTCCGAGAGCGAGAGCGGTGGCGGTGGCGACGAATGACGCCAACCCAGGCACCCGTGTCGCGCGACACGCTCAAGTCCATCACTTCACCGGCCGAGCCCGCCCCGGGCTTCCGCCGCATCCTCGCCTATCGCCTGCTCCTGTCGCTGGCTGTGTTTGTGGTGGGGCTCGACCAGGCGACCAAGGCATGGGTTCACGCCCGCCTTCCCTTCGGCACCTACGGCGAGCCCGGCGCGATTCCCGTCGTGCGCGGATTTTTCTACCTCGTGCACGTGGGCAACACCGGCGCGGCGTGGAGCCTCTTTGCCGGCAAAAGCGCCGTGCTCGCGGTCCTCGCCGCCGTCACGCTCGCCGCCATCGCTTTCTGGCGCCGCCACCTCGGGCTGCGCCAGACCGGCGTGCAAGTCTGCTTCGGCCTGCTCTGCGGCGGCATCCTGGGCAACCTCATTGACCGCCTCGTTTACGGCCACGTCATCGACTTCCTCGACTTTCATTTCGGCAGCTACATCTACCCCACCTTCAATCTGGCGGACAGTGCCATTTGTGTCGGGGTTGGACTCTACCTCATTCACTCATTGCGGAACCCGCAATGAGTGCAGAAATCCCAAAAGACCAAAGTTCAAAACGCCAAAGAAACCACAAAACAAACAATGGGGCGAAGCCCCGCTGATTTTTGTGATTTGCCCGAAGCGAAGCGCCGTCAGTTGAAAAACAGCTTGAGGCGCTCCGGCTGAAGATTGTGACTTCTTGCCCATTCAGTGGAGCAATAAAATCTCCTCTGGGCACGCAGCCAAAAGGGAATGGAGACGCAATAGATCACAATCGGCAAAATGTACACGGCCCTGATAAGGGCCAAGTCACCAGGGCTATAATGTAAAAGATAGTATCGCGAAAAAAAGGTGGAGGTAAGAATACCTCCAGGACCGGCGGCGGTGAAGAAAACCCATATACCGTAAAGCGCTCCGCGGTGCATAACTGCTTCATGCTCGCTTGGAGTGAGATGGGTGCAGATTTCCCTGATTTGCGAAGATTGGAGGCCCATAAGTTGCTTTCGACGAACCATAGTTGTCCGCACAAGATCTTCAAGAATTTCCGGCTGCATTTTAAACCCCAAAGCCAAACTCCAAACGCCAAAGAAATCACAAGATTTGTCCCGCGGATGACGCGAATAAACGCGGATGGATTAAGGCAGGAGCACTTTGGATTTAATGGGGCACGTGCATGTCTTTGCGACACATCCTTTATTCTGTCATTCCGAGCCGTGCGAGGAATCCCTGCTGTTCTTGTTGATTCAATTTCGGAGATTCCTCGCACGGCTCGGAATGACAGATTCACCCATCATGGGCCTGCTTAAACCCAAAATGCCCTACTTGTCGTTCTGGGATTCTTTTGTGATTTGGACCTTTGGGTTTTGTAATTTACGTGGAATGAACCGCTCCGCGTTTCATTCTACGTTGGCAATTTGTTCGCGCACGCGCTCGAGTTCGTTCTTCAGCTCGATGACCGCGCGGGAAATTTCCAGGTCGTTGGCCTTGCTGCCGACCGTGTGCACCTCGCGGCTGATTTCCTGCAGCAAAAATTCCGATTTGCGCCCGATTTCGCCATCGGATTTCAGCAGCGCCGTGAACTGTTCAAAGTGACTGCGCAGCCGCGTGAGCTCCTCGCTGATGTCGCAACGGTCGGCAAAAAGCGCGATTTCCTTCAACACGCGCTCGTCACCCACGTTGAGCTCGAGCCCGGCCTCGCGCAGGCGCTTGAGCAGCTGGTCGCGGTAGGCCGACGCCACCAGCGGCGCGCGCGCCGCCACGGTCGCAACGTGTCCGCGCAACACCGCCAGGCGCGCCTCGAAATCTTTCAGCAGCGTCGCGCCCTCCTGCGCCCGCATAGCCGCAAACGCCCGCAACGCCTCCTCCAGCGTGGCCATCGCGGTCGGCCGCGCTTCTTCGGCCGCCGGCAACGCCGTGGCCTTGCGCTGCGCGCTGGCCACCTGCCAGAGCAGTTCCGGCGTGGCCTCGAACGCCATTCCCCGCCGGGTGGCGAACTCCTTCAACCGGTCGAGCGCGGCATTCGCCGCCGCTTCGTCCCACGTCGCCGGGCCGGCGCCGTTCGCGCCGGTCAGCTCAAAATCCACATGCACCTTGCCGCGCGAGGCAAATTTCCGCACGAGCTCGCCCACCGCCGGTTCGAGGCTCTCCCACTCGCGCGGTTGCGACACCGTCAGGTCGAGCGTCTTGCGATTCACGGAGCTGACCTGCACCGTGAGTTCGTGGGCACCGAGGGCCGCCGTCGCCCGGCCATATCCGGTCATGCTTTTCATTTGAGGAAAGTAACAAGTTACAGGTAACAAGTGGCAAGAGAACAAAGTGCCAAGTATCAGGTACCAAGTAACAAGAGAAGACGCCAGCCCCTCTTGTCACTTGCCACCTGTTCTTGCTACTTTCGCCGAGAGTTCCTCGGCGACTTGTTACTTTCGCTGCGCGATCAGCGCGGCGACCTGCTGGACATCCTTGTCGCCACGGCCGGACAGGTTGACGATGATGATCTTATCCTTCGGCAACAAAGCGGCGCGCTTCAACGCACAGGCCAGCGCATGCGAGCTTTCCAAGGCCGGAATGATGCCCTCCATCTTCGCGCAGAGCTGGAACGCCGCGAGCACCTCGTCATCCATGGCGTAAGTGTACTCGATGCGCCCGCGGTCGCGGTAATAGGCATGCTCCGGCCCCACGGCCGCATAGTCGAGACCGGCGCTGACCGAGTGAGTCGAGTCGATCTGCCCGTCCTGGTTTTGCAAAATGAACGTCTTGCAGCCCTGCAGCACACCAAGGTGCCCCGTTTCGAAACGCGCCGCGTGCTCGCCCGGCGTGATGCCGCGCCCGCCCGCCTCGACCCCGATCATTTCCACGGAGATTTCGTGGAGAAAATCGTAAAACAACCCGATGGCGTTGCTGCCGCCGCCCACGCAGGCGATTAATTCGTCGGGCAGCCGTCCCTCGCGCGCCATGATCTGTTCGCGCGCCTCCTCGCCGATGACGCGGTGAAAATCGCGCACCATCATCGGATACGGGTGGGCGCCGTAAACCGTGCCGAGAATGTAGTGGGTCGTGCGCACGTTGGTCACCCAGTCGCGCATGGCCTCGTTGATCGCATCCTTGAGCGTTTTCTGGCCGGCCTCGACGCCACGCACCTCCGCGCCCATGAGCCGCATGCGAAAAACATTCAAGGCCTGCCGCTCCATGTCGACCGCGCCCATGTACACCACGCACTCCAGCCCGAATTTCGCGCAGACCGCGGCCGTGGCCACGCCGTGCTGGCCGGCGCCCGTCTCGGCGATGATGCGCTTCTTGCCCATGCGCAGCGCGAGCAGCGCCTGGCCGATGGTGTTGTTGATCTTGTGCGCGCCCGTGTGCAGCAGGTCCTCGCGCTTGAAATAGATTTTTGCCCCGCCGCAATGCTTCGTCAGCCGCTCCGCGAAATAAAGTTCCGTCGGCCGGCCGGCAAATTCCTTCAAGTGCTGCTTGAGCTCGGCTCGGAACGCGGGATCGGCCTGGGCCGCGGTGTAAGCGGCGCCCAAATCCTCGAGCGCCGTCATCAGCGTCTCCGGCACATACACGCCGCCATACATTGCGAAGTGGCCGGCGGCGTCGGGCACGGAGGTGCGGTCAATTTGCGGATCGATAGCAAGGGCAGCCATGGTCGGTCGAGCGTGCGAAAAAACAGCCCGGGTGCAAGCGCGGCGGCGGGTCAAAGCAACAAGTATCAGGCGGCAGGTAACAAGAATCCAAACCTACACTCGGACGCTTGGTAAGCGGTCAGCCGGATTTTTTGCCACGAAAGATCACAGAGAGCTCAAAAGAAGATTGTTCTCTGTGCTCTTTGTGATCCTTCGTGGCTACACTAATTTTAAAACTGCTCTAGCGCCGGGTCGTTTGGACGTAGGGTTATGTTCCCAGCACGGTCTAAACCTGTCATCGTACCTTCGTGCTTGGCTTGGGCGCGGCTTCCACCCAGGTTAGGCCCCTGTCGTCCAGCCGCATGCAACCTGATACTTTATGGCTTGTCCGCCTCAGCCTTGACCAGGGATTAATCACGCTCGCCCAGGCCGCGCAGGTTCGTGGTGAGCTCGGTGACGCAGCCGAACTGGTGGATTTCGCCCAAAAACTTATCGATGATGGCATCGTCAGCGACGGTGCCATGATGGAAAGAATCGCCAACCTGGCCTTTGCCAAAGGGCAGGAAGGCCCGCCCCTCAGCAATCCGTTCGACGAAAACGAAGCCGTGGTTCCGCCCTCCCCACCGGCTGCACCCAAGCCGGCGGCGTCCGCGCCCGTCGCACCCAAGCCAGCTTCTCCCCCGCTAGCCGCGTCCAAGCCAATCGCATCCAAGTTTCCCTTCGAGCAAATCGCGAAACTGGATGACGCCGCGCTGGCCACTGCGTTCCGCGAATTGTTGCGCGGCACGGCGGACTTCGGTGCGAGCGACCTGCATCTCTCGACCGGGGCACGGCCGTTCCTGCGCAAAAACCGGGTGCTTTCATTCCTCAGTGAGCACGTGCTCACGGCCGACGACGCGCTGCGCCTCAACACGGTGCTGCTCTCCGCCGACCAGCGAAAAAAATTCCTCGAAAGCCGCGATTATGATTACGCCCTGGCCACGAGTGCCACCAACCGCTACCGCGTGAACCTCATGTTCCATAAACTGGGCGCCGCCGGCGTCTACCACATGGTGCCCACGCAGGTGAAGTCGCTCTCCGATCTCGGCTTCACTGCGCACCTGGAAACGCTGAAGCGGCTTCTCTCCTACCACAACGGGCTCATTCTCATCACCGGTCCGGTCGGCGCAGGCAAGACCACCACGCTTGCCTCCATGGTCGCCTATCTCAACCAAACGCGGGAGGACCACATTATCACGGTCGAGGATCCCATCGAGGTCGTGCAACCCGCGCAGGGCTGCAATGTCACCCAGCGCGAGGTCGGCGGGCATACGAAATCATTTGCCACCGCGCTCAAGGGTGCGCTGCGCGAGGATCCCGACGTGATCGTCATCGGCGAGCTGCGCGACTTGGAAACCATCGAGATGGCCGTGAGCGCCGCCGAGACCGGCCACCTCGTCATCGGCACGATGCACACCAGCGATGCCGCCACCACGCTCAACCGCCTGCTCGATGTCTTCCCGCCCAGCCAGCAGACGCAGATTCGCGCCACCGTGGCTGAGAGCCTGCGCGGCATTGTCTGCCAGCGCCTGCTCTCCGCCACCGACGGTAGCCTCGTGCTCGCGTGCGAAATCCTCATTAACAACGTCGCCATCGCCGCCCTCATCCGCGATGGCAAAACCACCGGGTTGCGCAACACGATGGAAACCGGCCTGAAGGACGGAATGTGCCTGATGGACAACGTCATCTTCAGTCTCTGGCAAGAGCACAAGGTGGCAAAGGAACTCGCGCTCGCCAGCATCTCCAACCGCGTGCTGCGGGCCAGGATCACTTAATATGCCCGCCATCGACCAACTCCTTCGCACCATGCTGGAAAAGGGCGGCTCCGACCTGCACCTCACGGTCGGGCTCCCGCCCAAGGCGCGCATTGCCGGCGGGCTCCAGCCCATCGCTAAAGAACCGCTCAGCGCCGGGATGATCGAGAAATATCTAAAGGAAATCTGTTCCGAAAAACGCTGGGCTGATTTTCTCGAACGCCACGACCTGGATCTCGCCTATGAGGTGCCCGGTCTCGCCCGCTTCCGTGGCAATTTTCTCTACAACCACTGGGGCCAGGCGGCGGTCTTCCGGCAAATCCCGGTAAAAATCCTTTCGTTCGACGACCTCAAGCTGCCACCGGCGCTGAAAAAATACTGCCATCTCACGGAAGGCCTCGTCCTCGTCACCGGCCCGACCGGCAGCGGCAAATCCACCACGCTCGCGGCCATGATCGATTACATCAATTCGAACTTCTCGAAGCATATCATCACCATCGAGGATCCGATCGAGTTTGTGCACCCGGTGAAAAAATCCGTGATCATCCATCGCGAGGTGGGCGAGCACACGTCGTCCTTCGCCGCCGCGCTCAAGGGGGCGATGCGCCACGACCCGGACATCGTGCTCCTCGGCGAAATGCGCGAGCTCGAAACCATCAAGCTTGCGCTCGGCTGCGCGTCCATGGGCATGCTGGTCTTCGGCACGCTCCACACCAACAACGCGCCGAAAACCGTCGATCGCATCATCAATGCGTTTCCCGCCAACGAGCAGAACCAAGTCCGCGTCATGTTGGCCGGCTGCCTCGCTGGCGTAGTCTCGCAGCTCCTGTGCAAGCGCCTGCCCAAGGGCCGCTGCGCCGTGCACGAAATCCTGCTTCAGCATGAGGCGCTGGCCAATACCATCCGCAGCGGACAGATTGCCAACATCCGCGCCATCATCGAGGGCGGATCCGCCGAAGGCATGATCACGATGGACCAGTGCCTGATCAACCGCGTGCAAGACGGAAGCATTGCGGCCAAGGAAGCCTACATGAAGGCCACGAACAAGGCGGTCTTTGCGTCCATGCTCAAGCCCGGCGATCTCGATGTGAAGGATTAGGCCACCGGTGAGGAAAGTAACAAGGATCAGGTCAAATCGTTCTCGTTCTCATACTCGTTATCATTCTCTCGGTTGCATTGAATCGAGTATGATTAGGAGAACGATTGGGTTGCCCCTCACACCCGCTTCACTGTCACTAACGTAAAATCGTCGCGTTGCTCCATGCCTTCGCTGAAGCGCTGGACATTTCCCAGAATGCCATCGTTGATCTCGCGGGCGCTGCGATCGTGCAGCGTGCGCACCACGTCGGCCAGGCGGCTGCCGGAAAATTCCTTCTCCTCCTCGTTGGGCGCCTCGGTCACGCCGTCGGTGTAAAGTACGAGCACGTCGCCAATGTCGAAGCGCTCGACGCGATCGGTGATGACCGCGGAGAAAAGCTGATCATCGACCATGCCCAGCGGCATGCCTTCGCTGTCGACAAACTCGCTGGCGTATTGCCCGCTGGCGCGGTCGCGCCGCACGAACAGCGTCTGCTCGTGGCCGGCGCGGGCGAACGTCACCGTGCCAGCCATGGCATCAATCACGGCATAGGTCATGGTGACGAACATATCGCGCTGGAGGTCGCCGCTGAGCACGCGGTTGAGCTCGATCAGGGCCTCCGCCGGCGAGTAATGGCGCGGGGCGATCTGCCGGAGGTTGGCCCGGCAGATGGCCATGAGCAGCGAAGCCGGGATGCCCTTGCCCGACACGTCGGCCACGGCAACGCCCAGCCTCGCGGCCGAGAGCGGGAAAAGGTCGTAAAGATCGCCGCCAATTTTCTGCGCGGCCAGGTAGCGCGCATCGACATCGAGGCCGGCGATGCGCGGCGCACTGCGCGGCAGCAGCATTTTCTGGATGCCGCTGGCCAGCGAAAGATCGAGGTCAAGCTGGCTTTTCTCGATCTGGAAATTGAGAAACTCGGCATTGTGCAACGCGAGCGCGGCCTGCTCGGCCAGCGACTGCACGAGGGAAAAATCCGTCGCGCTGAACGGCAGGCCATCGGCGGGATTCGTCACGGCAAGCACGCCAAAAAACCGGTCGCGAAAAATCAGCGGCACGGCGATGACCGACTTGATCGCGAGGGCGGGATCGTCGTGCCGGACGATGCGCGGATCGGCGGCGGCATCGGTGATAAGCTCGCCCCGGCCCGTCTCGGCCACGCGGCCGACAATGCCGTCGCCCACCGGGAACGTCTCGGAGCGCAGCACCTGTTCGATGAATTTCGCGCGCGTCGTGAGCTTGTCCCGGATCACCTCGGGCAGCGGGCGGTGCGGTGGGAAAAGTCCTTCGAGCGCAACGCCGCGCATTTGGTTGTCGGGAGTTTTTTCGAAGATGCAGGCGCTGAGCGCGCCGGTGCTGAGGATGGCGGCGTGGACAATGCGCTGGTAGAGGATGGTGCGCGAGGGGTTGTCGGCCAGCGCCTCGGCCATCTGGTGCATGAAGTCCAGGACGATGCGGTTCTCCTGTGCGAGGATCTGGCGCTGCTCGTCAATCCGGTCGGCCTCGCGGCGTGTGCGCACGAGAACCACAAGCATGGCCAGAACACCAGCAACGAGACCAAGGCAAAGAAAAAGAAACCACATGTTCGCTTAAACTGAGCGATAAGTGAGGCAAGCCCGAGCCGTTCGCGCAATGACGGAAACGCAGGAAATTTTTGGCGTCCCGGGCGGTTTTAGAAACCGCGGAGCCGGCGAGCCGAAACAAGGTGGAGCAGCCCGTTCGACGAGCTCAGGGCCCAGAGCCGTTTCGGACAAGCTCAAGGCCCTGAGCCAGTCGAAGGGCTTGTCGAGAGGGCTTGACCTCAAGACGCTCGATCGCGTTGGGGTCAACGCGATCCACCCATTTTCCAATCCTACGCCGCCGGTGGTTTGGGCTCCGGATTCGTATCGGGAAATAAAATTGTCGGCTGAATATTGGGTATCTCCTCGGGCGGTAGGGCCACGGGTATCATCGGCGCCAGGGTCGGCTTGGGTTCAACGATCACCCGCGGTATGGGCTCACGTTGCTTGGGCGCCGTCGGCGGTGGCACGCGAACCGCAGGGGGCTTTTTCGCGGCAATTTTAGGCGCTGGTTTCGGGGCGGCGCTTTTAGTGATCACCGGCTTTTGACTGCTAACGCCCAGGGCCTTTTTGCGAGCGGCCACGCGCCGCTTCTGGGCCGCCCGAGCCGCTTTGCTCAGCGCCTTTTTCAAGGCCTTGAGTTTCTTGCGTGCCTCCTTGGCCAGTTTCTTCGCCTTCTTGAAAGCCTTGCGCGCACTTTTCAAACCGGCCTTGGCGGTCTGCGCGTGGGTCTTCGTGGCTTCAGCCCGTCTCTGGGCCAGGGCAATCTTCAACTTCAATTCCTTGCGCTTGGCCCCTGCCCCGGTCCGACCGCTGTCTTTCTGGCGGCTTTTCATGCTGGAAATTTTATTCGTGGTGCGCCGGTGTGATCAAAAGCCGGGCTGCAATCGGTTATGCCACCCGCGCATCTTCGTCAATTTTTAAACGACACTCGTTTGCACCGCTTCATCCATCGTACTCATACTCATTATCGTTATCGTTCTCAGAATCAGACCTACGTCGAGAACGAGTACGATTAAGAGAATGAGAACGATTTGGCGCAGACAGCTGTTCGCCGCTTACGACTGCTCTGTGCGATTCTTCAAGAAGGCCAACACGTCCTGGAATTTGCCCCGGTTGTTTTCGTCCACACTGATGAGGTTCTCGTGCGCCTCAAGCACGAGGCGGGCGTTTTCAAGTTCGCCGCGGTCGGGACAAGGGAGCGCGGTGGGCGGGTGGCCAGACGTCATGGGCATCTCCCCGCCATCGACGGTCAACAGGCGGTGCAGGCCGAGGTTGCGCACGAGTTCGAGGTTACGCGGCCCGATGCGCGCCAGCACGAGGCTGCCGGGCGGGGTATTTTTGCGGAGGGCCAGCGCCGCGCCGGCGAGCACGCCGAGAAACGTGCTGTCCATGCTCGTGCAACGCTGAAAATCGATGACGAAACGGGTTTTCCCCTGGCGCAGCATTTCGTCGACGAAATCGTGCAGGCAGGCGCTGTTTTGAAAGGATGCCCGGCCCTCGATCCGCACCAACACCGGGTCGGAATGGGCATCGACAAAGTAAATGGATTTGGCGCTGTCGGACATCGGAAATATACGGAGTTTAACGCAAAGGCGCTAAGATGCAAAGACGCGAGCTTGAGACAAGCCCGCGTCATTACTGTTCATTGATCAGGTTTTTGCCAAAATTTGGCGCAAGACAAAGGGCAGGATGCCGCCATGCCGGTAATAGTCGATCTCAATGGGCGTATCGATGCGGCAACGCACGGGTACCTCGAGCTTTTCACCGTTTTTGCGCGTGACGCGCAGCGTGAGATCCTGCTGGGGTTTGAGCGCGGAGCTGAAACCCAGCACGTCGTAGGTCTCGGTGCCGTCAAGCTTGAGGGTTTGCGCGGTCGTGCCTTCCTTGAATTGCAGCGGAAGCACGCCCATGCCGACGAGGTTGCTCCGGTGGATGCGTTCGTACGACTGGGCGACGACCACGCGCACGCCGAGGAGGTTCGTGCCTTTCGCAGCCCAGTCGCGCGATGAGCCGGTGCCGTATTCCTGTCCGGCGATGATGATGAGCGGTATGCCACCTTTTTTGTATTCGATCGCCGCCTCGTGGATGGAGAGCTTGGTGCCAGCGGGCTGGAGGAGCGTGTTGCCGCCCTCTTCGCCGCCGAGCATGAGATTTTTGATGCGGACGTTGGCAAAGGTGCCGCGGGTCATCACGCGGTCGTTGCCGCGGCGCGAGCCGTAGCTGTTGAAATCCTCGAAGGTCACGTTGTTCTCGGTGAGATATTTCCCGGCGGGCGAGGTTTTCTTGATGGCGCCGGCGGGCGAGATGTGGTCGGTCGTGACCGAATCGCCAAAGATGCCGAGCGGACGCGCGCCCGTGATTTCCGAGATGGCTCCGGGCGTGAGGCTGAAGTTTTCAAAAAACGGCGGTTCCTGGATGTAGGTGGATTTCACGTCCCAGGCGTAAACGTTGCCGGTGCTCGACGGGATTTCGTTCCATTTTGGATTCTGCGCGGCGAAGTCGCGGTAGAGCCGGCCGAAGACTTCCGGATGCAGCGCGCGCTTCATCTCGTCGCGGATTTCCGTGAGCGTGGGCCAGAGGTCTCTCAGGTAAACTTTCTCGCCGGATTTGCCAGTGCCAAGCGGCTCGGTGGAAAGATCGATGTCCACCCGGCCGGCCAGCGCGAAGGCGACGACCAGCGGCGGCGACATGAGGAAGTTGGCCTTGATATTCTGGTGGACGCGCGCCTCGAAATTGCGGTTGCCGGAAAGGACGCTGGCCGCGATGAGGTCGTTTTTCACCACGGCATCCTCGATGGCCGGATGGAGCGGGCCGGAATTGCCGATGCAGGTGGTGCAACCGTAACCGACGAGGTTGAAGCCGAGCTGGTCGAGATAGGGCTGCAGTCCGGTGCGATTGAGATAATCGGTGACGACGCGCGAGCCGGGCGCGAGCGAGGCCTTGACGAGCGGATTCACGCCTAGCCCGCGCTCGATCGCCTTTTTCGCGAGCAGGCCGGCCGCCAGCATGACGCTCGGGTTTGAAGTGTTCGTGCAGCTCGTGATCGCGGCGATGAGCACCGAGCCGTGGCGGATGTCGCCTTCCATGCCCGGCACGGACGCTGGAACGGGATCGGGCGTCGGCCGGTTGTTGGCCATCTCGCGCTCAGTCGTTGGATTGGTCGCACAGGCCGCCGCGCGTTCCGATGAAACCGGCTGCTGGCTGCCGCCGCCGGGATGAAAATGCCCGTGGCCGTTGGCCGAGACGTGCACGGTTTTGGACATTTCAGCCGCCGGTTTGCCAAAGCCATTTTCCACCACCGGCCGCGAAAAAGCCGTGGTGAATTCGTTTTTTAGCTTCGGCAATTCAATCCGGTCCTGCGGACGCTTCGGGCCGGCCACGCTCGGCACGACACTGCCGAGATCGAGCTCCAGGTCCTGCGAGTAGTCGATCTGGCCTTTTTGCGGCACACCCCAAAGGTTCTGCGCTTGGTAGTAAGCTTCGTAGAGCGCGATATGTTCGGCGCTGCGGCCGGTGTTGCGCAGGTAGTTTGTGCACTCGGCGTCGATGGGAAAAAAGCCCATGGTCGCGCCGTATTCGGGCGCCATGTTGGCGATGGTCGCGCGATCCACGACCGGCAGCGCGGCCGTGCCGGGGCCATAGAACTCGACAAATTTCCCGACAACCTTCGCCTTGCGGAGGAGTTGTGTGACGGTGAGCGCGAGGTCGGTCGCGGTCACGCCCTCGCGCAGCGCGCCCGTGAGGTGCACGCCGACGACGTCGGGCGTGAGGAAATACACCGGCTGGCCGAGCATGCCGGCCTCGGCTTCGATGCCACCGACGCCCCAGCCCACAATGCCGAGGCCGTTGATCATCGTGGTATGCGAGTCGGTGCCGACCAGCGTGTCCGGATAACAAACGCCCGCCGCGTCCTGAAGCACGCCCTTGGCGAGGTATTCGAGGTTAACTTGGTGGACGATGCCGATGCCGGGCGGCACGACCTTGAACGTGTCGAAAGCCTGCATGCCCCACTTCAAAAACTGGTAGCGTTCGCGGTTGCGCTCGAACTCGATTTCGAGATTTCGCGCAAAAGCGCCGGGCGTGCCATTGGCATCGACCTGCACAGAGTGGTCAACCACCAGGTCGACGGGCACGAGCGGCTCGATGATCTTGGGGTTTTTGCCGAGGCGGGCCACGGCGGAGCGCATCGCCGCGAGATCGACGAGCAGCGGCACGCCGGTGAAATCCTGCAGCACGATGCGCGCGACGACGAACGGGATTTCCTCAGTCCGAGGCGCCTTCGCCACCCAGCCCGCCAGGGCTCGCACCGCGGGCTCGGCCACGCGCTGGCCGTCGCAATTGCGCAGCAGCGACTCGAGCACGAGGCGGATTGAAAGCGGCAGGCGCGAAACCTTGAACCCGGCCGACTCGAGCGCGGGCAGCGAGTAGAATTTATGCGACGCGCCGTTGGCGGAAAAGGCCTGGAGCGTGTTGAACGGATTGGGCTGACTCATGGGAGAAATACTGAAGGCTGAGAACTGAAAGCTGAAAAATAAAAGGCTGAGGGCTGAGGAAATTTATGCATTATCTGTCCTTTGATGAGATTGTCACATTTCAGCCTTCGGCCTTCCGTGTTCAGTCTTTCGCCAAAGCCGCCTTCACCGCGGCGAAATTCGGCAGATCCTTGGGCGTCGCCGTTTGCTCGGAATATTTGATGACGCCATCCTGGCCGATGACGAACGCCGCGCGCGCCGACGTGTCGCCGATGCCGGCGAGGCCCGGAAAAATCACTTCGTAGGCCTTGGCCGTGGTTTTGTTGAGATCGCTGAGCAACGTGAGCTTGATCTTGTTCGTATTGGCCCACGCTTCCTGCGCAAATGGGCTGTCCACGCTGATGGCATACACGGTTGCGCCGAGCTTCTCATACTCGCCCAGACCGGCGGTCGTGTCGCACATCTCTTGCGTGCAGACGCTGGTGAACGCCAGCGGGAAGAACAGCAGCACGGTCTGCTTCTGGCCAAAATTGGCGCTGAGGGTAACGTCCTTGAGTCCTTCCGCGGTCTTGGTCTTGAGGGTGAAGTCGGGGGCTTTTGAACCGGTGGCGAGTGGCATGGTGGAAAAAAACTGCTGAGGTTAAGGTTTCGCGACGCGTGGTGCGCAGCAAGGAAGGGACAGGCTAGAGCCGGCCTTCGCGGTTAGACAAACTGATTTTCCCGATAGAAGGAGTAATTCTAAATTTACTTGCACACCCATAAGTTTTGTTTTGCGCCGGGCCCCGCCCGGCCAAAAACTGCCTACTCACCCATGACGCTCCTGGAAGACCTTCGCTGGCGCGACCTCGTCGCTGATTGCACCGACGAGACCCAACTGGCCACCCGCCTCGCTGCTGATAAAAAAATCACACTCTACAGTGGATTCGACCCGACTTCCGACTCGCTCCATGTCGGAAATCTCGTGCCGTTGCTCGCCCTGGGTCGCTTCCAAAAATACGGCCACCACCCCATCGCGCTGGCCGGCGGCGCCACCGGCATGATCGGCGATCCCTCCGGCAAATCCGCCGAACGCAACCTTCTCACCTCCGAGCAAATCACCCACAACGTCCAATGCATTAAGAAGCAGCTCCACCGCTTGCTCGATTTTCAAACCAAAACAAACCCCGCGCGCCTGGTGGACAACGCCACTTGGACTGCGCCCATCACTTACCTCGAGTTCCTGCGCGACGTCGGAAAATTTTTCACCGTCAATTGGATGGTCGCCAAGGAATCCGTCCGGGCGCGCATGGACGACCGTGAGAATGGCATCAGTTACACCGAGTTCAGCTACATGCTGCTGCAAGCCTACGATTTTTATCACCTGCACCAGGCCCAGGGCTGCGAACTGCAGATCGGCGGGAGCGACCAATGGGGCAACATCACGGCCGGCATCGAGCTCATCCGTAAAAAATCCGCCGCCCACGCCTTCGGCTTCACCATTCCGCTCATGACCAAGGCCGACGGTACCAAATACGGCAAGACGGCCGACGGTGCCGTGTGGCTCGATTCCAAGAAAACCAGCCCCTACCGCTTCTACCAATTTTTCGTGCAGGTCGAGGACGCGGACGTGATCAAGCTCACCAAGATGCTCTCGTTCGCCGATCATGACACCATCGCCGACCTCGCGCACCAGCATACGCAAAATCCCGCGGGGCGTGCCGCGCACCTCGCGCTTGCGCGTGAACTCACGACGCTCGTGCACGGCGAAAGCGCCTGCGCCGATGCCATGCGCGCCAGTGAAATCATGTTCGGAGGCAACCTCGACGGCGTGAGCGAGGACGTTTTCAAGGACGTCGTCGGCGAAGTGCCGACCAAGGATTTGGAGAAGGCCAAACTCGCCGGCGCCGGCACGCCCCTCACCGAGCTTCTGGTCCACGCCGGCCTCGCACCCTCAAAAGGCCAGGCCCGGAAAGACATCGAAGGCGGCGGCATCTATTTGAACAATGTCCGCGTCGCCGAAGTCTCCCGCGCCGCGACGATCAATGACCTGCTCTTCGGCCAGTACATCCTCCTGCGCAAAGGCAAACGGACGTATGCGGTGGTGAACGTGGTCTGACTTGCCAATGGCTTAATAGACGCTAAGTTCGCACTATGACAAGGATCGTAGAAGCCATTTACGAAAAAGAGATGCTCAAACTTCCCGAGCCGCTGCCTTTGCCGGAAAAATCCCATGTCACCGTCACGATTCAATCGCATGAAGACGACGAACGGGCAACCTGGCTAAAAGTCAGCGAAGACACTCTTACCCAGGCATGGGACAGCTCAGACGACGTGTTTAATGAGCTTCTCACTCATCGAGCAATTTGAAATAGTCATCGCGTGACAGGCCGGCCGTTTTGAGGTTGTTGCGAATAATGAACACGGGCACCTCGGCGTAAGTTGGAATTATCACGGGACGCACCACGCCCGCTTTTACATAGGCACGATGGCTGCCTTCCTGTCGCTTGAATTGAAATCCTGAACGAAGAAAAATCTTCTCCAAGGTTCGCCAGTCAACCGGGACGATTTTTGGCATGCGGCGTCAGGCCGCAACCGTGGCCTTCTCCGTTTTTACCCACTTCGGGCTCGTCCAGCCACGCGCGCCATGCACATAGCCTGATTCCTCTAAAATTTGCTCCAGAGTGGCTTCCTCTTTCGCTGTGTGAAGAAACAGATGCACTGCCTCCTTAAGTGCTGCACGCGCCTTGGCCGGCGTTGGGCCGCTACTCGCCACATCGAGCGGCAAAGCGTGGGCGATGTAATGTTCGCCCTCCTGCCAAATTTGCACCGTATAGCCCAGTTTCATCGATTTGAGACTAAGCCGGTATTGTAATACCAGTCAATCTCCGCCGTTCCTGGTCAAAGGTCTTTCATCGCTGCTTCATCCATCAGCCAGACCGGGGCACAGACGCACCCTAAATTGCAAGGGTGCCACCCAAGGGGAGCAGGAGAAACTCTTCTAGAGAAATACCGGCCGCGGCCCGGGCCGCGGAAAGAGCCTCGGCGGGAGCCTCGTAGGCTTCATCCGTAAGGTGGAAGGTGCCCCAGTGCATGGCGATGCTGCGGTGCGCCTGAAGGTCGCGGTGTGTGGCTACCGCTTCCGTCGGATTCATGTGCGCGACGCTCATAAACCAGCGCGGTTCGTAGGCTCCAATCGGCAGCAGGGCAACGTCGGGCGGCCCGCACCGGCAGGCAATTTCCGGGAAAAGCGCGCCATCATAACCCGAGTCACCGGCGAAGTAAACCGACCGGCCGCCGAGCCGGAGAAAAAATCCGCCCCACAATCGTGTGTTCATCCCGCCGATGCTCCGGCGGCACCAGTGGCGCGCAGGCACCAGTTCGATCGACACGTTTCCCGGTCCTTCCCATGATTGCCACCAATCCAGTTCCACCAAGTCGCGCGCTCCGCGGGCTGGCTTGAGCAGGGAAGCGTAATTCAGCGGGGCAACCACGACGAGAGCGTCATTTCTCTCCACCAGTGCGCGCAGGCTGGGAAGGTCGCAGTGATCGTAGTGATCGTGGCTGAGAAGAACGCCGTCGATCTTGGGCAGCTCCGCCAACGAAATGGCCGGCGAGGCGACTCGTCGCGGACCCAAGCCCCTGATCGGCCCGATGCGGTCGGAAAAAACCGGATCAGTCAGCCAGGTCGAACCGGACGTCTGCAACAGGAAAGTTGAGTGACCTATCCAGGTAATGGTCACGCCATCGCCTCGCGGCGCCGGCGGGACAGCGACCGGAGTGACCGAAACTTTTTCGGGCCAGCGGGCCGGCCGGCCCATCAATTTCCAGCGGAGAACATCACGCAACCCGCGCTCGGACGTGGATCCCGGATAGAAAAAGGTCTTCCCGTTGAAATGATTGGAAGGCGGCAAGGTCATTGGTTGGATCAAAGTGATCATCATTGGGTTGTTTTCAAATCGCCATGATTCCCGATGGCTTCCAAAACCATTTTTACAGAAGATCGCAAAGGTCGCCAAGCCATAGGACATGACGAGATGTCGTCTCCAAGAAATTCTTCGCTGCGCTCTGGAGGACAAGGAGCCTTTTCGAGAAACTGACTTAGCGTTCTTTGCGACCTTGGTGTAAAATATTTCTAGCGTCAGCTTGTACCAAATCTCCAAGCAGGCTCTTTTTTTGCCTTTGCCAATAGGAACACCACCAGCTCTTCGCGGCTCCTGTTAAATGTCCTTGGCCGCGGCTTTGTCCACCAGCCAGACGACGCGGGCGGCGCAGGTTTTCAAAATTTGCGCCGGCGTTTTCAACGGATCGTAAGGACCCGAGAAAATGCGTTTCAATGCCGGGGCTTTGGCCGGGCCAAGCGTCTTGATAATGATGAGGTCGCAGGCACGCAGTCCCGCCGGCGTGATCGTGAGGCGTGGGCCTTTCGAGGTGTCGAGCGCCACAAAGAAATCCGACGAGCCGGCAGACAACAGCGGACTGCCGGGAAAAATCGACGCGGTGTGCGCGTCATCGCCCAAGCCGAGGAAACACACGTCGTAGGCACGACCGGGGCCGACCAGCGCGGCCCAGGCCCGGCGGTAGGCCTCGGCTGCTTCCGAAGGTGAGAGCCGAACCGGCCAGGGATGGCGTTGCTCGGAAGGCACGGCCAGCGGATCGAGCAGGCGGCGCGCCGCGTGGCCGAAATTGCTCTCCTCGCTCACCAGCGGTACATGGCGCTCATCGCTCACGGTGAAGTGGGTCGCGGCCAGCAGGGCGGGCGGCAACGCGCGCGTGCGCACGCACCAATCGTACCACTCGAGCGGCGTGAGCCCGCCGGTCAGCGCCAGGGTGAAGTTTTTCGACGTGGCCCGCGCCTGTTGCGCGGCCGTGAGCGCGACGGCGCGCGCGAAGAGCTCTTCTTTTTCGCCGACGCAGAGCCGGCCGTAGTCGGTGGTTTTTTCGGTCATGGCGAAGGGATCACTTGTGATCCCAGGGCAACTTTACGGCCACGCGTGGATGTTTCCAGACTTTAAAGACGTCGAACATTTTCCCGGGATTAAGGATGCCGCGCGGATCGAGCGCGTGTTTCACGGCCAGCATCGCGCGCACTTGCGCAGGCGAATGCTGCACGCGCAGGAACGGCGTCTTGGCCAGCCCGATGCCGTGCTCGCCGGATATGGCGCCGCCCAGCGCAACGACTTCTTCCATCAGTCGCTGCACGGCGTGCTCGGCGGCCCGGCACTCGGTCGCATCGGCCGCGTGATACATAATGTTCACATGCAGGTTGCCGTCACCGAGATGACCGAAGGTGGGAATGGCCAGCTTCGACTCGCGACGCAGGCGGTCGAGAAACCGCGCGAACTTTTCATAGGCGCGCAGCGGCACGACGACATCCTCGTTGAGTTTCGCATCGCCGAGCTCGAACATCGCGCCGGAGCATTTGCGGCGCACGGCCCAGAGGGTCTCCGCTTCGGCGCGGTCGCGCGCCTCCTTTACCGCCACGGCATGCTGGTGTGCCCATGCGAGCACGTCGAACTTCAAGTCCTCGACTTCGCTCATGGAACCGGCCAGCTCGAGCAGCACGACCGGCCGGCCGGCCTGGCCGGGAAAAACCGCGGTCTTCGTCGCGCGCTCGGCGCATTGCACCGAGTAGCGATCGAGAAATTCACAGATGGCCGGCTGAACCCGCTGGGCGAACAGCGCGCGCACCGCCCGGAACGCCGTGACTTCGTCGGCAAAGGCCGTAAGTAGAGTCCATCGCGCCGCCGGCAGCGGGATTAGTTTCAACGTCGCCTCGGTGATGAGGCCGAGCATACCTTCGCTGCCGATCCACAGGTCGCGCAGGTTGAAGCCGGCGGAAAATTTTTTGGTCGGCGTCCCCCACTTCACCAGTTCGCCGGTCGGCAAAAAGCCTTTCAGTGCCAGCACGAAGTCGCGCGTGACGCCGTATTTTCCGCCGTGCATGCCGCCCGCATTGCAGGCGATGTTGCCGCCGATGGTGCAATATTCCCGCGACGACGGGTCGGGCGGATAAAACCAGCCCTTCGCCTCGGCCGCGCGCTGCAGGTCGGCAACCTTTACTCCGGCCTGGGCGTGCGCGAGGCCGGCCTCGGCGTCGATGCGCAGTTTTTTCCAACCGAGCATGTCGATCACCCAGCCCCCGCGCACCGGCGAGGCCGAACCCGTGAGCGATGTCCCGCGGCCGCGCACGGTCACCGGCACGCGGTGCGCGTTGGCCAGCTCGAGCACGACGGCGAGGTCCTTTTCGTTGCGCGGCGCGACAACGGCATCGGGCAGGAACGAAAGCTTGCTGCTGTCGAATGATGCCTCGTAACACGTTGCTTTATCCGTGCGCACGACGCTCGCGCCGAGGCGGCGGCGAAGCAGGGCGGTAACCGATGGTTTCATGCGTAAAATGAGTTATAAGCTGGCTCAAAACTGGAAATAAGCAGCCTGTTTTAATTCTGAGCAACTTTTTCTCATACACCGCGGGACTGGGCGTTTGCGCAAGCAAAAGCCACCGGTGTTACAATCATCCGTAAAGGCTGGCCCGCCCGCCTTCGTTTCACTTCGTCGTGGCAGGCCAAGCCGTCTTGTCCGCCATAGCTTTAGCGACGGCGGAAGCCCGAAGGGCGAATTCAATGCCCGCCTTCATTTCATTTCGGCGTGGCAGCCTTCGCATCAACGATAAGCTCGGCTTGCATGGGCCAATCGCAGGCTTAAAAAGCTGGCCTGCCAAGCCGTAGCCCGAAGGGCGAAGGCTGGTATTTTTTCTTCCCATCCCCAAATGGAAGAGTATGGGTTGATATTTAATTATTATTATGATCCGCGTCCTTCTCACCACCACCTCATTCCAAGATACGCCAGGCGCACACCACAAGCTGCTGGATGGCGCTGGCTTCGAAATCGTCCGCGAACGCGGACCGCTGCCCGAGACGCGCATGCTGGAGCTGGCCGGCCAGTTCGATGCGTTTCTTTGCGGCGACGACGCGATCACCCGCGCTGTGATCGAGAAATCCCTGCCCCGGCTGAAGATCATCAGCAAATACGGCATCGGCGTGGACAAGATCGACGTCAAGTTCGCCACCGAGAAGAAAATCCCGGTGCTTTTCACACCCGGCGTCAACCACACCACGGTGGCCGAGCATACCTTCCTGCTCCTGCTCGCGCTCGAGCAAAACTTCCTCTACGGCGTGGACGCCTCGCGCAAGGGCGAATGGAAGCGCAAGACCGGCCACGAGGTGCTCGACAAGACCATCGGTATCATCGGCCTCGGCCGCATCGGCAAGGAAGTGGCCATCCGCGCCAATGCCTTCGGGATGCATCCGATCGGCTACGATGTTTATTGGGACGAGAAATTCGCCGCCCAGCACAACGTAAAACGCGTCGCCACGCTCGACGAGATTTACGCCGCGTCGGACTACATCTCGCTCCACACCAATCTCACGCCCGAGACGCGCGACATGATCAGCGCCAAGAGTATCGCCAAGATGAAAAAAGGCGTACTCATCCTCAATTGCGCCCGCGGCGAGATCGTCCACACCAGCGACATGGTTGACGCGCTCAAGTCCGGCCAGGTCGGTGGCTACGGCACCGATGTGCTCGACGCCGAGCCGCCGCCACCCGATCACCCTTTGCTCAAGCTGCCGAACTGCATCGTCACCCCGCACATTGCCTCGCGCACGTTCGAGAGCGTGGTCCGCCAGGCCACCGCATCGGTGCAGAATCTCCTCCTCGCGATGAAAGGCGAAAAGCCCATCGCCCAGGTCAATCCCGAGGTTCCCGTCCCAAAAGTCGTCTAAACCTTATTCAAATAGGTAAGGCGAGGCATCCCTGCCGAGCCGCGGCTCACCGAGACGGTTCGCCCTGCCAACTCTCAACCCTCAGCTCTCAACTTTTCCCATGTCCGAAATCTTCCACGTCGTCCCGGAAACCCTTCACAACACACTCGTCGAGGCCGCTTACAAACACCGCGGTTACTCCACCGAGGAGTCCGCCTCCGCCGCGCGCTTCTGCGCCGAGGCCACCCGCCACGGCATTCGCACGCATAACGCCCTGAAAGCCCTCCACCTCGATCACCTTTTTGGCAGCGGCTCCAAGGGCTGCGTGCCCAACGCCAAGATCGAAGTCGTCAAATCGCGCTTCCCCGCCGCGCAAATCTGGAACGCCAACCAAAAACTCGGCCAGGCCACCGGCTACGCCGCGATGGATGCCGCCATGAAACTCGCGGACCAATATGGCGTCGGCATGGTTTCCGTGGACAATGCCTTCCATTATCTCTGGGGCGGCGGCTATGTGATGGATGCCGCGAAAAAAGGTTACATCGCCTACACGAACTGCACCGCCGCGCTGGCCGAGGTTGTGCCTTTCGGCGGCAAGTTCCCCACCCTCGGGACCAATCCGCACTCATGGGGTTTCCCGACCACCAGCGCGATCGGCTACCCCATCGTCATCGATTGGGCCACCAGCGTTATCGCCATGGGCCGCGTCCAACAACTCCTCCGCGAAGGCAAGCAGCTCCCGCCGCAGGCCGCCGTCGACGAAAATGGCGTGCCGACCACCGACCCGGCCAAGGTAAAATCCCTCCTGCCCTTCGGCGCGCACAAAGGCTATGGCCTTTCGCTCATCAACGAGATCGTCGGCGGCTTCA
>Ga0210398_10000412_pt1 | contig 49946 bp, 37 predicted proteins | sample IncBWC4OmetaG_FD_161047 | JGI IMG/M metagenome (GOLD analysis project Ga0210398, IMG submission 161047) | Forest soil microbial communities from Barre Woods Harvard Forest LTER site, Petersham, Massachusetts, United States - Inc-BW-C-4-O | ecosystem: Environmental > Terrestrial > Soil >...
CACGCGCGCTGGATCCCGCCGCGTTGCAATGTAGAGAATCTCCTGATTGCGTTCCAAGCGGCCCATCTTCTAGCCTCCGTTCCTACTCTCGGTATGAGCTCGCACGTTTCCGGGCTTCTATCACAGAGGGTGATTTTCGCCGCAGCCGCAGTTAGTCTGGATAGGGAGGCAGATGCATTGAGCGCTGGTCCGGAGAGCATGCTGGCTTTGAAAAACGACCCGACACTGATCCCGCAGTTCTCTGTGCGTAACCGGATATCGCGCGTCTTGTGGAGCATATGTTACGTGCTGCTCTACCGGACTTCGCCCCGGCCTTTTCATGCGTGGAGAGCCATGCTGCTGCGAGCGTTTGGCGCAAAGATCGGTCCAGCGTGCCATTTCTATCCCAAAGGCAAGATATGGTCGCCGTGGAATCTCACCTGCGAGGACCGCGTAACCCTGGCCGACGATGCGGAACTGTACAACCCGGCTCCGCTCTTTCTGGGGTCGCACGCGATTGTCTCGCAGGGGGCATATATCTGCGGAGCAACCCACTTGTACAACGAGGCCTCATTCCGGTTGGTCTCTTTCCCCATGCGGCTGGGTGCTCATTCGTGGATCTGCGCGCGCGCTGCCGTGAATCCCGGCGTGAATGTAGGTGAGGGAGCGATTCTGGCGCTCGGCTCGATCGCCACGAAGGACTTGGACCCCTTCGGAATCTACGCGGGCGTGCCCGCACGCAAGGTCAAGGAGAGATCGCGCGCCGCCGTCCCTGGCGGCCACGGAGAAGCCCATCCTGCCCTCTGATGCCACACCTCCCCAACGGCGAAAAGACGATAGGATAGCCTTGCGATGAATGAAGCATCTCGTCTGCGCGCGTTACGCGGCAGAATGACAAGTGAAGAAGTAGAAGCGCTCCTGGTTACGCATCTTTCCGATGTCCGGTATCTATGCGGTTTCACCGGATCAAACGCCGTGCTCGCCATCACCGCCTACAAAGCCGTGCTGTTCACCGACGGCCGTTACACGACGCAGGCCCGGCAGGAAACGCAGGCAGCGCGAATGTCTATCTCGAAAAGATCCGTGCTCAAGGATGCGTGCATACTGCTCGAATCCTCCGCGAAGCACGTGAGCTACGATCCCGAGCACACGACTGTTTCTGACCTATCAGCGATGCGGTCGGCAATCAGCTCCGGTAAGCGGCGTGGATTCTTCTCTCCGCTCAAGGGCCCCATTGTCTCCGAGCTGCGCATGGTCAAGGACGCCGACGAACTGAGGCGCATGACAGCGGCGGCCAGCCTTGGAAATCGCGTCTTCAACGCCACGTTGCCTCACATCCAGTCACGCATACCCGAGAGCGAAATTGCCGCCTCCCTCGAATTCTTCGCGCGCAGCATGGGAGCCGAAGGCATGTCGTTTGAAACCATCGTGGCTTCCGGATCGCGGTCGGCGTTGCCGCATGGCCGGGCCTCAAACCACAACACGGACCGCAACGGCTTCGTGACATTAGACTTCGGTGTTATCCTCAATGGTTATTGCTCGGATATGACGCGCACCGTGTACGTTGGCAGACCGAGCGCAACCGAACGCTCCGCTTATGACGCGGTGCTCGAGGCACAGCAAGCGGCGGTGGCAGCCGTTAAGCCCGGCGCAACATGCGGCGAGGTGGATGAAGCAGCCCGCGGCACGTTGCGCAAGGCAGGATTGGCAAAATATTTTACGCATTCGACCGGCCACGGCGTCGGTCTGGAGATTCATGAGAGTCCACGGATTGCCGCTGGACAAACGCTGGAGTTAAAGCCGGGTATGGTCGTCACTATCGAGCCCGGAATCTATCTGGCAGGGAAGTTTGGAATTCGCATCGAAGATATGGTCGCGGTTACGGATGACGGCAACAAAGTGTTGACGCCGGTAACGCGGACACTCATCGAATTGTAAGACTGGAAACGCAATGGTCAAACGAGAGCGCAAGAGATGAATTCGGAAGACATGAAAGAGCTGAAGGAACTGATCGAGTTCCTCAAAGAAAACAAGATCGGTGAGTTTGATCTGGAGCGCGGCGACCTTAAGGTGCGCATCAAATTCGCGCAAGAAGGCGGCGGAACTGACCTCGCCGGCATTGCACGACTGTTGGCTGCACAAGCCGCAGGAGCGCCTCATGCGCCGACCGTCCTGCCCGAGATCTACGCGGGCGCGTCGCCCACAACTGCTGTTGCGCCATCTGCGCAGCCCAAGGCCGAAGCCGACGACGAACCCTCGCTGCATATCGTCAAATCACCCATCGTCGGCACTTTCTACGAGTCGCCCTCGCCCGGCGCTCCGGCTTTTGTGAAGATCGGAGACGAAGTCGAGAACGGACAGATTCTCTGCATCATCGAAGCCATGAAGCTGATGAACGAGATCGAATGCGACGCAGCAGGCGTGATCGCCAAGCGATTTGTCCAGAGCGGGCAGCCGGTCGAGTATGGCCAGGCTCTCTTTGCCGTGCGTCCCCGTTAGGTTGACCGGAATATGTTTCGAAAAGTACTGATCGCCAATCGTGGCGAAATCGCGCTACGTGTGATCTGCGCCTGCAGGGAACTGGGCGTTCGCACCGTGGCCGTTTACAGCGAGGCCGACCGGCATTCCCTGCACGTGCGCTTTGCTGACGAAGCGATCTGCATCGGTCCGCCGCGCTCGGCCGAGAGCTACCTGAACGTTCCCGCCGTGATCAGCGCTGCTGAAATCGCCGACGTCGACGCGATCCATCCAGGCTACGGCCTTCTGAGCGAGAACGCGAACTTCGCCGAAGTCTGCCGCGCGTCGAACATCAAGTTCATCGGGCCGCCTCCTGAAGTCACTCGCCTGATGGGCGAGAAGGAGAAAGCGCGCCAGGCGATGAAGCGCGCCAAGGTTCCCATTCTGCCCGGCTCCGAGGGCGTTATCCAATCGGAAGACGAGGCTCTCGATTGGGCAAAGTCCGTGGGGTATCCCATTATCCTCAAGGCCTCCGCCGGTGGAGGCGGCCGCGGCATGCGCGTCGTCCGTTCGGCGCAGGAGCTGCCCGCGCTTTACCAGGCCGCGCACATTGAGGCAGCGAATGCCTTCGGCAACGGCGATCTCTATATGGAGAAGTTCATTGAGCGCCCGCGCCACATCGAGTTTCAGGTGCTCGCCGACCAGCACGGCAGCGTCATCTCTCTCGGCGAACGCGAATGCTCCATCCAGCGCCGGCATCAGAAGCTCATCGAGGAGGCGCCATCGCTCCAGGTCACACAGAAGATGCGCGACGAGATCGCGAAGACCCTCAAGCGCTCGCTCGAAAATGTCGGTTATCAGAACGCCGGCACCGTCGAGTTCCTCATGGACGAGGACGGCAAGCTCTACTTCATCGAAATGAACACGCGCATTCAGGTTGAGCATCCCGTCACCGAAATGGTCACCGGCATCGACCTGGTCAAGGCCCAATTGCGCATCGCCTGCGGAGAAAGGCTTTCCAGCATTCTGCCTCATCCCATCCCGATTCGCGGCCACGCTATCGAATGCCGCGTGAACGCCGAGCATCCTGAAAAATTCACGCCTTCAGCAGGGAAGATCACTGTCTTCAACGTGCCCGGCGGCAACGGAATCCGCGTGGACACGGCACAGTACGCCGAGGGAATCGTGCCTCCTTACTACGACTCGCTCATCGCCAAGCTCATCGCGCACGGCAACGATCGCGAGGAGGCGATGCAGCGCATGAAGCGAGCCCTGGGCATGTTCGTCGTGGAGGGAATCCACACCACGATCCCGCTGCACAGCCGTATTTTCGAAGACGAAGAGTTCCGCGCCGGCAAGTTCGACACTAAGTTCATGGAGCGCTTCTTCGAGCGCCAGAAAGCCGCCCAGTAGCCGATATGGCCGGGGTGCCATCCTTCGCGTTCTCTCGCGAACGGTGGGCGATCACGCACGAATCGTGCTGATGCCTACCGTGTGAAAAAGTCCTATAAATAGTTTCATGACTGGCCAATGGCTCCATTGGTGGACAGATCCCGCTTCTCCCCTCCACCAGGCTTCGTATTCCCGTCTCCTGTTGGCGCTGATTCTCGGTGCGTGCGTCGGCGCGGAACGCCAGTGGCGGCAGCGCGCTGCAGGATTGCGAACCAACACGCTCGTCTGCTTTGGAGCCGCTGCCTTTGTCGATCTGGGGTTGAGGGTTGCTCCCGGAACGACGCAGGTAATCGCTTATGTGGTGTCAGGAGTAGGTTTTCTCGGCGCAGGCGCAATCATGAAAGACGGAGGCAGCGTGCGCGGGTTGAATACCGCCGCCACGCTATGGTGCTCAGCCGCCGTGGGCGCATGTGCTGGCGCGGGTGAAATGGTCGATGCTGTTTTTGTATCCGTGCTCCTCGTGGCGATTAATTCGGTGCTCCGTCCACTTTCCCGCTATATCGATCGGCGTTCCCTCGCGGTACTGGATACGAATAAGTTTTTCCGCCTGAGGCTTGTTTGCGATAAAGAGCACCAGACCGAGGCCGAATATCAAGTGACGCGTGCTATTGCCTCCAGATCCCTTGTGCTCCGTGAGTTACGAGCCGATGTGGTAGAAGACACAGACACCTCGATCGTCCAGGCCATTCTCGAATCAACGATTCACGACTCCAGCATTCTGAAAACGATGGTCGAAGAACTGCGTGCCCTTCCCTGGGCCCAATCGGTAGAGTGGACCGAGACTGTCGCCGAAGCGGAGTAGGACAGAGTGCGTGAGGGTCGATTACGAGGCCACTTACTGCGGATCGTCTGTGTGAAATTTGGGACTCGCGGCGAATCTTTAAAGCCTTTGAGTCTGTAACTACCGCCGTACCACATTTCCACATTAAGGACATCATTTCCACATCAAAAAATGTGTGGAACCCCCTTGCTTTCTTCGAGATCGGGAGTATGCTTCAAATCAACGGGAGAGAGATCTTCCAGAGGGAGAGAGTAGACAAGGAGCTGTCAGGAGAACCGGAAACGGGTCTCACGAAGCGTTCGGGAAACCGGGTGCTTTTGGATGGAACTGAGAAAACTCTTGCAACGCTGTGATTGAGGAGGAGTCTGGGAAACGCGGGTTCACGCCCGTAGGTCCTGAACGACTTCGCAGTGACAAGGCGCTGTGGCTTGGAAGCCGAACCAGGACTTCGAAAAATCGGAAGAAGGGGCGAGATCCCGCAAGGGAAATCGCCCCTTCGCTTTGTTCCGAAGTTTCTCTCGCCTAGGTGCCAAAACCTTGAGGACAGTATCTGTCCACAGTGATCGCCGGCTTCACATTTCCTCGCGTCCTCCATTGCTATTCTGGTCGCGTCCCAAAGGAGGACTCATGCCCGTCGCCGAAATGACCATTGCTGAAAAACTACTCCCCGAATTCGATACGGAGTACGCCAACACTCGAAAGTTTCTCGCCCTCGTTCCCGATGACAAGCTGACCTGGAAGCCACACGAAAAGTCCATGGAGCTGGGCCGGTTGGCCTGGCACATCTCCGACTTCCCGAGCTGGTGTGCCGGCACCCTGAAATCCGACGATCTAAAGTTCACCAGCGGCGATGGCGAGAAGATGAAGAATGACTGGGTGGGCAAGACTCGTGAGCAGATGCTGGCCCGTTTTGACGCAGACCTGAAGGATGCTCACGCCGCCCTGCTTGCCACCAGTGATGACGCTATGGCGCACAACTGGAAGATGGAGTGGGACGGTCAGGCAATCATTGATGAGCCCCGAATCGATGCCTATCGAAAGTGGGTCATCAACCACATGGTTCACCACCGCGCGCAGTTGGGTGTTTATTTCCGCCTCAGCGGGATTCCGGTTCCAGGCTGCTATGGCCCGTCAGCCGACGAGATGTAGTCGAATAGACTACTTTCATGGCTTTTGGAGGCAAGTTTCCACCTCTGTATCCGATCCTCGACGCGGTTTTCCTGCCGCCTGCTTTTGACCAGCGGCGCGAGGCCCTGGGTCAGTTGGCTCGGGACCTCGTGGAAGCTGGCGTCCAGATTCTGCAGTACAGGAACAAGCATGGAAGCGAAGCTGAGATCCTACGAGACTCAGAATCCCTGCGCGCTGCAGCGCAGCGACGATTAAAGTTGATCCTGAACGATCTCCCACATCTCATAGTGAAAACTAAATTTGATGGCGTGCATGTTGGCCAGGCGGATGCGTCTCCGCGAGAAGCCCGCGCCGTCTTGGGCATCGAAGCAATCATCGGCATTTCTACCCATAATGAGGAGCAGCTCCGTGCTGCCGAGTTTGAGCCGGTGGATTACATCGCCATCGGCCCGGTCTTCTCTACATCGTCGAAGCAGAACCCAGATCCGGTCGTCGGTCTTGAAGGTGTGCGCCTGGCGCGCCGTCTGACGAAGAAGCCGCTTGTCGCGATAGGAGGGATCACGCTCGAAAACGCACCTATGGTCTGGGCTGCCGGCGCCGATTCCGTGGCTGTCATTTCTGCGATTTTCTCGGCGGCCGAAGACCCGGCAAAATTAGCCGGAGACTTTCTTCGCATTTTCCGGTAGAACAAACTGAAACGTGCCCATCACCAGCCAAACCACTAACCCCTCTGCCCCGGCGGCGGGCACGCATCTCGTTCAAGGACTCGGCCTCTTCAGCGCGACCGCTATCGTAGTCGGATCGATGATCGGCTCCGGTATTTTCATCGTGCCAGCCGATATCAGCCGCGGAGTCGGTTCGCCGGCCCTGTTGATCGCGGCATGGCTGGTAACGGCAGCGATGACCATGATTGGAGCCCTGAGCTACGGTGAGCTGGCCGCCATGATGCCGCGAGCCGGCGGCCAATATGTGTATCTGCGCGAAGCCCTCGGCCCCATGTGGGGCTTTCTTTATGGCTGGACCCTGTTTCTCGTCATCCAGACGGGCACGATCGCGGCCGTTGCCGTCGCCTTCGGAAAGTTTCTCGGGGTCTTCTTTCCCAGCGTCTCGGCCTCGCACTGGCTTTGGCACATCGGACATGTCCCGCCTTGGCGTGTGGGACCAATGGTCCTCGGCAATATGGATATTGGCTTGAACACCGCCAACCTGGCCGGCATCGTAATTGTGATCTTGCTGACGGCAGTGAACGTTTTCGGTGTCCGGCTGGGCGCTCTCGTCCAAAACATTTTCACGACCGCGAAAGCGGCTGCCCTGGTCGGCCTCGTGATTCTGGGCTTTTCGCTGGATCGAAATGCCGACGCCATCCACGCGAACTTTGGCGCAAATTTCTGGCAGGGAGCCTCCTTTTCGACGCTCCATGCCGTGGAAGTCGGCGTGGGCGGTTCGATTGCGATGGTTGGATTGTTTACGATCCTTGCCGTGGTGCAGACCGGATCGCTCTTCTCAGCCGACGCCTGGAACAACGTGACCTTCACCGCCGGCGAGGTACGCAATCCGCGGCGGAACCTGCCGTTGTCGTTGGTGATGGGCACCGGGCTGGTGCTCACCCTCTATATTCTCGCGAACTTTGTCTATCTGATGGCGCTGCCCCTGCACGGTGATCCTCACGGAACGACCATCTTTGCGCGCGGCATTCAGTATGCATCTGAAGATCGTGTGGCGACGGCGGTGCTCGAAGAAATTTTCTCCGCGCGTGGAGCTTATCTGATGGCCGCGGCGATCCTCATCTCCACCTTCGGCTGCGTTAACGGACTCACGCTTGCCGGCGCGCGGGTCTACTACGCAATGAGCAGCGACGGATTGTTCTTCAAAGCTGCAGGCAACCTGCATCCCCGCTACAAAACCCCGGTCGCATCGTTGACCGTGCAGTCTGTCTGGACCTGCCTGCTGTGTTTATCCGGATCCTATGGTCAGCTGCTCGACTACACTATGTTCGCCGCGTTGTTGTTTTACATTCTTACCATCGGCAGTCTGTTCGTCCTGCGCGCGAAGCGTCCCGAAGCCGAAAGGCCATATAGAGCGGTCGGATATCCCGTGCTGCCGGCAATTTATATACTGATGGCCGCGTGGATATGTGTCGTACTATTGCGTTACAAGCCCCAGTACACGTGGCCGGGATTGTTCATCGTTCTGCTGGGCGTACCGGTTTTTGCCGTGTGGTCTCGCAGGGGAACCCCACAGCCATCGAATTGACTTTTGTTTGGAGGAAGAACCTCATACATGGCGAACCTTTTAGCGGTTAAGCCGCTCTCTTCACTGAAACAGGAAGCCGGCGAAGAAGGCGAGCACACACTCCGGCGGTCTCTGGGGCCAGTTAATCTAATTACGCTGGGCATCGGAGCCATCATTGGCGCTGGTATCTTCGTCCTTACCGGACAGGCCGCCGCTCTGCACGCCGGGCCGGCCGTTGCGCTCAGTTTCATCATCGCCGGAATAACTTGCGCCTTCGCTGGCCTCTGCTATGCCGAGTTTGCCTCCATCATTCCCATCGCCGGGTCGGCCTACACCTACGGCTATGCCACTCTAGGCGAGTTGGTCGCATGGATCATCGGCTGGGACCTGGTGCTGGAATATGCTTTCGGCGCGGCGACCGTCGCATCCGGATGGTCCGGCTATCTGCTAAGCCTGCTCGAACAGATTGGGCTTACGCCCTCGGCCTCTCTGGCGCGCTTCACAACAACCCACGGAAACGTCCTGTACCTCTACCATAATCAATGGCAGCCAGGGCCCTCGCTCCCGATGGATGTGGCGACCACCGGCCTGCCGCAGGTCACCGGAGTCTTCAATATCATCGCCTTTCTCGCGATTCTCGGAATCACGGCAATTTTGGTGATCGGCATCAAGGAGTCGGCCAATCTCAACTCCGCAATCGTGATGGTGAAGCTCGGAGTGGTTGGTGTCTTCCTCGTGCTGGGAGTCAACTTCCTCGTGCATCATCCGGCCCTGCTCAAAGCGAACTGGCACCCATTCATTCCACCCCATCAGGGTCCGGGCGCCTTCGGGATACAGGGCATCGTGGCCGGCGCATCCTCGGTTTTCTTTGCCTACATCGGCTTCGACGCTGTTTCCACGGCAGCCCAGGAGGCTAAGAACCCGCAGCGCGACATGCCCATCGGCATTCTCGGTTCGCTTGTAGTGTGCACCATTCTGTATATCCTCGTGTCTCTCACCCTCACCGGTTTGGTCAGCTACCGCGAACTCAATGTTGCGCAGCCGGTCGCGCTCGGAATTGACGTCACTGGTGTCACGTGGGGAAGCCTGCTGGTGAAGATCGGCGCTGTTTTCGGACTTGGAACCGTCATGCTGGTGATGCTGCTCGGCCAGTCGCGTGTTTTCTTCTCGATGTCCCGCGATGGGCTACTGCCTAAGTGGGCCAGCGCCATTCATCCAAAGTTCCGCACGCCCTGGATTTCGAACATTGTCGTGGGCACCATCGTCGCGTTTCTGCCAGCGCTGCTGCCCATCGACAAGCTGGCTGCACTGGTGAACATGGGTACCTTGCTGGCGTTCAGCATCGTCTGCGCTGGCGTCTGGATTCTTCGCGTACGCCATCCCGATCTGGAGCGTCCTTTCCGTACGCCGATGGTGCCGGTGGTGCCCATTCTGGGCGTTCTCAGCGCGTTCTACCTGATGGTCAACCTGCCGCTCCTTACCTGGGAGGTGGTGATCGTCTGGCTGATTGTCGGACTCGTCATTTACTTCACCTACTCCACAAAGCACAGCAAGGTGCAGCAACTGTCCGTGGCCACAACCCGCAGCAGATAGTCGCGCTGCCAACTATTCGGCCTCCTCATGCGGGAGGCCGTCGTTTCATAGATGCCGCGCCATCCGCGCTTTCAGCCCGGCCTTAATCTCAGGCCACTCCTCCTGGATAATGCTGTACCAGACGCTATTACGAAAACTGCCGTCGGGCATGATCATGTGATTGCGGAACACACCTTCGGGCTTCGCTCCCAACGCGGCAATAGCTGTCTGTGACTGCAGGTTCTCGTGGTGGGTCTTGAACGAGACCCTGACCGCGCCCAGCACTTCGAAGGCATGCCTTAGCTGAAGATACTTCGCCTCCACATTAATCCCCGACCGATGCCATTGGGGCGCGAGCCAGGTCCCGCCGATCTCTAATCCACGATTGTGGGCATCAATGTCCATATACCTGGTTGATCCGATGATCCTTCCGCCGGATTTGCTCCACGTGACCCACGGCAGCGCTTTGCCAAGTGAGGCCTGGTCCAGAGCCTGCTCCATCCACAAACGCAGATCCGCCTCCGAGGTCGCGAGCATGGGCATCCACCGCCAGATCTCCGGAGCAAACGCCACTTCGGCCAATGCCGGCAGGTGATCCATGCGCAAAGGCTCCAGCCGGACGAAGCTCCCTTCAAGGATTACAGGCTCAACAACCATCGACTCAATCTGCATCACAGAAACAGTGTACCCAGGTGAATAGCAGGAACCTGCGCTTCCTGATGTGCGAACTCTTCACGAGCGGTTACACTTGGCTCACCCCCTCAAAGCATGCAGACGTTCACCAGATTCGGGCCCTACGAAATTGTCGAGCAGATCGGTCACGGCGGCATGGGTCTCGTTTACCGTGCGCACGACCTGCGTCTGAATCGCGATGTCGCGCTGAAAGTAATTGCCGACACGTATCTCTCCGCCGGCCCACTCATGACCGATTCCCGCGAGCGTTTCTTTCGGGAAGCCCGAGCTTCGTCAGCCCTGAATCATCCCAATATCTGCACGATTTACGACGTCGGCGAGCAGGACGGCCGCCCCTACCTCGTGATGGAACTCCTCGAGGGCGAGACGCTCAAGCGTGTCATTCACGGCCATTCCTTGCCTGCCGATCAAGTAGTCGATTACAGCATTCAGCTCGCCTCCGCCCTCGTGGACGCTCACGCTCACGGCATCCTGCATCGCGACATCAAGCCGGCCAATCTCTTCATTGCGCGCCGAGGGCAGGGAAACGGCACTCTCAAGGTGTTGGACTTCGGCCTGGCCAAGCACTCGTCTGTGCTGGCCGGCTCTTCTGCGGCGAACTCGCTGGGCGATTTAACCAGGGCCGCTGTGGACGAGAGCCTTACGAGTCCGGGTTCGACGATGGGCACTGTGGCGTACATGGCACCCGAACAGGCTCGCGGAGAGGAACTGGACGCGCGCGCGGACCTCTTTTCCTTCGGAGTTGTCATGTATGAGATGGCAACCGGCTCGGCGCCTTTCTTTGGGCAGTCCATGGCGGAAATCTTTGCCGCTCTGCTTACGCGCGCCCCCGAGTCCATTCGCAAGCGTGTCCCCCAGTTCCCCAAGGAACTGGAGCGAATCATCATGAAGGCGCTGGCCAAAGACAAGGCTCAGCGCTACGTATCGGCCACCGAATTGTTGGGTGATCTGGAACAGGTGCAGTTCCGGCTCCTGAGCCGCACCGGCGCGAGCATTCCGTCGCAAACTGGCTTCCGGATCATTCAGCGCCGCAGAAACCCGTGGCCCTGGGTGGCGACGCCGATGGTCATCGCCGCGCTTGTCATTGCTGGATATCTCGGATGGCATCGATGGGACGAACGGAAAGTGACGCCACTCGCAGAGGCCGATTCCATCATCCTTTCCGAGTTCACGAATCATACCGGCGATCCGGCCTTCGATGTCGCGCTCAAGCAGGCCCTTACCTTTGAATTGGAGCAGTCGCCATTTCTGAACGTGGTGAGCGAGTCGCATCTGCGCCAGAGCCTGTCGTACCTGGGAAAGTCGCCGGACCAGCCGATCACTCCTGCCATCGCGCGCGATATTGCCGAGCGCGAGGGCTACAAGGCCGTTATCAACGGAACCATCTCAAATATCGGCAACCAGTATGTGATCACACTCGAAGCACAGAACGCCTCAACGGGGGAAGTATTTGCCAGTGGGCAGGGGCAGGCAAACGGCAAAGATCATATTCCCGACGCCCTGCATACCGCGTCGTATTCCTTGCGGAAACAACTCGGAGAATCGCTGGCCTCGATTCAGAAGCTCGATTTTCCTGTTAACGAGGCAACCACCCCGTCGCTTGATGCTTTCCGCGCCTACGCGATGGGGCAGAGCCAGCAAGCGCAGGCTAACTTCGCGCAGAGTATCACCTTTTATAAACGCGCCATCGAGCTTGATCCGAACTTTGCCATGGCCTACGCGAATCTCGGCGTTGCTTATGTAACGCTCGGGAATGAGACTCAGGGCAATGAGGCTATCACTCATGCCTTCCAGCTCTCCGACAAGGTTTCCGAGCGCGAGCGGTTGTATATCCGGGCCCGGTATTACCTGAATGTGACTGGGGATTTGCCGCAGGCAATCGACACGTTACGTCTTTATCGGGATACCTACCCGAACGATCCTGCTGTGCCAAGTCAGCTCTCCGTCGCTTATTTCACTCTGGGAGAGTTCGGTCACGCCTACGACCAGGTGAAGCGGACCTTGGAGCTGAATCCAAAAAGCGGAACGGCCCGGGTGAATGCCATACTCGCGCTCACGGCGCTCAACCGATTCGACGAAGCGAAAGCTGTATATCAGCAGGCGACGTCGCTGAATCTCGCCGAAGATGCTTCGATGCGCGGCACCTGGATTTACACGGCGTATCTAATGGGCGATTGGGCTGCGGTCCAGCAGCAGGTGGAGTGGGCTCGTGGCCAGCCTGACGGCTTCATTCTCAATTCTCAGATGGCGCTGATTCACGAAAACGAAGGCCAATTCGCCGAAGCCGGGAGAGACTGGCAACGAGCCATTGCGCGAATGACAGATCAGAAGCTGGTGAACGCCACCGCCACCCTGATCACCCAGCAGACGCTCGACCGCGCCCTTGTCGGCTCGTGCGACGATGCCGTCCCCAACCTCGAGCGCAGTCTTAAGCTGGACCAGGAGCGCACCATGCAGGGAAGCGCCGCCATCGCCTTCGCGCTGTGCGGCCAGCCGGCCCGTGCGCTGGCTATTCGGCAGGATTTGGCTCGTGCCTATCCCGAGGACACGATCATCAACCATGTCTTTCTACCGGATATCGATGCTGTCATCGAGCTCGGCAGGAATCGCCCTCAAGATGCTCTTACGGTGCTCGCTGCTGCAGCGGACTATGACATCCTGGGCATCGGGTCGTATCTCCGCGGCCTCGCGCACCTGGCGCGCAAAGACGGCGCTTCTGCCGCTGCCGACTTCAACTTTCCCCTCGCCCACCGCAGCGTTTTCGTACTCTGCCAGGTACAGGGGATGAATGTTGCTTACCCGCTCAGCATGCTCGGGCTGGCGCGCGCGGAGTCACTTCAGGGCGACCGAGCAAAGGCTCTCCAGCAATTTCAGGCATTCTTCAACTACTGGAAGAACGCCGATCCGGACCTGTCCCCTCTCGTCGAGGCGCGACGGGAGTTCGCCGCACCCGGACAGTAGAAGCAATTGGAACACAACGTGGACTGTCTCGGTGAAAACGCGTACATTTACGCAGAGAATCGTAGCGCACCGCGGACTTGAGTCGCGCGCGCCCGCACGTAGATTGACGAACGTAAGAAATAACTTCGGGGGTAGAACAGGGCACAGTGAATCTGACACTCATCGACTGGCTCATCATGCTTCTGTACTTCGTTTTTGTGCTGGGCATCGGCTTCGCACTCAAGCGATTCATGAAGACGAGTAAGGATTTCTTCCAGGCCGGGCGTGCCTTGCCCGCCTGGATTTGCGGATTAGCCTTCATCTCCGCCAATCTCGGCGCGCAGGAAGTGATCGGGATGGGCGCTTCGGGGGCGAAGTACGGCATCGCCACGAGCCACTTCTACTGGATCGGCGCAATCCCTGCAATGATCTTCGTGGGCGTATTCATGATGCCCTTCTATTACGGCTCCAAGGCGCGTTCCGTACCCGAGTTTCTGCGGCTGCGCTTCGACGAAAAGACCCGCGCCTACAATGCCTGTTCCTTTGCCGTGATGACCGTATTCTCTTCGGGCATCTCCATGTATGCCATGGCGCGGCTTATCCAGACGCTGCATGTCTTCGATTCGCTCTTCATCAAGATGAACATGCCCTTGGGCTGGATTTTCCACTTCGCCGTCGTTATTTCGGCAGTCATTGTGCTCGGCTACATCTTTCTCGGCGGCCTCACCAGCGCAATTTATAACGAAGTGCTGCAGTTCTTCCTCATCGTCGCCGGATTCCTGCCGCTGGTCTGGGTAGGGCTCAAAAATGTGGGTGGATGGAACGGCCTTAAGGCCTCGCTGCCCAGCGCGTACACACACTCCTGGCAAGGTATGACGAACCCGCATAACAATCCGCTGGGGGTGGAGTGGTTCGGGCTTTCGATGGGCCTGGCCTTCGTGCTCTCCTTTGGCTACTGGTGTACCGATTTCCTCGTCATCCAGACCGCCATGGCATCGGATTCGGAGGAATCGGCGCGGCGTGTTCCTCTTATTGCGGCCATTCCCAAAATGTTCTTTCCGTTCCTCGTCATCCTGCCCGGCCTGATCGCGATTGCAACTCCCGCGATCACGCAGCACGCGATGGTACACACGCACGTCGTAGGCACATCGGCCCGCGGGCTCGTCGCCACCGACCTCAACAACTCGGTCATGATGGGCAAAGGTTTGATCCCGGCAAAGGTCAATCCGGTCACCGGCAAGGTGATGACGGATGAGAAGGGGAATCCGCTCCTTGATTACGATCTGGCCATCCCCAACATGCTTCTCTACTATTTCCCGACCGGCATTCTCGGTCTCGGACTCACGGCACTGCTGGCCAGCTTTATGTCCGGCATGGCTGGAAATGTGACCGCGTTCAATACCGTCTGGACCTACGACCTCTACCAGGGCTACATCCACAAGAATGCGAGCGACTCGCACTACCTCAAGATGGGAAGGTGGGCAACGGTCGGGGGCATACTGCTTTCGATCGGAGCAGCCTACGCCGCAACGTCGTTCAACAACATCATGGACACGCTGCAGCTAGTCTTCTCCTTCGTCAATGCGCCTTTGTTCGCGACCTTTTTACTGGGCATGTTCTGGAAGCGCACGACAGGCCATGGAGCGTTCACCGGCTTGATAAGCGGCACCGTGGCCGCCATCCTGCACCATGGCCTCACCCTTCCCACCGACGCGCATCCAGGCATCCACGGCGGCTGGATCGCTGTGGTCCATCTTTATCCGAGCCAGATGGCGCAGAACTTCTGGACCGCGATCTGGGCATTCTCTGTAAACTTCGTCATCACCGTGGTTATCAGCCTTATGACGAAACCACGCCCCGAACCGGAACTCGTCGGCTTGGTCTACTCGCTTACCCCGAAACCTGTCGAGCACACCATGGCGTGGTATGCGCGGCCCAAGGTGATCGCAGTCGGCTTGATCGCTATGCTCGTTACACTGAATCTGATCTTTAAATAGGCGAGAGGAGACAAACGGATGAATCTCGATCTTCGCGTCCCCATGGGAGCCTTGTTTACCCTTGTCGGCGGCATCATGAGTATCTTTGGATTCTTCACTCGCGGCAGCAATATCTATGAGCGCTCCGCCGGTTTGAACATCAACCTGATCTGGGGCGTAGTCATGCTGGTCTTCGGTGTCACGATGTACACACTGGGCCGCAGAGCAGACAAACGGCCGAAACCTCAGTCAGTCGAGGGCACCGCACGGCCTTTGGGGCATGGACACGGCGGCCATTAGAAATCCACAGCAAACATCAACTCTTCAGCGTTCTTATTAGTTGGTTCCGCGTAACGCTCGTGTAAGAATTCGAGCGGCATGTCGACCGCGAAACCAACCAGCCATAGCGCCATAACAAAGAAGATGACGTACAGGGCGTGGCTAATGATGCTGATTTGTCTTCCGGTCATTTGCCTGGCTGTCTACTACACCCCGCTCCTTGTATCCCTGGGCTGGCACGCGATGCATGGCATGGGCGTCAACTACCGCGGACTCCGGATTCAGGTGCCGCTTGGCTGGACCGCCGATGCCGCTCCTCAGAAAGATGACTTTCCCGCCAGTCCGCAGGGAATCACCTTGGAAAAGCAGCCGGAGACGCTCCACTTCGAATCGCCCGGCCCGGAGACAATGTACTTCAATGTTCTGCTGCCCGATGCGCGCAGCACTCCATCCCAGCAGGCCGCGCAGTGGGAGAGTCTCTTCCGCCAATCGCATTCGCCTTCCGAGTTCAACATGTCGCGCCTTGCCGATCTTTCCGCGGATATGAGCTGCATACAGGCCACTCCGGTTACCAGCAACTCGGCCGCTGCGTTGGCCTGCATCTCCATTGAAAACGGATGGGTGGCCGAATACGCAGGCTCACAGGCGCATGTGTCCTTGTTCCTGCAGGTGGCCAGCGCATTGAAGACGAAGCCTCAGGGCCTTCAACAAGTGCCAACCCGTTAAACTGAAACAAGAATGAAGCATCGCACAATCAAGCACTACGAGTTAGTCCGCCGTTTGGGCACCGGTGGCAGCGGCATAGTCTATCTTGCCACCGACATCCTGTTGATGCGTCCCGTCGTGCTCAAAGTGCTGAAGCGAGGCGCGCTCACCGTCGAACAGATGCGCACCACCATTCTGCGCGAGGCCCGCATGGCCTCGGCCATCGAGCACCCCAATGTCTGCGCCATTTACGAGGTCGGCGAGGAGGGCCAGGAAGCCTTCATCGCCATGCAGTACGTGCCCGGCCAGTCGCTCGACAAACTCATCGCCAAGGGACCGGCCAGCCTGCAACTGCTGCTCTCCGTGGGCATCCAGATCGCCGACGGTCTGAGCGCAGCTCATTCCCTCGGCATATTTCATCGCGACCTCAAGCCGGCCAACGTCATGCTGACGGATGGCGGCCTCGCCAAAATTCTCGACTTCGGTCTGGCGCGGCGAATCAACCTCGAAGACGCCGAGTTCGACCCGGCAAAATCCTCCCGGCGCAAGACAGATCCCGCTACAGCCACCTACACCGCGCGTGGAGGCACCATTGCCTACATGGCGCCCGAGCAGTTCGTCACCGGGCAGAGCAGCGTGCAGAGCGACCTTTGGGCACTGGGCGTTATCTTGTACGAACTGGCCAGCGGACGCCATCCCTTCGCCCGCCCTGACGCGGATGAGTTCCAAAGCATCCGTGCCATTCAATACCTCGATCCGCAGCCGCTCGAGGTAGCCCCTGAATTGAATTCCGTTATTCTCAAGCTCCTCAGGAAAACTCCGGCGGAGCGGTACTCGAGCGCGGGCGATGTGCGCGAGGCTCTCAAGACCATTATGAAGACCTCGCAGATCGAGACCGGCATCATTCCCGGCGATGCCGGCGCAAATCTGCCCCCTTCGAACGCGGAGAGCGAGAAGCGCACCACCGGCCTGCTCTCCATGCTCGCTGAACGCTTTCGCGAATCGGCGGATACGAAGGAAAAACAGAACACCATCCTCGTCCTGCCTTTCCAGAATTTTGGACCTTCGGAGGTCGCGCCGCTCTACGGCTTCGCCTTGGCGGACGCCATCGCCGCCCGCCTGGCGCGCATGTCGTCGCTGGTTGTGCGCCCGTCGAGCGCGCTCATGCACCTGCCGGTAGCTCAGATGGATCCGCTCGCCATTGGCCACAAGCTGCTGGTGGAGTGGGTACTCACAGGAAATTTCATCCGTTCCGAAAAAGGCTTCGATCTCAACTGGCAACTGCTCAATGTTCCCGGCGAGAGCATCCGCGCCGGCGGAGCGATCAGCGTGCCGTCGTTCGATCTCATCGCCGTGCAGACAGAAATCTGCGACGAAGTCTTCGCGTCGCTTCAGGGGCTGGGCCAACTCAACCAGCATCCCGAGCGCGGTAGCGCTCGCATCGAGCCGCTGGCCGAGAAACTGTCCGAGGAGTATCTGCAGGCGCGCGCCATGTTGTCGTCCTTTATGCAGCGCACCGGCAGTCGCCTCGACCTTGAGCGCGCGCGGGAGCTCTTCGACAACGTGGTCGAGCGGGATCCCACGTTTGCTCCCGCATGGACGGGTTTGGGCATCACGCATCTGCAATATCTTCGCCATGGTTTTGGCGGCCACATGCACGTAATGGCGGCTCGCCGCGCCTTTGATCGCGCGCTCGAAATCGATCCCGGCTCGGTAGAAGCGAATCTGTATCGCGTCTACATGCTCCTGTCTCGCGGTGAAAAGGAGAGCGCGCGTCACGGCATCGAAAATCTTCTCCAGGAGGCCGCGAACGACTGGAATGTCCACATGGTGGCCGGCATCACGCTCCGCATGGACGGCATGTACGAGCAGGCGCTCGATCAGTTCAATCGCTCGCTAAGCCTGAATCCTTCCAATGCGCCTGTGATCTATAACCACCGCGCCCGCGTCTACCAGTATCAAAACCAGTTGGAGCTGGCCGGCGAAGAGCTCGACAAGGGTCTCACGCTAGAGCCCAAACATCCCCTGCTGCGGACGTCCTACGCCTACCAGCGGATGCGCCTCGGCGATCTCCGTCAGGCGATCGAAATTCTCGAAGGCGTGATTCGCGACGACGACAGCATGCGCATCGCCTTTCCAACGCTGGCGATGTGTTACGCCATGGCAGGAGAGCGCGACCGTGCCGCATCGTTCATCGAGGAAGGCTCCATGGCCGCCGCGGAGGCCGACAGCGAAATGGCTTACCGCCTCGCCACCTATTTCGCCGTGGATGGCGACGAAAGCGAAGCGCTGCACTGGCTGCGGCGGGCAATCTATCTGGGCAATGAGAATTACCCGTGGTTCGCGAAGAATCCGGCATGGAATCGCCTTCACGGCCACGGCGATTTCGAGCGCATCCTTGAAGACTTGAAGAAAACCTATCGCCGCAACCAGAAGAACTGGAAGCGGCTCCTCGATCAGGCGCCGCAAAGCTCCTCGTGACTCGTTAGTTGTCCTGAACAGGCGTTTGCTGACGAAGGTCCCCCGGCGCAGCATGTTTCCAGGCCGCGAGCAGAGCCTTCTGCACGATCTTCTTCTTTGCCGCCTTCAGATGCACGTGCGTGGAGCCGTGCTTATCCCAGAATCCCGGAACAGGCGTGAACGCCACGGCGTCCGACTGCGTGAATTGGAGCTGATCGGGCAGCGCCAGCTTCACCATGCCGAAGCTCTTATCCGGGTACGCGAGCGTTGCGAAGATTTTCCCGCGCACCCGAAAGTCAGGATGGTTCATATGCTCCGCCTCAACTGCTTCCGGCAGATCGAGGGCTAGGCGTCGAAATTCATTCGCAGTCATGGCATCACCCGTGTTGCTGTTCCAGCTCTTCCTTCGAAACATCCTTGATGTGCGTCCCGATAAACCATTGAAAGCCAAATGGATCGGCCACGCCCGCCATCCTGTCGCCATAAAATTGATCGGCCGGCTTGCGCAGACTTTTGGCGCCAGCGGCGATAGCCTTCGCGTAGACGGCGTCACAGTCTTCAACGTAGATCATCAAGCTCATGGGCGCGCCTCCGTAGTGCTCGACGCTGAGCGCTCCCATTGCCGGATTCTCGTCGGCCATCATGACACAGGAATCGCCAATCTGAATCTCGGCGTGACCGATCTTGCCGTCTTTTCCTGCCATACGAAGGCGTTCGGTTGCGCCGAATGCTTTGGCGTAGAATGCGATCGCATCGGCAGAGCTCTTGAAATACAGATACGGCTGCACGCTGTGGTAGCCGTCGGGGATAGCTTTTACTTCAGACATGAAATTTCTCCTCTATGACAGCAAGTGTGACGCGCAACGACGAATCTGGATTGTAAAAATCTGACCTCCGTCGTCAGTCAGACGAGCGGTACATGATTCAGATGTTCCGTGGCGCGAGCTGCGTATACCGTCGGCGTAAATCCGGAAAAGCTCTGAAAGTCGTGGATGAAATGCGCCTGGTCGTAATACCCGCAACCGATCGCAACATCCGCCCAGTCAATGCTGGGTGCGCGATGAACCTGGCGCAGCACCCGCTGAAATCTTTGCACGCGGCTGAAAGATTTCGGCGTAAGTCCAACCTGGTCATGGAACAATTGCGCGAACCTGCGATGGCTCAATCCAATCCGGTCGAGCACGGACGCAACCGTGATCCGATGGGGACGTGCGCAGAAATGGTGCAGCGCAAAGCTCACCCCCGGATGCAGCTCGAAAGGCCGTACCGCCTGGCGCATCAGGAAGCTTCGCGTCAGCTCGAACATGCTCTCCGTGTCAGGAGATGCAAGCAGCCGCTCGCGAAGCTCGTGAACCGACTCGCGCCACAGGCACTCCAGCGAGAGATCGCAGTCTGCCACTTCGGAAGCAGGTGCGCGAAAGAAGGGGAACGACCCGCCCGGCTGAAATTCGATGCCAAAGACGCGGTCTTCCTGCTCGGTGTCGATGACAAAAGGCCGCGAGCGTGGCCCCGACAGAACCGCGAGGCCGAATGACTCACTGCGGTTCAGATCGCATGGGTCGTAGATGCGAATCGGTTCATCGCGCAAGTTGATGATGATGGCGGGCTCGCCATTGGGCATCAACTGCTCTTTCGCGTGCGTCTGCGGAGCGCCTTCCCAATACCAGAAGCACTTCACAAACTGCGCAAGGGGCGCTGACGGCGCGTAAAGGCGATGAGTCATGGCACGCCGCTCATTTTACTCTGGTGCAGTAAAAGCGGGTCACTCGAAGCTCTCGGAGTCATTGGCGGTGCAAGGAGAACCCGTCTGAACTATTCCATTGGGCCTGGTTCAGACGGGCTGGTTGCGTTCGTGGAGCTACTCCTTTTCCGACACAAATACTGCGGTTGTCAGCGCGGGGACGGTGACGCTTCCCGCTTTGGAGTCGTAGGTGGATTGGCGGGTGGCTGGGTCGCTGGAGTTTTGCTGGACCGGGTGCAGGGACAGTTTGAGACCCTGCAGGCGTCCGTCGGTGAAGGTGGTTTGAGAGTTGGCGGCGTTGAAGACCACGACGACGTGTTTGTAGATGCCATAGTTGCCGCCGTTGGCGTCGAGCTTCATAACGATGAGGCCGGGCGTCTGGCTTTGTCCGGTGTTGAGGAAGGTGAGGTTCTGCTGGACCTCAGTGAATGTCGGCATGCGGAAGAGGCCGGAGCTGTAGCGGATCTGCAAGAGCTCACGGAAGGCTTCGCCGCTGTAGGCGATGTTGGCGGGTTGCGGTGTGTAGGCGGAGTTTGAGAGCAGCGGTGTCATGATGGGCCACTGGCCCTGGTTCTGGCTGGCGATGGGCAGGCCGATGCCCCAGTTGGCGGTCTTGCCGCTCCAGTCGATCTTGTTGAACCAGTCTCCGGAGTTGTAGCTGTTCTGGTCCATGTCTTTCGAGCGGAGCAGGTCGTCTGCGGCCTGGAAGAAGGGAATGCCTTCGCCGAGAGTAACGAGGGACATGCCCATGACCTGGCGGCGAGCGCGCGTGGCGATGGGGTCGTTGAAGGAAGCCTTCAACTGCACGGCGTCGAAGAGGTCCTGGTTGTCGTGGACGGAGCAGTAGTTGACGGCTTCGATGGGGGACTTGGTGTACCCGGTGGGCTGGCCGTTGTAGTTGACTTCGGCTCCGGTAACGGTGGCTCCGGTCGAGTCGGTGAAGGTGTAGTCGCGCAGGTTGCCGGTGAGGCCGACGAGGATCCAGTCGGTGTATTGGCCGAGTTGGGCCTGCGGACTGGGTGTCGGCGGGTTAGCGTTGGTGTAGTCACTGGAATCGGTGAAGAGTCCGGTGGCGAAGCCCTGCACGCGTTCGTCGGTGAAGGGGCTGCCGCCGCGGATGCCGTCACGGATGCGGTCGTTAAAGGTGCCGATGCCAAAGCCGTAGAGGTTGACCTGCGAGGCGTTGGGGCCGATCTGGTTATTTTCGGTGTCTCCGAAGTTGAAGCCTTCTCCGTAGAGATAGATCTTCGATCCGTCGACGCCGTCTTTGTCAGGCGTGAGGGCGCGGAGGGCCTTCTGGATATCGGTCATGTTGTAGGTGAACATGAAGCTCATGATGTCGAAGCGGAAACCATCGATCTTGTACTGGGTCGCGTTGAGGACGAGTGAGTCGATGATTAGCTTCTCCATCATTTTGTGTTCGGCTGCGGTGTCGGGACAGCAGGAGCCTTCTTCGAGATTGCCGTTCGCGTCGAGACGGTGGTAGTAGTTCGGGACCACTTCGTCGAGATTGGAGTTAGGGCCTTCGCCGCTGGCGTTGGTGTGGTTGAAGACAACGTCCTGTACGACGCGCAGCCCGGCGTTGTGGAGGCCTTCGACCATGATGCGGTATTCACGGACGCGGGTGTTGGGATTGATCGCGTAGCTGCCCTCGGGGGTCATGTAGTGGACGGGGTCGTAGCCCCAGTTATAGGCCGGGCTAGTCTGGCTGGCGGTCACGGCTGCCTGCTGCTGCGTGCCGTCGGGCGGATACTGCAAGAGGCCGGTGGGGATGATCCAGGTGGATTTGTCTTCGTTCACGCTGGCGAAGTGGAAAGAGGGAAGGATGTGGACGGCTACCAGTCCACTCTGGGAAAGCGAGCGAAGGTGCTTCATGCCGTTTGAATACTGATCGCTGAAAGCTTCGTATAAGCCCTGGTGCGCAGCGGGGACGGTGGGATCATTCACGCTGAAGTCGCGGACGTGCAGTTCGTAGACGCTCATGTCGCTGAAGCTCCGCAGAGGGGGTGAAAAGCTTTCATCCCAGCCGGAGGGCTTGGTTTCGTCGGAGTCGAGGTCAGTGATGCGGCTCTTGGTGCCGTTGAGAGCGATGTCGATGGAGTAGGGGTCGCTGGTGAGGTTGGTGTCGACTGCGGAATCGGAAGGAACCCAGACCTTGACGCTATATAGGTAATACTTGTCGCGCCAGTTGGGATTGCCGCGCGCGACCCAGACACCGTTGTGGTTGTGCATGGGGATGACGGCGGCGGGTGAGGTGTCGGAGGCGTTGTTGAAGAGCTGGAGCGAGACACTCTGCGCGGTGGGGGCCCAGACTTTCACCTTGATTGCGCAGTTCTCATCGTCTGCCCAGTCGTGCCAGCCGTGCTGGTCGTCATGATGGAAGACGACGCCCAGCTTTCCTGGGTAGTAATAGATATCGTCGAGGGCTCCGGCGAACTGCAGGCCGGTGGCGTAAGTGAGTGTCCCGCTCGAGTTCACTGCAGAAAAGGCGAGCTGACCCTTAAGAGCGGTCTCGATCTCGGAGAGCTGAATATCAGGCGGAATCGTAAGAACGGTGTAGCCGCTCAATTGGGGATAACGGTATAGCTCGTCCGCAGTGAGGCTGCCGCCGAGCGTCAGAGGAATGTTCGTACCGCCGGTAATGCCGGTGGGAGTGACGGAGAGACCTCCGGTGAGGCTGTAGGAGAGGGCGTAGGTGTCGCCGCTTTGGGCGAATTGCGGCTGGATGGCTACGCGCTGGCGATCGAGCCAGTAGGCCTGCTCAACGTTGAGAAGGGCGGCGAGGATCTTGGCGGGGGTGGGCACGGATGTGTACACCGTGGCACTGCCGGAAATCACCCAGGCCTGGAGGTACGTATTCACGTTGAGATACATGTTGGGCCCGGGATCCTTTACTCCAGTCGAAGTGTTGTGGACGATGAATCCAATCTGCTGCGCGTTGGCGATCAGAGCGATATCAAAGTACGCGCCATAGGAGTCGTATTGGGTGACGAAGGTGAGGCCGTCGTTGTAGTCGCCGGTGTATTCGGCCGTGTCTTCGAAGGCGTAGACGGACCAGTTGGAGTAGTTTCCGTCGGGGCGGTAGTAGTGAATGCGGGCGTATCCAGGGAGCAGGGCGTTGGGATTGCTGAGGTTGATGGGTTTGTCGTACAGCTTGCCGATTCCGGAGTAAGCCCAATATTCGTTGCCCATGGTGGCGGGGTCGACAAACTCGTTGGGGCCGGGATCTTTCTGGTCGCCGCCGGGGGCGGTGGGGTTATGAATGATGAGGCCGACGTTCTGCGCGCCGGAGGTGACGCCGACGTCGAAATAGGCGCCGTAGCCGTCGGTTCCGGTGACCTGCACGGGGCCGCCGTTGTAGTCGCCGGTGTTTTCCGTGGTGTCGTAGAAGGCATAGACGGTCCATCCGCTGTAGTTGCCGTCAGGGCGGTGGTAGTGGATGCGAATGTCACCGGACGGGATGGGCGGATCAGACTGCGCGAGGGCTGAGGAAAATGCGAGGAATGCGAGGAGAAGCATGAGCAGGGCAGCCGCGGCTCTGCGCAGAAGGCAATAGGCGAGATTGAGTCTCATTCTGGAAATCTCCTGAAGATGTATTCGCGCGGTCGTTCGGCGCTGGCCAGGGTCACTGCTTTTCAGCGGCGCTCACATTATTCGGAGAAGAGGTGAGGTGTCAAGCTGCCGGGTAACGGTCGCCGTCAAGCTGGGGCAATGCCTGTTAACTGAGTCAATTCTCGCTGCCGCAAAGGGGAAAAATCCTGCTTAGGCGGCCGTAAACTCGGCTGAGCCAGAGAGTGAGCTGGTCACGTCTATCCTGGGGGATTGTGATGAAGCTTTTGATCTTTGCTGTTTTTGTTGTGTCTGCGCTTGGCAGTCTGAGCGCGCAGAAGGCTGTGTGGCAGCCATCGCCGGGACATACGCAGGTGTCAATATGGCCGGGGGCGGCGCCCGATCCGCAGCCTGTCGCGGGGCCGGAGTTCGTGGAGACTGATCCGAAGTTCCTGATTGCCGGGAAGCCGGTGGCGGGGATTAGCAACGTGACGCGGCCCACGATGACGGTCTACTCTCCCGAGGGGGAGAATACGGGCGCTGCGGTCGTCGTGTTTCCGGGCGGAGGCTATCAGGGGCTGGCCATCGATCTTGAAGGCACGGAGGTCTGTGACTGGCTCACACCGAGGGGGATCACGTGCGTGCTGTTGAAATACCGCGTGACGGATGTGGGCCCGTATCCCAAGTCGGGGCCCTATCCCGAATCACCGATGGCGCTCGAGGATGCGCAGAGGACGATCGGGCTGGTGCGCTTGCACGCGGCGGAGTGGCATATCGACCCGCACAAGATTGGCGTGCTGGGGTTTTCGGCGGGCGGGCACCTGGTGGCGGCGATCAGCAACCACTTTCAGGAGCGGCTGTATGTGGCAGTCGATGCGGCCGACAAAGAGAGCTGCCGCCCGGACTTTGCGGTGGCGATTTATCCGGGGCATCTGTCGCTGTCCGCGGCGGAATGGGATGCGAAGCAAGGCACGAAGAAGTTTGCGATCCACTTTCCAGTGGGCACGGATAAGAACCTGGGGTTGAATCCGGATATCCATGTGACCAAAGAGACGCCGCCTACGTTTTTGCTGCAGAACGAGGATGATCACGTGGACAGCGTGTACGACTCGCTGGCTTATTACATTGCGCTGGTGAAGGCCGAGGTTCCGGCGGAGATCCATGCGTACGCGCTGGGCGGACATGCGTTCGGGCTGCGGCGCACGAAGCTTGCGGTAACGGCATGGCCGGAACTGGTGGAGGCGTGGCTGGGGTCGATCGGGATGGTTCACGATTGAAGTCAGGGATACCTACATCGCTTCTTTCAGTCCCCAGCGGACCAGGAGGCTGTTCATCGGGTAGGACGTGAAGTAGCCGATGATCATGCCGATCTGCATCATGAACCAATAGAGCGGCTGGGTGGGCTCCAGGTGCGGATTCGGGAAGAGAACGAAATAAGTCAACGCCATCCAGCCGAATAATCCAACCTCGAAGGCCAGGATGGAGAGAGTGTCTGCTTTGAGAGCGGCGATGAGAGCCTCTCCGGCCGAAAGATTGCGCATGGGTTTGATGGTGAAGTATTGGAAGGCGATTCCGAGCAGCCATGCGAGAAAGAGGTCGGCGGCAAATGAGGCGTAGAGCATTGAGCCGAAGAGCGTGAGTCCGAGGGCGAAGAGGGAGAATTCGGCGATGATATCTCCGAGGGTGCAGCCGGCTCCGCAATGGCTGGTGGCGACGGCGGTTTGCTGCCAGGTGGGGTTGCGGGCCATCGCGTCGTGGTCCATGTCGGACATAGTGTCGTGACTGGCGTTCTTTCCGAGGCTGAAGTAAGCCCAGAGGGCGAAGACGCTGAGGTAGAGGGCCGTGATCGGCCAGACGAGATTCATGATCCACATCTTCTGCGGATGCCGGACCTCATCAACGGCGATCGTGACGGCGCAGACGACGGCTACAAGGATGGATACCCAGGCTATGGTTTCCATTTCGACCTCAGTTTGCGGCGATTTAAACTCCACTTCCGAAATCCTAAAGCTTCGACTTCGTTCAGTCAGACAGGAAGTTAGAAATTGAACGAATAATCGATCCGCGTCTTGAGGTTCGCAACGTAGAGGAGACGCGCTTATTGTTCAGGGGCAGCACAAGGTGGTAGATTGCCACTTCAGTAAGATTTTTTTCGACGCACTCCCTGACCCAGAAGACGGTTCCCGTGGTTATAGAACCCAGAGTTGTTTATGAGTTCGGGCCATTTCGGGTTGATCCCGACAAGCAGGTCTTGCTGCGAGAAGACCAACGGGTAGCAATTACGCCCTGGCGTATGCGGGGGACGAAGCGCGAGCGCATGCGCTGACCGGCGATTTGGCCAAGAGGTTCCCTGAAGACACGCTCGTGCAGTTCACTTACCTGCCAACACTGCGTGCGAAGCTTGCGGTCAACAAGGGAAATGCTTCTGAGGCGATTGAAAGTCTCAGAGCCGCCACCCCTTATGAGCTGGGACAGACGACATCCAGTAGTTACGGTTGGACCGGCTTATATCCCGTTTTTGTCCGAGCAGACGGGCATTGCCGACTTTGCCACTTTCAGGCTTGTGCGAGATTCTTGAACTCGTGAACGAATGTCGTCACCGCGCCGCTTCCGTCGATGCTTTCCAGGGCTTGCGAGGGAAATAGCCTCACGCGGTGATTCAAATTGGCTGGCCACTGCCTGGCACCGACACAGCCTGCATCTTCAAGCAGTGCACAGTGGTTGATGTGTATTACTTTCCTTGCGCGGCGGCGAAGATCGAGTATACCTTCGGGGTGATATGGCCGGAGCCGAGGAAATCTCGCGAGAGGAACTGACCGCGTTACTGGACCTGGCGGGAGAGTTGTCAACCCAGGTAGATCACCGAAAGGTGGTCACCGCCGTTCTGGAGCGCGCGTGCGCTTCCACCAATTCTCCTGAAGGTTCGCTCCTGCTCTACGACCCGATCCGCAGGGGATTGTACTTTGCCGCGGCTCGCGGTCCGAAGGGCAACGAATTACTGCAAAAGTTTGGCGAGCACTCCAATCAGAGGATCCCCCTCGAAGGCAGCAAGGCGGGCCAGGCGTTTCGGTCCGGAGAGATCACCGTATCTTCCAACGTTCAGGAAGATGCGGACCACTTCAAGAGCGTCGATGACCAGATCAAGAATGTAACGGTGTCCGTGATTTCCGTACCGCTGCAGATTGCGGGTTCGATGGTTGGGGTACTGCAGCTGCTGAACAAGATGGACGCGAACGGCCAGTACTGCCCCTATGATGAACATGATTTTGCCCTGCTGCAGTACCTGGGAAGGATTGCCGCGGCGGCCATCAACAGTGTCCGGCTGCTTCAACGGCTTGTGGCGCAAAGCGGTTTGTATGCACGCAATGGCGTATCCCAATACCTTGAAGTCATCGATCAGCCCGCGCGCCCCGAACGCCTGACAGCCCTGTTTGCGGATATGCGCGGATTTACTCAGCTCTGCCAAACCCAATCTGACGCCACGCGCACGCAGGAGATCCTGAACGACTTTCTCGGGATGCTGGCCAATCAGGTCCTGCGTCGCGGCGGAATCGTGAACAAGTTCGTCGGAGACGCGATCTTTGCTATCTTTCAGGGCGACAAAGCGGCGGCGGCGGCAGTTCGCTGCGCCTTTGACATGCTGGAGCGCTTCGATAGCCTGAGGCATCGCTGGATGAACGAGTGCAATGAGGATGTCAGCTTCATGGATATCGGCATCGGGATTGCCACCGGGACAGCCGCTCTAGGCAGCTTCGGCAGCGCTGAAGTGAAAGACTTCACGGCGATCGGCACGATCGTCAATCTCGCTTCGGCCTTCGAGTTCGCCGCGCGCAACGGCCGGCGTGTGCTCGTGGATAAGGCTACCTGGACGGGTTCACAGGATATTGTTCTGGAGGCCGAGGGACCTCTACCCTTCGATCTTGGAAAGCCCGATCAGAACGTCAAAATCAGATATCAGCACTATTGGCTGAAGCGTCTTACGCCGGATCGGCCGGTGCGTGTGTTTCTTAGCCACAATCATAATGACCGGGAGTATGTGGAGTCGCAAATCCGGGAACCTTTGGCGGTCCGAAACGTCGAGACCTGGTACGCGGAACAGGACATCATTCCCGGAGAAGAATACGTTCGCCGTATTGAGGACGGCCTGCTCAAATGCGACTGGATGCTGGTGATCCTGACGACAAACGCCGCGACCGACTGGGTGCGGGCAGAGGTGAATACTGCGTTGAAGGACCCGCGGTTCCTGGGCCGGGTTGTGCCGGTGAGAGTGGACGAGACTCTGCCTTCTCAGATTGGCTCGACCTTGGGCCCGCTGGAGGCGCTGGATGTTCGTAGCTCTGCAGACCCCGGAGAGACGATCTATCAGTTCCTGGTGGAACGCGAGCGCCAGCTTCGCGCCGGGGCGGCCAGTTAGTACGAGCTCCACTACTCCGAGCGGAGCGCTTCCACTGCGTTCACCCGGGCGGCGCGCGCTGCAGGCACAGCCGACGCGATCACCGCAGCCGCCAGGATCAGCAAGGCGGATGCGGCAAAAGAGAGTGCTCCCGGTAGATGCACTTCTCCGACGTATTTGCCGATGATGCGAGCGAAAATGAAGCCGAGCACCAGACCCGCGGCCACTCCGATGCTCGCGATCACCAGACCCTCGGTAAGAACATTGGTCAGGATGTTGCGCGGCTGCGCGCCGAGAGCCATACGGATTCCGAATTCGCGCGTGCGTCCGCTCACTGAGAATGCAAGCACGCCGGCGACGCCCACCACGGAAATCAACAGCGCCACCGCCGCGAATCCGCCAAACACGACAGCGTTCAGGCGGTCGGGGGTGAGAACCTCAGCGCGAATATCCTGGAGCGTGCTGGCTTTCTCTACGGGCTGGTCTGCCGCCATCTCGTGAATCGTGCGGGTGATGGCGGGAACCAGCGTGTAAGGATCATGCTTGGCGCGCACGAAAAGGCGGCCATGCCAGCCTTCCTGCTCCGTCGGCTGATACACCGTCATCGCCGGAGACGGGATGATGTTTTCATCGTCGAAATCAGGCACGACGCCGACGATCCGCCGCGGCTCGTAGCTGATGCCGATAAACTTCATCACGCCGTCCGTCCAGTGCAATTCGCGGCCGATCGCTTCCTGGCCTGGAAAGAGCGTCTGCGCAACGCTCTGACTGATGATCACGACTCGTTCAGAACCCTCCTTGTCGGTGTCTCTGAAATCGCGGCCCTGGACGATCGGCATGCCCACCGTGCCAAAGAATCCGGGAGATATGGAGCGAAAGTGGGCGCGCAAATCATCCTGACCATTCTTGCGAGTCGCCCCCTGCACTGCGAAGGCAAAGCTAATGTCCAGCCCCTGCTCGTCGCGCCAGGGAACGCTGAAGCCTTCGGACACATGCTCGACTCCAGGCAGCGTGCTGACCCGGTTCTTCACATCGCGATAGAAATCGCGCACCTGCTCGGGGGTTCGCCCGTACGAAATCACGGGCAGATTCAAGGCGAGAACCTTCGCGGTCTCGAATGGCGGCTGCGTCGACTCGAGCACATAGAGAGTCCTCATGAGCACGCCGGCTCCGGCAAGCAGCAGGAAAGAGGCCGTGATCTGCATGACCGCGAAGATGCGAAGACGTCGAGCGCTTCTTCCTGTCACGCGCACTTCATTGGTGGTTAATCCCAGGCCCCGTGAAGTATCCGCCGCGGGCAGACGTGGAATGTACGCCAGGAAGACAGAGGCCACCAGTGCCAGCACAATTCCAAACCACACCAGGGTGAAGTCGAGTTTGAGCCCGTCAGCGCGTACGGAAAAGCGCGACGCATAGCGGCCCAGCACGGCCACCATCGGAGCAGCGATGAGCAAGGCTGCCAAGACTCCGCTTCCGCAGAGAACGATGCTTTCCGCCAGCAGCGAGCGGCGAAGGACCGCTGCGCTCGCTCCCAGCGCTGAACGAACGGCGAGTTCCGGTTCGCGGCGCACGGTTCGCGCCAGCACAAGATTGGCGACATTCGAGCACGCGATGACGAAGAGCAGGCCCGAGGCCGCGAAAAGCACCCAGAGGATGGTGTTCGCGCGCGAATTGATCTGGTCGTGCATGCGCGTCACACTGATCTGGTAGCGGTCGGCGGCCTTGTACACGTCCGGATGCGCCTGCACGATTGCCGCGTATGCGGTGTTGAGCTCCGCTCGCGCGGCTTCAAGAGTCGCACCAGGAGCGAGGCGTGCAAACACCTCTGTCATGCGATGCTCGCGCCCCGTCACCATGGTGGCGGATAGATGATGCGGGCTAGTCACGACATTGGCGATGATCTCAGTCGCCACCGGATACGGCACAGTCGGTTCCAGCACCCCGACGATCGTCGCGTTGCGGGGACCTCCATAGCTCTCCAGGCGCACTGTCTTTCCAAGTACGCTGGTGTCGGAGTGCAGCGACGCGCTCCAGAACTTGTAGGTGAGCACAATCGCGCCAGGGGCATTCGGTCCATCGTCGGTGGGAGTCAAGAGGCGTCCAATCACAGGACGCAGCCCCATCACCTCGAAGTAGTTGCCGTCGACGACTCCAGCGGGGATCTCGCGCGGCGTGCCGAGGCCAACGATGGTGAAGTCGATGGGTGAAATGGTTCCCAGCTCTTTGATTGTCTTCAGACTTTTGCCGAGGTCCTGGATCTCCGGGATCGAGAAGGCCGCGTTTGCCTGGCCGATGCCGGGTGCGCTCTGGCGCAGGTAAAGCAGCCTGTCTTCATCGCGATTCGTGAGCGGGCGCAGGAGCACGGCGCGCACCACGCTGAAGATCGCCGCATTCGCGCCGATACCCAGAGCCAGCGTAAGAGCTACGGTGATCCACAACGCGCGAACTCGCGATAAGGAACGAGCGGCAATTTTCAAATCACGCAGGAATGACATGTGGGTCCTCCTCCATATGGTCCTCAGGGGGGCCGGTTGCCCCGCCTTCACTATAACGACGAACGGCTGGACCGGAATTCGACAAATCATGCAGGAAATATTGGTTCTTCCCGCGCTTTAAGAATTCGTGGGGGAGCATCTTGTCAGGCGGATTTCCTCCATCAGTTGGGCGTGCAATCCTGCTCTTAACATGCACATTCTCAGCCAAGCCATCTCAAAACGTAAGCCATTGATTTGCCGCTAAATACACGTTCACGAGAGTGTTCTGTCGAAGGCGCTTTCTGTGCGGAATCAAAGATTATTGTCCGAAAACGAACACGCGACAACACCTCATGCTCCGGAATTGCTTGACAATTCATGTTGATATCAACATATTGGAACCATGTCAAGAGCCACAATTGTGCCTTTTGAGATAACCATTCGAGTTCGCGATTGCTGCCTCTGTCTGCCCGTACAGCGGGCTGCACGGGCGCTAGCACGGCGTTTCGACGAGGCATTGCGGCCACTCGGCCTGACAAACGGCCAGTTTTCTCTGCTGATGTCGCTGAATCGTCCGGAGCCTCCGGACATGGCGTCGGTGGCGTCGCTGCTTGCCATGGACCGCACCACCCTGACTGCCGCGGTGAAGCCGCTGGAGCGCCGCGGTCTGCTTAAGGTGACTGCAGACGGGTCTGACCGGCGGGTTCACCGGCTGAAGCTCACGCCCGAAGGCATGACTCTGCTGGCTTCAGCCGTGCCGGTCTGGGAGCGTACCAGCGCGGAGGTTGAAGCACTTCTGCCCGACTGCAACCCCGCTGCCCTCAGGGCCAACCTTCGCGCTATCTCCCGCTGATTGGGGTGGTGGGATGAAATACCACCTTTACCCATAATCAGTCCGCTGCACCGCCAGCCAATTTAGTCGGCTGGGGCAGCAAAGAGAATGAGATTTCGGTCGGGATCCAACACGATGAAGTTTCTGGCACCCCAGGGCTCCTTCTTCAATGTTTGAGCAAAGCGCACTCCAACTGCCTGGTAACTCAAAAAAAGCTGCTTGATCTCGTCTGCACTGGCGACGGTGATCGAGGCGGAGAGCAGGCCTTCTCGTTCCCGAACATCACCCGCGAACACGGGCTCGCCGACCACCCTCAAATTAAGCCTCGCCTGGTCGCGGGTGACCTGCCCGTAATAGGGCGGATCGCCATAGACGAAGGCGACCGTGAACCCAAGCTTATCGGTATAGAAATCGCAAGATGTTTGGATGTCGGCAACGAACAATTGTGCTTCGGTTGAATTGAGGACAGGGCGTTGTACAGTCTGTCCGGCTTCATGGGCCATTGATTCCTGAGTCACGGCATGGGCTCCTGATTTGAGCGCCTGCCATCCTTCGAAACCCCTCTCGCGCGCCACAAGGTCCTGTGCGTCGGCGAGCTTGAAGTTTGCGTCCAGTACCTGCTCGTCGCTGAGATGGCTAAACCGGGGCAAGCCTGCCCTGATTCTGGCTGCGACCGGATAATACCGTTCGCGGTGCCAACGCAGATATTGTTTCGCTTGCTTCTTGAGGTTTTCGATGTTCGGCATCGGCGCAGCAATACTCACTTATCGTAGGTGGGCGTTGCCCTTTCGATCTGCACCGATGCGCCCTACGCAGCCAGGAAAAGAGTGCCTCGGCCGGGCGGAGTTGTCAACGGTCGCCCTTTTTCGGCAGTGTCCTAATTTGAGGAGGCTGTCTCTTTGCTGGCTGCTTTTCATGAAGTCCCTGTGCTTAGTTTTTCCTGTCATGGGCTACCTTTCCTTTCGTAGGATGCCCTTTACACGAATCCCCAAAGGCGGTAACAATGACTGCTGTTCGAACGCGGATTGATATTTGGTAGAGTGACTGCCGCAAGTCCTGGGAAGATCCATGTCAATTGCATTTCCCATTGATCCCGACCACACTGCTGTCCTCAACCTGGATTGCCAAGCGGGCATCGTTTCCATCTATATCAAGGGGGATAAAGACGCTTTCCTTGCGCGCGCTGCCAGCGTCCTGAATCACGCACGCGTTTCCCGCATGACCGTCATCCACGTTAAAGTCGGCTTTCGCTCCAGTCTTCCCGAAGTGAGTTCCCGCAATCCACTATTTGGCGCAATCAAGGCTTCTCCGCAACATCAGAGTCTGTTTCAAGAGCCCTTAGGGGCCATCCATCCGGCGCTTGCTCCCACGGAAAACGAAGTCGTCATCACCAAGCGCCGTATCAGCGCCTTCACCGGTACCGACCTGTCCATGATTCTCCGCGTCAACAATATCGATACACTCGTCCTGTTCGGCATCGCCACCAGTGGCGTCGTCCTCTCCACCCTTCTCGAGGCCAGTGACTTCGATTTTCGACTCGCAGTGATCAAGGACTGCTGCGCCGATCTCGACGCCGATCTGAATGCGACTCTCCTCGAGAAGCTTTTCCCTTCGCGTGCCACTGTCCTGTCCGCCGCCGACTTCATCAAACCCATTCAGAACTAGATAGCCTGTCCAAATCAACGTGCGACGGCCAGTTCTTCTTCGAGGCGCTGCTTTTCATACAGGTCGGCATAGTAGCCGTTTCTCTCGATCAGTTCTTCGTGCGTTCCCAGTTCGGCGATTCGTCCCGCCACCAGCACGGCGATGCGGTCGGCATTGCGCACGGTAGACACGCGGTGTGAGATCAGAATCGTCGTCCGCCCTTGCATGCGTTGTCGTAGCTCTTCGAGGATGCGCTCTTCGGTGTAAGTGTCGACGCTGGCCAGGGCATCGTCGAGGATGAGGATGCGCGGATTGCGAACCAGTGCACGGGCGAGGGCGGCGCGCTGTTTTTGACCGCCAGAGAGAGTGAGTCCGCGTTCGCCGACCAGGGTTTCGAAGCCGTGGGGGAATTCCTCAAACTCCTGACGAATGTGCGCTCCTTCGGCTGCGCTCAACATCTCTTCACGGCTTGCATGATCGGCTCCGAAGAGAATGTTTTCGCGAACCGTTTCGCTGAAGAGGAATGTCTCCTGCGGAACGAAGCCAATGTTGGCGCGCAGGCGGTCGAGCGGGTATTCGCGCACGGGATGGCCGTCGATGAGCACGGTTCCAGATGGGGCGTCGTAGAGGCGAGGAATGAGATTGACGAGGGTGGTTTTTCCCGCGCCGGTAGGGCCTACGAGCGCGAGGCTGGAACCCGAAGGGATTTTCAGAGAGATATCACGGAGGACTTCGGCAGCTTGGGTTCCGTCGGCGTTCGCGTAGCTGAATGAGAGGTTGCGGAATTCAATGTCGCCGTAGATTTCGCTGTTCGCAGCAAGGTCAGGGGCAGCCTCACGGTCGTCGATTGACGGCTGTTCGGCCAAGAGTTCATGGATGCGGGTCACCGAGGCGGTTCCGCGTTCGAAGAGATTGACGACCCAGCCGAGCGCGATGATAGGCCAGGTGAGCATGACCAGGTAGGTGCTGAAGGCGGTGAAGTTGCCAACCGTAATGCGATGCGCCAGCACCTGACGTCCGCCTACGAGAAGAACGATGACCATCGCCAGTCCGAGGATGAATTCGAGCGTGGGCCAGAGCATTCCCATCAGTTGCACGAGGCGGAGGCCGCGGCGAATGTACTCCCGATTCGATTGCTCAAAGGCCTTGACCTGCGCCTCTTCCTGCGCAAAGGCGCGAATGAGGCGGGCGGCGGAAAAGTTTTCCTGCGCCTGGGCCGAGATGTCGGAGAACATGGCTTGAATCCGCTCAAAGCGCTCATGGATTTTGCGTCCCATGACCTGTACCAGGATGCTGGCCAGCGGGAGCGGGACGAGTGCGGCCAGAGTGAGCAGGGGACTGATGCGGAGCAGAAAGTAGAGAGCGAAGACGGAGAAGAGCAGCGTATTCGCGCTGTACATGATACCCGGCCCCAGAAGCATGCGGACGGCGTTGAGGTCGTTGGTCATACGCGCCATGATGTCGCCGGTGCGGCGCTGCTGGTAGTATTCCGCGGGCTGCTTCTCCAGCTGGCGGAAGAGGTCATTGCGCAGATCGAATTCGATGTCCCGCGAGATGCCGATGAGAATCCACCGCGTGTAGAAGAGAAAGACGCCCTTCGCAACGGCGATGGCCACAAGCACGCAGGCGTAGATCAGAATCTTTCTCCGCGTAACACCGTGGTTGAGATCGTCGATCGCGATACCGATGATGTGCGGAAAGAAGACCCAGACTGCGCTGCTGAGGATGGCCACGATGCCCCCCCAGAGATAGGCGCGGGTGTAGCGGCGCATATAGGGCAAAAGCGGCTTCAGGCGTTGGAACATGAATAACTCGATTCCGTTCTCACTATGTCGATGTGCGCAGCAGAAGATATCCCCCTGCGAGGCCGAAAAGTACGTCGGGCGACCATGCCGCAAGAAACGCAGGAAGCAGGTTCACGTTGCCCATGGCTTCGAATGTGCCCGCGACGACGAAATAAGTGATGGCAACACCGATGGCTACGGCGATTCCGGCCAGCGATCCTCGCTTGCCCATGGAAAGCGCGAAGGGAACGGCCAGGATAGCCATAATCAATGTTATGACGGGATTCGCCAGCTTGCGATTGAGCTGGACGCGCAGGCGTATGGTGTCGAAACCGCTCTGGCTCAGGTCGTGGATATATGTCTTCAACTCGTCGAAACTCATCTCCGATGAAAGTAGGGCTTCCTTCTTGAAGTATTGGGGATGCTCGTGAATCTCGGGGAAGGTGCTCACGTCGAAGGGGCGATAGCTGCTGATCTCGGGGCCGTCGAAGGTGCGCTCCCATCCGTGCTCGAAGACCCACTCGTGCAGCTGCGGCTCCCAATGGGCGCCGGATGCGAAGATACGCCGCGAAATGGAGAAGCTGTCGGGATTGAACTCAAAGACGGTGACGTTGCCGAATGCGTTCTGAGTGGCGTCGAAGAACTCGTAGTAGAAGATACGTCCGGGCTTGTCGGGCTCCTGTAGTCCGAAGATCCATTTCTGTCCCGGATGCTCAAATGTCTGCGGCGGCTTGCCTTTGATCACGTTGCGCAGCGCCTCCTGCCGCCGATTGGCTGTGGGCAGATAGAGCTGATCGAAGACGAACAATGCGACGGCCAGGACTGAGGCAATGATCAGAACCGGGAGAACGATGCGATACAGACTGATCCCGGTGGCCTTCATGGCCGTAAGCTCGCTCGAACGATTCAACATGCCAAAGACCACAAGCACCGAGATCAGCACGCTGAGCGGGGTGATGGTGTAGATCATGCTCGGGGTCAGATTGGCCAGGTAAGCGGCCACTGTCACCAGGGGTGTGCGATTGCGGATAATGTCGCCGAGCAATTCGAAGCAGGTGAAGACCAGCATCAGCACGACAAAGGTGATAAGGACCATGGCGAAGGTCGTTACGAATTCCTTGAGGACGTACTCGTCAAGGATGAGTGGAAAGCGTCCGCGCGTATGCCGCGGCTTGGCCGGACGCCGCTCGCTGTGCGTTCCGGGCACGTCTTCTTTTGCCGGCTCTTTGAACCAGTTTCCGATCGAGGTCAGCGCGGCAAGTGCGGCCCCTCCGGTCGACATCTGCCGGAGCAAAATCACGCCGCATGTTGCAAACAGCATATTGGCCAGCCACACTCCCACAACCGCAGGGACCTTGTTTTGCCGGGCCAGAGCTGTGCCGGTCGAGGAGAGAAAGTAGTAAACGAAGACCAGAATAATGGTGAGTACAAATCCGGCGCTCTTGCCGCCTCGCTGGGAGGAAATGCCCAAGGGAACGCCCACCAGCATCAGCACGAGACAGGCCGCAGGATACGCGAATCGCTTATACAACTCGATCAGGTACCACTGGCCGCCCGGCATGTGCGATCTTGCTAGCAAATCCTGGTTGGACATCGCCAGAATGGGTGACTCGTTGCGGCCTGGGCGCATGTCTTCCTGCGTGGAAAGCGTGAGCGGCAGGTCGGTCTGCGAAAAGGTCGAGACGTTGTACTGATCGGGCTGATTGGCGACGGTCTGGTGTTCGGTTCCATTGCGCATGCGCATAATGGCCGTCTGATCGGTGCCGTTAACGACGGTGGCGCTGGCGCCGGTGGTGATCTTCGGGGCTTCAGGGTCGGATAAATCCGCGAGAAATATCTCGCGCCAATTGGCCGCGCCCGAGGCTGGGCGGACATCCTGCACGTAGAGCACGTAGTTCTTGAAGTCTTCGTAGAAAACGCCCCGCTGCACTTCATAAGATGCCTGCGCGTTCAACAATTCGGCCTCAAGCCGCAGGGTTGTTCTCGAGGCTCTGGGTGCGATGTAGAGGGTGTTCGCCATGCCGACGCCCCACCCTATGATGGAAACGATCGCCACGATGCCGACAAAGCTCCATACGCCGATGCCGGCCGCGCGCATGGCGGTGATTTCGCTGTCTGCCGCCAGCCGGCTCAGTCCAAGCAGAATGCCGACGAGCACCGCCATGGGAATGGTGACGGTGAACATGTTGGGCAGCGTAAGGAGGAAGATTTCGACGACCGTGCCCAGAGAGGCGCTGTTGCGAACCACCAATTCCAGAAGGTGCGGAAGGTCGCGCATGAACAATACGAAGGTGAATAGCGCGCCGCCGATGAAGGCGTGCGAAAGCACCTCTTTCAGGATGTATCGCGTCAGGATGCGCACAGATGAGCCTGAATCGATTTTATCGCGGCGTGAAGCGCTTGAGTCGGAGACTATTCGCGAGCACGCTCACGGAGCTGAGAGCCATGGCGGCGCTGGCAACCGCCGGGTTCAGCAGCAGTCCGGTGAAGGGATAGAGCACTCCGGCTGCGATCGGGATGCCCAGCAGGTTGTAGCCGAGGGCCCAGCCCAGGTTCTGGCGCATGACACCTAAAGTGTGGCGGGCGAGGGTAAGCGCGGTCACGATTTGTGCAGGGTCGCCGCGCAGCAGGATGGCGTCTCCAGCCTCACGGGCGAGATCGGCGCCGGTTCCGATGGCCAGGCCTGCGTCAGCTTGGGCGAGCGAGGCTGCATCGTTGATGCCGTCGCCGACCATTGCAACGGAACGGCCATCCGCCTGCAGCGCGCGGATGCGAGCCAGTTTGTCTTCGGGAAGCAGCTCGGCATGCACGTCGTCGATTCCGGCCGCTTGAGCGATCTGGTCTGCGGCAGCGCGGCTGTCACCGGTGAGCATGGCTACGCGCAGACCCATCCGGCGAAGAGCACGAACGGAATCGACTGCGCCGGGCCTGAGCGTGTCTTCTGCCGCGAGGTACCCGGCGAGATGGCCATCGACGGCGATGTAAAGGAGGGTCGCGCCCGGGAGAGATGGCGCTTCGACGGGAGGAGCAATATGCAGTTCGTCCAGCAGCGCACGATTTCCGGCAGCGATGGTGCGGCCATTGACGCTTCCCGTCACGCCCTTGCCAGGGATGGCCTGAACGGAATTCGCGGGGGCTGTTGTGATCCCTCGGGTGGTTGCATAGTCCATCACGGCGCGCGCCAGCGGATGCTCCGACCGCTGTTCGAGCGACGCGCCCAGAGCAATCAGGTCAGTTTCGCCGATGCCGATTGCGTGAATCGAGGTAATGCGAGGCTGGCCTTCGGTGAGCGTGCCGGTCTTGTCCAAAACAACGGTGTCCACCCGGGCCAGACGTTCGACGCTCTCGCCGCCTTTGAAGAGTATGCCGAGCTGAGCCGCGCGCCCAATAGAAACCGTGAGAGCAGCCGGAACCGCAAGCCCCATCGCGCAAGGACAGGCAATCACCAGTACCGCAACAGCAACAGCAAAGCCCCGGCTCATGCCGCCAGAGTGGTCGGCCAGCGCCCAGACTGCGAAGGTAATTGCCGCCAGCGCAAGAACGACAGGCACGAAGATCCCGCTGACGCGGTCCGCGAGCTGCTGCATAGGAGCCTTGGAGGATTGCGCCTCCTGCATAAGGCGGAGCATTTGCCCGAGCACGCTGTCAGCGCCGATGGAAGTGGCCCTGTATTCGAGCGCTCCGTCGTAATTAAGGGAGCCGCCGATGATGCGATCGCCAACGCGGCGCGCCACAGGAACCGACTCGCCTGTGATGAGTGATTCGTCCACGCTACTGGTGCCGGAGACAACGATTCCGTCGACGGGAATGCGCTCTCCGGGACGGACTACAACGATCTCGCTGGGGATGAGAGAGGCGATGGGCGCCTCGACTTCAACGCCATCGCGGAGCACATGAGCCGACTGCGGCTGCAGCTTGGCGAAAGCATGCAGTGCGTCGAGCGTCCGCCGCTTCGCACGCGCATCGAGCCAGTTGCCCAGGAGAAGGAAACCGAGAATCAGCAAGACGGAGTCGTAATAGACGTCTGGATTGAGACCGTGCTGGCGGAAGAATCCAGGAAAGAACGTCGCTGCCGTGGAATATGCAAAGGCCGCGCCGGTGCCGAGCGCTACCAGCGTGTTCATGTTGGTGGCGCGGTGCAGCATCGCCTGCCATGCGCGTTTGTAGATGGCTCCGCCTGCCCAGAACATTCCCAGGAGCGTGATTGCCAGCATGGTGTATTCGAGGATTGGTGCGGGAATCCGATAGAGCGCCGGCAGGGCCTGCATCAGCAGGCGATCCAGTGTATTTGGAACGCCATGCATGATCGGCCCGTGCATCAGGGGCATGGACAGAAGCATGGTCGCCACGCCGCCGCCGATTGCTGCGATGGCCTTGAATCGGAGTGGACGCTCCTGTTCGGGGCCGCCGTGGTCGTGCTCTTGTTCTTGGGATCGCGTGGCGGGTAGGGACGCGTCGTATCCGGCGTCACGGACTGCCTCGACCAAAGAGTCAAGTTTTGTGACCGCGGGCTGATAAACGACGCGTGCCGAGTGCGTCATGAGGTTCACGCTTGCTTCCGCAACCCCATCGGTTTCGCGCAGCGCTTTCTCGACGTGTACCTGGCAAGCGGCACAGGTCATACCCTCGACATCGAGGGTGACCGTTTGTGGGGTGGTCTCGGTCAATGCTGCTCCGCGAGGGCGGTGTATCCAACTTTGGCGATCGCCGCAAGCAGTTGCGCAGGATCTTCCGACTGCACGCGAGCTCCACCGATGCGGACTTCTTCTACCACGGTGTTGGGAACGCGCTGCAGAGCCTGAGTAACGCGCCCGATGCAGGCGCCGCAGTGCATGCCGTCTATCTGTAATGTGATTTCGCTCATGAATAACTCTATCTATTATCGATGCTTGTGCGAGGGAATCGATGCAATCGCGACTCATCAATCGCCCGATGCAAGAAAGCGATAGCCTATGCCGCGGACCGTTTTCAGATACCGCGGTTCCGAAGGCTCGTCCTCGATGTATCGCCTCAAGCGGACGATGAAGTTGTCGATCGCGCGCGTGTCCGTATCCTCACGCACGCGCCACACCTGCTCCAGCAGCTCTTTCCGTGAGATGATACGTCCCTGGTTGCGTACCAGGTACCGCAGCAGGTCAACCTCCATCAATGTGAGCCGGATGGTCCGTCCCAGCGCCGTGAGTTCCAGATTTTCGAAGTCGATCCTGCGCCCGGCAAACTCGAATGCGCGAAGGTCGTCCTTCGCATCCGAGTTTGCGTCCTCCGGCCGATGCCACTTCAGGCGGCGCAGCAGCCCGTTCAGCCGCGCCAGCAGAATTGAGAGATCGAAAGGTTTCGGCAGATAATCATCGGCTCCCGCCCCGAAACCCTCCAGCACATCTTCCGGTCGGCCACGTGCAGTCAACATTAGAACCGGCACATAGTTCTGTCCGGCGCGCAGTTCCGTCACCACCTCAAAGCCACTCTTGCCGGGCAGCATCACGTCGAGCAGAATTGCGTCGAAGGGTTCTCTCGCAAGCCGCGCCAATGCACCTTCGCCGTCGCCCTCGATCGCAGCCTCGTAACCCTCGGCCTGCAGATTGAAGAGTAGCCCCTGGGCGAGATGCGCCTCGTCTTCGACGATGAGAATACGCAGCGCAGTGCTCATTCCGCTTTCTGCTCCTGTTCTTTCAAGGCCGGCCGCAGCACGCGCGGCAACTGCACGCTCACGGTCGCGCCACGTCCCTCACCGGGACTTTCGGCAAACGCGTCGCCTCCGTGCTGCCGGGCAATGCTGCGCACGATAAACAATCCCAGGCCGGTGCCCTTAGTCTTGAGAACGTTACGCGCGGGTACACGGTAGAAGCGCTTGAAGATCCGCTTGAGCTGCGAGGCGGGAATGCCGATGCCCCGGTCTGTGACCGTGAGCACGACCCACGCTTCATTCCTGACCGACAGATTCACCCGTATCTCCACCGTTTTTGGAGAGTACTTCACCGAATTGTTCAGCAGGTTCAGCACTACGCTTTCGAGTTCCTCGCGATTGCCCCGCACCATCATAGGCGTTGACAGGTCGGCTTGCTCGAAGACAATGGCTCCCTCGTCGAGGTGATGCCGCGCTCGCGTCCGGTCGATGCACTGGATCACGAGCCCCTGCATGTCCACAGGGCGTCTTACCTGGTTTCGCGTCCGTTGTCCCAGCTCTCCGGCCTTGAGAACCTGCTCGACGGTGGCGAGCAGCCATTCGGTGTCCTGGAGCATCATTCCGTAGAATTCGCGCCGTTTCGCTTCCGGCAGATCGCGCCGCTGCAAGGTTTCGAGATAGAGCCGTATGGACGTGATCGGCGTTTTCAGCTCATGCGTCACAGCGTTCAGAAAGCTGTCGTGCCGTTCGTTGCGTCTTACCTCCCGCACCAAAAAAATAGTGTTGAGCACTACGCCGGCGATGAGCAGCGCGAAGAAGGGGATGCCGATAAGCATCGGCGCCAAGCGTCGCCAGTTGAGGATGATCCAGCCCACGTTAAGAGCCACAGCGGCCCCCAGCATGCATGCTCCGAGGAGGATGAAGAGGATGGTGTTGCGTTTTCGCCCGCTGATTCTCATGGGTGCAATCGACACGCCGCGCAATAAAAATCGCCCGCTCGGAAAAGTGTACCGGGCGGGCGACGGAATTGTTTGCGGCGGGAGCTTCTAAGCTACTCCTGCCGGCTTCGGATCCTTTGGATCGAACTGGGCAATCTTGACGTCCCAGGCCAGGCCGAGTTTCTTGAGCAGCCAGATGCCGTAGTAGTTCGGATCTATCTCGTACCATTTCAGGCCGTGGCGCGCGGAAACAGGATGCGCGTGGTGATTGTTGTGCCAGCCCTCACCGCCCGTGAGCAGCGCAACCCACCAGCTGTTGCGCGAATGATCGCGGGTTTCAAAGCGGCGCGATCCCCACATGTGCGTCGCGGAATTCACCAGCCAGGTGGCGTGCAGGCCAAGGGTCACGCGCAGGAAGATTCCCCACATCACGCAGGACCAGCCGCCGATCGCAAGCAGGATAAGCCCGACGACCACCAGCGGAATCCAGTGATATTTGCTGAGCCAGACGTGGAACTTGTCGCGAGCAAGATCGGGAGCGTAGCGCGAAAGCATGGCGGTCTCATCGTGCATGGAGACGCCGCACATGATCCAGCCCATATGCGCCCACCATCCGCCTTCGGTCGGCGTATGCGGGTCGCCTTCGTGATCGGAAAGCTGGTGATGCACCCGATGGGTCGCTACCCAGAAGATCGGTCCACCCTCAAGCGAAAGCGTCGCGCCGATGGCCATGATGTACTCGACCCACTTGGGAGTCTTGTAGCCGCGATGCGTCAGCAGGCGGTGGTAGCACATGCCGATGCCGAGGTTCGAGGCCCATACCCAGAGGATGATGGAGCAGATCAGAGCCTTCCAGCTGAACATGAAGAGCGCGGCGACCGCGCCAATGTGAAAGAGGACCATGAAGACGATGGTGATGGTGCTCAGGGTCCCGCCTTGCGCGGCGCGGCCCAGCACCGGACCTTTTGTTTCTGTCCGCAGGTTTGCGGCGATCCTCGGCGAATTCCGGTCGCCGGCAATAGCGGGCTTATCAAGCAGCTCGACTGACATGGAGTCTTCTATCTCCCTGGGTTCTGAATCTGTATCTTGACCGTATCAGTACTGGGTCGAGTTACTATGTAAGACTTTTGTAATGGTCGTGGAATGAAAAACCGCAGTTCGGGTGGGCCTTGTTTCAGGCTGGTTCTGCGAGAGGCCGCATGGCGGGTTCATACTTTGTTAATCTCAACCGCAGACGATCAACCCTATGTGCTCTCGCGCCAACTGGTTTGTGATTCTCGGCATCTTTGCGGGGCAATGCCTAGCCACTGCGCAGTCGATCAACCTTCCTACGAGCAAGCAGATTCTGGAACCGGTGCCGGGCTTTCCCGAACGCCTGAACAGCCTGCCGATGGGGGTGGCGTGGTCGCCGGATCATCGCTTCCTGGCGCTGATCAATGCCGGGTATGGGACAGCAGAGTCGAATTATGCCCAGTCAATCGCGATTCTCGACACGGCGAACTCGCAGGCGGGAGATAAGAATGCGAGTGTTGCAAAGCTCAGCGATTTTCCCGATGAGCGGACGGTCGTCGGCTCGGCCCAGACAGCGTACTCGGGAATTGGGTTTTCGCCGGATGGGGCACACCTCTATGTCAGCCTCGACTCGCTGACGGCGCCAGAGGGCGGTGACGCCAGGCACACTGGCAATGCCATAGCCGTCTATGGCTTCGCGAATGGCGCTCTCACGCCGGAACGCCTGATTCCCATTCCATTGCAGCATCTTGCCGCCGGCCGCACGCAGAACCAGATCGGCAAGCCACTTCCCGAGGGAGTCGCGATACCGGTTCCGACTGGACTCGCAGTGGTGAAAAGCGCCCAGGGAAAAGAGCAGATTGTTGTGGCGGATGAGTTTTCCGACGACGTTCTGCTGGTCGATGCCGCGTCGGGTAAGGTTGAGACGCGCTTCGATCTGGCGGACCACCCCACTGTGCCTTCGGCTTATCCGATTGCGGTGATTGCAACGAAGGATGGCAGCCACGCATTCGTTGCCCTGTGGAACGGCTCGGCCGTAGCCGAACTCGATCTTCGTGCAGCGAAGATAGTGGACAAGCTGCCTCTGCTTCCACCGTCGGTGGCCATTCGTCCGAGCTCTCACCCCATTTCGCTCGTGCTGAGTCCGGACGAGAAGATGCTCTACGTCGCGCTGGCGAATCGCGATCTGGTTGCCGGGGTGAAGCTCGGAGGAAAGGCGATGCAGTTGGTGCGGCTCTATGAGCCTCGGCTGCCGGGACAGACTTACTTCGGCGCGATGCCCGACTCGGTCGCGCTCTCCGATGACGGAACGATGCTGTATGTAGCGAACTCCGGCACGGACTCGATTGCTGTGTTCCATACCAAGCCGGCGAGCCTGGTAGGTGCGCCTGAGAAGCCGATCGGGTTCATCCCGACGGAGTGGTATCCGACGGCGGTTACGGTGAAGGAGAACAAGCTCTATGTGGCCACGGGGAAGGGTCGCGGGACTGGACCCGATGGCGCTCCGCAGGCAGAGCCGAGGGTTCCACAGGCGGATGAGGCAAGGCGCTTGAAGGGGCCACACACGTACATTGCGACGCTGCTCTATGGATCGCTGGCGAGCATTGACCGCAGCGAGGCCGAGAAGGATCTGCCTGCGCTTACCAAGCAGGTGATAGCCAGCAACATGATGGAAGCGGCCGACAATCATGTGGAGTTCACGACAGGAAGCAACCCCATCCATCACGTGATCTACATCATCCGCGAGAACCGGACATACGATCAGATACTCGGTGATCTCGGCGTGGGCGACGGCGATCCATCCCTGACCATGTATGGGAAGGACGTTACGCCGAACGTGCACAAGCTGGCGCTGCAGTTCGGCGTGCTGGACAACTTCTACGACTCGGGCGAAGTTTCTGGCGATGGGCACATGTGGTCGACGGCGGGGATCACCAGCGACTACAACGAGCGCAACTGGCAGCAGGCTTATCGCGGGGACGAACGCACCTATGACTTTGAGGGAGTCGTTCAAAACGGTTATCCGATGGAGGAGAAGATATCCGACATCAATGAGCCGGAAAGCGGCTACCTGTGGACCGATCTGCGGCGTCAGGGCAGGACGCTGTACCACTTCGGCGAGTATGTCTCGACGAAGTTCTGCGACGATTCGGGCGAGGCTCCGAAGCAGAAATCTCCGCTCGAAGGCACACCCGAGCCGACGCAGTTATGCGAGCACCCATTTATCGCGCATGGCGAGCAGATTCCGGCCAACTATGGCGGAGGAGACAGCCCCTATCCGTGGAAGATTCCGCTGATTTATCGCAACGTAGCTACGAAGCCTGAGCTTGAAGGACACTTCGACGCTGCCTATCCGGACTTCAATCTCCGTTTTCCGGATCAGCTGCGCGTCAACGAATTTCTCACCCACTTCAATGTATGGGTCAACGATCGGATGCAGGGCCGCGACACCATGCCGTCCTTCGTGATGCTGCGCCTGCCCAACGACCACACTGCGGGCACGCGCCCGTTATCGCCGACACCGAAGGCCTCCGTCGCCGATAACGATCTCGCTGTCGGACGCGCCGTCGATGCGGTCTCGAACAGCCCTTACTGGGATGACACGGTATTCTTCATCCTCGAAGACGACGCGCAGGATGGAGCGGACCACGTCGATGCGCATCGTTCGGTGGCGTTGGTGATCAGCAAGTACTCGCCGCGGCAGGCGAAGCCGCTGGTCGATCACAACTTCTACACCACGGTCAGCGTGCTGCGCACCATGGAGGATCTGCTCGGCATTCCTCCCATGAACAACAACGACGCGTTTGCGCCGCTTATCACGCCCTTGTTCACAGGGGCAGGGGATCAGCCGGGCTTTACCGCCGACTATTCAAACCAGGCGAACAATCTTATTTACACGGCGAACAGCGGGAAGGCTCCGGGGGCAAAGGAGTCCAGCCGCATGGACTTCACCCACGAAGACCGCGCGGATGCGCGCAAGCTCAACGTCATCCTGTGGAAGGATGCGATGGGGAATAAGCCGGTCCCGTGGATGATCCTGCATCCGCACAGCGTTCATAAGGACGATGACGACGACTGAGCCGGTGGGTACCCCTCCCCCATTTGGGCGAATAGAAGACGTAATTAATATGTATTATTGGAGTTAAGCTATAGGTCGCCTCTATCTACCTTGTAATCATCGTCTTACCCACTCTTACATGATTCTAAACGGGTTACAGGACATTATTGCACTTATTTCAGGGCTTACTCTATGCTTGACGGTGTAACTCATTCATTTCGTTAATTTTGCGTACTTTTCGCAGATTCTAGGTGAGTTATGGGACGGTCTTCTGTATCAAAATGGGAAGCCCCGACACAACGATGGCTGCCGGGCGCTTTCTGATCTCTATTTTTATTGTATCGATTCCAGGGAAATAGTCGGCCAACTAAATGCGCCTCCTCTCCATCGTGGATACCAGGAGGAGGCGCGGCCCGATGCTATGCCCACCGCCATTGCTACGAGCTTGATTGATCATCCTCGGGTGCGGGTCTGAACAGAGATGTGCCGCCGGCGATGATCGTAAAGAAGAGCAGTGTCCATAGCACTTCGTGAACGGCACCCACTATCGCAGGGGCGGGAACACCGACCGTCCTGTTACCGGCGCCGGTCCGCGCATGCAGCCGCAGGGATAGTGCGGTCGATGCGGTGACTATACCACCCATGCAGCCGAGAACTCTCATAAGGTTGACCAGACCCCCGGCAACTCCGGTTCGACCAGCGGGAGCAGCGGCGATCGTGGCCGAATTGTTCGGCGCGATATAGATGCCGAGCCCAATGCCGAACAAGCTGAGCGCTGCCATACCGGTGATATCGTGCTGCATCCTGATCAGACTGAGCGATAGGATCACAATTGCGGCGCTACAGAGGATCATTCCGGCGGTGGTCAACAGTCTCGGCCCAAAACGCTCGTACAGTTTGCCGCCTATCGGCGCTACCAAACCGAGACTGATCGGGACGACAGCCAGGTGAAGTCCCGCAGAGATGGCCGAATCGCCAAAACCGCGCATGAAGGCGAATGACATCAGGAAGAACATCGCATAGAGAAGCGCATAGGACAGGTTGACTCCGATGACACCCCCGAGAAAGGCCGGTACGCCAAAGAGGTGTAGGTCGATCAACGGAGATGTCTGCCGAAGCTCCCGCCACGCGAAGCACGCCAGCAGGATGGCGGATAGAAGTGCGATCAAAGCGGTCGATCCAGGCTTCCAGGTCTGAAACTCGCTCAACAGAATGACAACCGATGCCAAGGCAGGGGTAAGCAGTACCGCGCCCCACAAGTCGAATCGCTTGTTGGAATCCGATTCAGCCGTTTGCGGCAATACGAGCCAACCGAGGATGATTCCGGCGAGGCCAAACGGTATCGAGACCCAGAAGACCCAGCGCCAACCAAGGGTGCTGAGCAAAAGTCCGCCGACTACAGGTCCCACGCTGACGCCGACAGCCTGCGCGGTGGCAAATAACCCCATTGCGCGGCCTCGCCGGTGCGGTCCGGCGGCTTTCGCCAGAATGGTAAGGCTGTTGGCTCCGAGCAAGCCGCCGCCAACACCCTGTAAGAGACGGAAAGCGATGAGAAGCCTGACATCCAAGGCCAGGCCGCACAGCAGGCTGGCTGCGGTGAAAAGAGCATATCCGGCGATATAGAGGAGTTTCCGCCCGAACATCTCGGACATGCGGGCGAATATCGGCAAGGTGGCTGCGTAGGCCAGCAGATAAGCGGTCGCGACCCAGCTTACGGTCGGTAAGGTAGCGTGGAAGTATTCCTCGAGAGCGGGCAGGGTGAGTTGGACTATGCTGGCATCGACCTGCCCGATGAAGGCGCCAATGCAAGGTATGCACACTACGAGCCAGGGATAGAAGGAAAGCTTCTCGACTGACTTCAGAGGCGCAGGCTCTCGGGCTGCAGAGAGTGAGTTGTTCAAGAGGGCTCCTGGTGAATGTCACCGACTGATTATGAGAAGCCAGCATATCGGTCGTCGGGCATAGTGTCACCGAGTAAATCACGATGGCGAGGTTCCAGACATGTACCTGCAAAGACGATCGGTAATAGCTTTACTTATCTTTGTGCCGCTCCTGTCGGTTTGCGCAGCTTCGCTGGCAAGGGCGCAATCGTGCGGCACGACTGGCCTGGCGGTGCAGGTGCTCGGCTCCGGCGGGCCGGAGATGCAGGATAAGCGCGCGTCGACCAGCTATCTGATATGGGAGAACGGCAACGCGCGCGTGATCGTCGACGCAGGCGGAGGCAGCGCGCTGCGGTTTGGGGAGAGTGGAGCACAGATGTCCACGGTGGACGTGTTTCTGTTCAGCCATTTTCATGTCGATCACAGCGGCGATTTCCCGGCTTTGATCTTTTCTTCGTGGTTTGAAGACCGGAAGCGTCCGCTCCCCTTGTATGGGCCTTCGGGGAACAAGTACATGCCTTCGACCACGGAATTTGTGAGCGAGCTTTTCAGCGAGCCGCATGGAGCGTGGCGCTATCTCAGCGAATTAGTCGAGCCGGCCGCCGAAGGAAACTACGTTTTGCAGCCGCACAATGTTGCGGAGACCTCGACGCCGGTACTCGTGTTGCGCAACGCCGATATGGCGCTGTACGCAGTGAGCGTCGTTCATGGCGCGTTTCCCGCGCTGGCATGGCGAGTGGAAATTGGCGGCAAGCGGATCGTCTTCAGCGGAGACACGAACGGAGACGGAGATGGCCTGACTCAACTGGCGATGAATGCCGATCTATTCGTCGCGCATAACGCGGTGCCGGAGGGTGCTACGGGAGTGGAAAGACGGCTCCATATGCCGCCTTCAGTCATCGGCGCGACCGCCGGGAATGCTCATGTGAAGCAACTGGTGCTGTCTCATCGCATGTTACGGACTCTGGGAAAAGAGAAGGAAACCGAGGCCGAAATCAGGCGTCGATATTCGGGTCCGATCACATTTGCCAATGATCTCGATTGCTTTCCCGTGAAGTGAGCGACTGCGTATGGGCAGCATTCTCATAACCCGGAGTCACTGTTAGTTGATGTAAATCGCCAATGCGGTCATCGACTGACCTCAGTAAACCCAAGACGGCTTGCCGGTGAATCAATTGCTATTTAGCATCAACTGACATCAATCGATTTCTTGAGGGCATCCCAACATAAAGTTGGTGTCACTGGAGTTTTATGTCCAATATGCAAACTCTCGCTCCCGCTCAGAAGCTCGCCGCGACCAACAAGGCTCACTTCCCAAACGAAAGCGCGGAATATCGCAGGGCTCGCAATACGCTGCTCAGCGAGGAGATCGAACTGCGCCGCCAGATCGAGCGCGTGGCGGAGCAACGTCGTGCTCTACCCCTGGGTGGTGAGATTCCGCACGATTTCGAGCTTGTCTCCGAGACCGGCTTGACCCGCTTCTCCAGCCTTTTCGGCGATAGAAATACATTGATGGTTTACAGCATGATGTATGGTCCACAACGTAAATTGCCGTGTCCTGTGTGTACATCGTTTTTGACTGCCTTCAACGGGACCGCCATCAACCTGCGCGAGCGAGTCGCTATCGCCCTCACTGCGCGCTCGCCCATAGAGCGGCTGATCGAGTACAAAAAGCAACGCGGCTTTGCAAATCTTCCTCTTGTTTCAGACGTCTCCGGTGAGTACACGCGCATCTACGTTAGTCCCGAAGACGCCGATGTTCCCGGCTTTAGCGTGTTTAGCCGACGCGACGGAATTATTCGCCACTTCTACAGTGGAGAGATGAGCGGCGAGATGGCCGATCCGGGACAGGACCCGCGAGGCGCGCCAGACCTCGATCCTCTCTGGCTGATGCTGGACCTGACCCCGGATGGTCGCGGCTCAGACTGGTATCCGAAGCTTGATTACGCGCACAGATAGCCCAGGTTTCTCGTCGCCGTCCTGGCCGGGATTGGTGCGTCAAACCAGCGTGACTTTGCCACTGTCGAGGTCGTAGTATCCGCCGACGATTTTCAGTTTGCCTTCTTTCACCATAGGAGAGAGGACGGTAGAGGCCTCGCTCAGGAGCGTGGCCTGGATGGTTGCATTCTTCTTGGTGGTGGCGGCGAGGTCGGAACCTCCTTGGTCAACGGCGGGGCGCAGAGGAGGGAAGAGGGCACTGATCTGGCCGGGAACTTCCTTTCCAGCGATTGCGGCTTTGACGGCTCCGCAACCAGAGTGGCCGAGAACCATAATGACCTTGGTTCCGAGGACGGCGGCGCCGTATTCGAGGCTGGCGATGATCTCAGGCGTAGCGATGTTGCCGGCGACCCGGGTGACAAAGAGC
>Ga0210398_10000414_pt1 | contig 49893 bp, 42 predicted proteins | sample IncBWC4OmetaG_FD_161047 | JGI IMG/M metagenome (GOLD analysis project Ga0210398, IMG submission 161047) | Forest soil microbial communities from Barre Woods Harvard Forest LTER site, Petersham, Massachusetts, United States - Inc-BW-C-4-O | ecosystem: Environmental > Terrestrial > Soil >...
CGATGGGTCGCCTGCCCACCACCGCCCCATGCACGAGTCGGTGAATCTCCTCCCGCGCTTGATTCGAAACCATATCCGCACGCTCATTCCAATTATCCCTCAATCTTTATAACACAGTAGTACTAGTGAGTCATAAAGCAGGATGCCGGAAGCCCCATAAATAGGGCCGGAATAGATGTCATCGATCACAAGGTTGCTGGTGACGCTCCCTCCGGCGCCAAAGGCGAGCTGAACTCCGTTTTCGGCCGCACCCATGGTGGGTCCCTGACCCTGAATGTCATTGGCGGTGACTGTGAGCGTAGTTCCCAGATCATTTCCGGTGATTCCGTTCTTTTGATAACCATGCACGGAGGTGTTTTCGACCGCTACCACGGAGGTCAAGCCCGAAGCGGTCTGGACGTAGATCCCCTCGCCGCTCTGGCAACCGTTGTCGGCCGGATCGAGGGCCTGGTTGCGCACGGCCGCGTGGTTTACGGTTCCCGAGGCGCTCTGGAAAAGGATGCCAATCACGTCGAGGCCGCATCCCGTCACATTGTTTCCCGTAGCATCAACCGTGAGATCTGCGATGGTGACAGTCGCCGGGCTGACCACCAGGATCTGCACGGCCAGGGGGCTGCCGGTATCCACATCCGTGGCGTTCTGAATCAGGCCGCCGCTGGGCGGCACAATCACTGCTTCGTCCGCGGTACCCGAAGCCACCCCTTGCAGCGTGATTCTCTTGTTGATTGAGACCTGCTCCCCGTAGCTTCCGGGACACACCTTGATGATGGTTCCAGACGGAGACGCGTTCACAGCCGATTGGATGGTGGAAAACTGGACCAAGCCCACGACGCAACTGCCAACCTCCACCGTGGTAACCGATAAGGCCGGCGCGCTGCAACCGACAATAATGACCAGCGCCGCCAGGAAATTTAGTAGACGCGAGTTTCCAGTCGGGATCTGCATGTTTTTATCTCCTTTGAAAGCTCCGCTGATTGGGGAACCTTCGCGGTTCGCTATCATACCTCCGCTGACTGGAATGTCAAGCGCAGATATAGTTTCTGGTGTGTTCCATCCGGAACATACACTTAGCTCAAAGTAGAACGATGCATTCCACGCCCTCATCATTTCCTGGGCAACACACGGTTAATTTCCGCATTCCCTTATAACCTGACCATGGTCTCCGCACAGGTACCGCGAGATGCTTTTGATAGTTTCTATTACCGCTCTTATGACCAGAAACTCTATAGATATTCGTGTGCGACATGCTATCTGACTATGTCTATAAACAGTTCGCTAAGCTAGGCCGCCATTTACACAGGGAAAGCTTTGTGCTACGACCATCAAGACCGTGATTTGTTTTCTTCGGACCCCTTTAAGACAACAGTGAAACACCTAACGCTTCCATTCCGAGCGCAGCGCGGAATCTCGTATTTCCTTTATCTCAGCGGGACATTCCCGCTGCGCTTGGAATGACAGGGTCGCGGAATATTTCCTGCCAAGATACCCTGCACATCAACCCTCGAGGCCCGCAGGGATGGTGAGATCGGACATGCCTGGCGCCACGGCACGTTCAACGTCTTGGCACACCGCGCTCGTGCGAAGCCCTAGAATCGTGAGACAATACCGTGGGCCGGCCGAACAGGCTTCCGGCCGATGCTATGCCTACGGAGGAGCAGATGTCGGGGATTTCGAGAAGAGAGTTCATCAGGAACGCGGCGGCGGGCGCGGCGGCCGGATTTCTGTCGGCGGGCGCGCTCAAGCTGCGCGGGAATCCGCTGGGCCTGCCGATTGGGTGCCAGACGTGGCCGGTCCGGAAGATGATCGCGCAGGATTTTCCCGGCACCCTCAAGCAGCTCTCGGCAGCCGGATTCCAGGCGATCGAACTGTGCTCGCCGGTCGGATATGCCGATGAGGGATTCGGGGGCCTCGCCAAATACAGTTGGTCGCAGCTGCGGGGGATGCTCGGCGATGCGGGACTTATCTGCCAGAGCTCGCACTTCAGCATGGAAGAGCTTCGGGCCAACCAAGCCGACAGGATCGCCTGGGCCAAAAACTTCGGCCTGACGCAAATGTTGGTGGCCAGCCTTGGCGGTCCGCGCAATCCGACCATGGACGACGTGAAGCGCGCCGCGGACGAGTACAACAAAATGGGGGCTGAGGCCGCGAAGGCCGGCATCCAGCAAGGCCTGCATAACGAGAACTTCGAGCTGACGACGGTTGACGGGAAGCGGACGTATGACTTGCTGTTCGAGCTGCTCGATCCCAAACTGGTCAAGTTTCAGTTCCAGGTCTCGACGATCAGCGAGGGTTTCGACGCCGCCGAGTATTTCAACAAGTATCCCGGGCGCTTCATTTCGATGCACGTGCAAGGCTGGGACGCAAAGACGCGAAAGATCGCCGCGGTCGGACAGGACACGCTGGACTGGAAAAACATCTTCACCGCGGCGAGAACAGGCGGAATCAAGAACTACTTCGTCGAAATGAACCTGGATCTTATGAAGGCGAGCGTCCCGTATCTCCGCGCTTTGCAGGTCTGAATGCCGGGGTTCGCATCAAGGGAGCTTACGACTATGCGGGCAGCGGGAACTTTCGAAGTAAGCCTGACCCCTCAGGCGCCGGACGACCTTGGCGCGCACGCAAGCCTTGGCAGGATGACGCTCGATAAGCGGTTCCACGGCGACCTCGAAGCGACCAGCAAGGGCCAGATGCTGACTGCCGGCACCAGCGTCAAAGGCTCGGCCGGATACGTCGCCATCGAGCGCGTCGCCGGCACGCTGCACGGCCGCACCGGCACGTTCATCCTGCAGCACAGCGGCACCCTCGCGCGGGGCGCGGCGCAGCAGCACGTCGCCGTGGTGCCGGACTCCGCCACGGATCAACTGGCAGGTCTTGCAGGCGTGATGACGATCGTCATCGCCGAGGGGAAGCACTCATATGAGTTCGATTACACGCTTCCGGAGGCCTCGTGATCCGGCGCTCCAGGCTACGCTGAAGCCTCCATGCTTTCCGCCAGTTCGAGCACCTTCTGCACCGTGTTCCAGTTTCTGGCGGTTCCCTCGGTCTTGAGCGCTTTCGCAATTTGGGGCCACGCGACCTTCGGACGCGCCATTCCGTTCGGAAAATAAATGTAAACCTCGCGGCCGTCGATCCGCAGTTCCTCGGGATCGATTCTCATCTGAAGAACCTTCTCCCGGGCTTCCGGGTCCGGTTCACGAGCAAGAAAAGTGACCAGCAGCTTGCTCGGAACGATGTTGCTCCGGGCCGCAAACGGATTCGCGGCGATTGCCTTCCGCAACTCGGCCGCAGTACGCAAGAGGACCTCGGCGCGGAAGCCGAATTTCCTCTCGATCGCATCTTCAATGCGTGTACCAAGGTTCGTGAGGTCGCGCCCATCGGTCCTGAAGAGGATGTTGCCGCTCTGGACGTAGGTCCGCACATCCTGGAATCCCAATGACGCATAGAGCGCGCGCAGATCGTCCATCTTGATCCGATGGTGTGGACCAAGGTTGACGCCGCGTAGCATGGAAACAAGCACAGGCATGTCAGGCTCCCGTATGAACCGGCCGCGAAACCGGAAGGCGGTTCAGGCCGACACCTCCTGCACCGCCACCGGCCGGCGCTTGCGCGCGGATCGATAAAGCGCTTCCATGATCGCCACGTCGCGCGCACCCTCGATTCCATCCGGCTCCGGCTCACGATCCTCGAGGACGCAGGCGGAAAGGGCGTCGAGTTCCAGCGCGAACTCGTCGAGCTTCCGGAAGCGGCGATCGAAGCTGCGGGCGCCGCTCTCTCCGAGCAGGCGCCGCTCCTCGGTGTAGGAGTAAGCCGGAACCAGCATCGCCCAGCCCTTCTCCCCGTGAACGTGCAGAAAAGACGACTTGGCGGCGGCAAAGCTGGAACTCGCCTGCACCACCAGGCCGCTCGCGAATCGCATCTGGAAGGCGATATTCTCGTCCACTTCACGAAAACGGTCCGCGTCGAGCGCCCAGGCGTACGCGGAAACCTCGACCGGCATTTCACCGGCCAGCCACCTGCAGGTGTTCACCGGATAGACGCCCACGTCCACGAGCGACCCGCCCCCCGCCGCGGCTTGGCTGACATGCCAGGCCTTGTCGGGCGGGAGGCAAAACGTGAACGACGAGTGCATCAGGCGCAGCCGGCCGAACCTGCCGTCGTTGATCATCTTCTTCAACGTCACGCTGGCGGGCTCAAAATACTTGCGATAAGCGATCATCAGGCGGACGCGGTGGCGGCGCGCGGCCTCGATCATAACCCTGCACTCTTTGAGCGTGTTCGCCATGGGCTTCTCGCAGAGCACATGCTTCCCGGCCTCCGCGGCCCGAATGCTCTCGGAGGCGTGGGCCCCGTTGGCGCTGGCCACGAACACCGCTTGCACGTCGGGGTTGGCAAGGCAGGCGTCATAATCGTCGTAGCTGTAGGCATGCGCCGCCCCGAACGTCCGCGCGAGCCTTGCAGCCTTCTTTCGGTCGCTGCTGACGAGCGCGACCAGTCGCGATTTGCTCGCGTGACGAAAGCCGGGCAGAACCGCGTGCCGGGCGATATGTCCAAGTCCGACGACGGCATAACCAATCCGGTGGGATGCGGGCACTTTGATGTCCTCCTCGAAGAATCCCGAGGATAACGTGCGGACTCAGGCCTAATCAAGCGAGTGGTGTCTTTTCGCCCTGCCCTCAGGCGCGGGCGTTGCCGCTTCTCCCGCGCGCACAGTAGAATGAATACGTGACTATCGACCTTGTCCAAATCGCGCCCCAAGCGCTACCGGTGAAGCGTCCTGACTGGCTGAGGGTGCGCTTGCCCGGCGGCGACAATTATTTCGAGCTCAAGCGGCTGATGCGCGGGCACGGCCTGCATACCGTGTGCGAAAGCGCGCGCTGCCCCAATATCGCCGAATGCTGGAACCACCGCACCGCCACCTTCATGATCCTCGGGAACCTGTGCACCCGGAGTTGCGCTTTCTGCACGGTCCCCAAGGGGAAACCGCTCCCGCTCGACCACGAAGAACCGGAACACGTGGCCGAGGCCGCGGAGTTGATGGGCGCGCGCTACGTGGTGGTGACCTCAGTGGATCGCGACGACCAGCCGGACGGCGGCGCCCGCATTTTCGCGCTCACGATCGAGGCGCTGCGGCGGCGGATCGAGGGCGTGCAGGTTGAGGTGCTGATTCCGGACTTTCGTGGCTCCGATGAGGCCCTGCGCATCGTGCTTGAAGCGGCGCCAGATGTGCTTAATCACAACACCGAGACGGTGCCGAGGCTGTATCCCGTGGCCCGGCGCGGCTCGCGTTACGAGCGGTCCCTTCGCTTGCTGCGGCGTTCGCGCGAGATGGCGCCTGCCATCCCCACCAAGTCCGGACTGATGGTGGGGCTCGGTGAAACGATCGAAGAGGTCACGGGGGTGCTCAAAGACCTCGTCGCCGCCGGAGTCGATATCGTCACCATCGGCCAGTACCTTCGCCCTTCCGGAACACAGCTTCCGGTGGCGCGCTTCTACACTCCGGATGAATTTGCCGCGCTCAAGCGCGAAGGTGAAGGGATTGGAATCCGCCACGTCGAGTCCGGACCCCTGGTGCGCAGCTCCTACCACGCGCACGAGCAAACCCAAGCGTATCGCGGACGCGCCACCGCTTAGCCGCCGGAGCGGGACAGCGCCTGCTGCGATTGGGCGTGCAGCGCCCGGCCCTCTTCCGTGTTAAGCGCGGCGCTCTTCTGCACGGCCTCACGATAGAGTTCCTGGCCCGGCTGGCGGTGTCCCAAGCGAATCTGCAGGCTGCCTTCGAGTAGTGTCCAGAGCGGATTATCGGGATATTGTTCGGCAAGTTCCTGAAAGAGGGCGAGAGACTTGGCGTACTCCTGCTCGTTCGAGCGCGAGAAGTCTTTGGCCAGGTAGAATCCGGCTTCGCCCCGCACCAGGTCCCCTTTGGTCGCTGCCAGCTCCAATTGTTGCAATCCCACTTCGCGGCTGCCGCCCGGCAGACCGATAACAAACTTCAGCAGCTTCACGATCTCGGGCAGCGTATCCACGAAGTAGTTGTAAATGCCGACGCCCAAATAGGCGTCCGTCAGGTTGGGGTCGATTTGGAGGGCCCGGAGCAGCAAGGCGCGCATTTTCTTTCCCGCTCGCGCGGTGGGCAGATCGCTGTCATGGAGGCCGTAGAACCGCGCCAGGAGTCCATAAGCCATGCCTTCGTCGAGCAGGCTTCGGGCGGGATCCTGCCGGGAGTGGACGCGCGCGTCGGCAAGCCGGATCGCCTGCTGCGCCAGGCTCAGGAAGGTGTTGTCGTAAGGGCTGGCAGCTTTAGACACTACGTCGAAAACGTCGGGGTCAACCAAGTTGCCCGTGGTAAGATAAATCTTCCACCACGTCGCGTCGGCCTCGAACAGGTACCCCAGCGGGGACTCGGGATGCTCACGCCGCATCTGCTGAAAGGTCCGGATCGAGCCGTCGACATCGCCATTCAGGAGTTGTGACATGCCCCGGCGGGCCGCCGGCAACAACTCCGCGTCCGGGGTGAAGCCCGCGCCCTGCGCAGGTGCGGTAGCCCCTTGCGAAGGCGTAGCCGTCTGGGCACGCGACGCGAGACCGGACGAGACGGAGAGGCACGCGAAGGCAAGCCAGAGCGCGGTCGAGCGTGACCTTCGCCGCTGTGATTTCCCTTGCGGCGGTTTCTCCCGCCTGGATTTCGGTTGTCCGTTTCGCATCACCGGAACCTGCGCTCGATCCATCCGCGTCCCCTTCCTCGAACATGCGAACTCTGGCATCGTTAATCAGACTCGCGTGTGGGCAAGCTCGGGTTGCCGGCTCGCCGCAGTCAGACGCCCTCTGACCGTCCGGAGGGTCTCAAAGAGCACCCAGCATTCCACCGCAAACGGCGGAAAGCCGGCGAAACCGGGGGCCGGCATCTGAAAGATTTTCCAGCCTTGACCGATGGGGAAAACGTACAGCCAGCGCGCGCCCGCCCAGTAGTTCCAGAACTCCCAGAGGATGCCGCAAACCCACCCGGCCCCGAGCAGGCATCCAAGCCTCGTGTACAGACCGCATTCCCAATCACGCAACAAAGACTCGCCATTCCAGGCGTAGAGCACGGGATCGAGGAGCAATATGAATCCCACCCAGACGGGGCCGAAAAGATACCCTCCGATCCTCGCCGGAACGAGCACCGGCACCGCGACCATCAGCAGGCCCACGAGCGCCGCGAGACGCCGGAATCCGGCGCTCGACGGCGGCCGAGGTCGCAATCGGCCGGCGAAGAAACCGAGCGCCTCGAGCAAATCTGCTGTCTCATAGATTCCAGGCCAGATGGTCGAAAAAGCCCAGGCGTAGCCGAGATAGTCCACGAGTGGGCTGAGCGGCATCCCGACGTAGACCCAGTTCGCGAGGCGCAGGTTGTACGCTTCGAAAATGAGCCACAGCGGGATGGACCAGAAAGCCAGCGCCAGAAACCCGCCGGGCGAGCGGCTGATCCTCGAGTCGCCTCGGAGGCTCGCGACCAGGCCGTCCACGAGCAGGATGTAGCCGGTCCAGACGATCGGAGTGAAGTAAACCGAAATAAACCAGCCCGAGTGAAGGAACAGCAGCGCTTCAGCAAGCAGAACGATCCCGAACCCGGCCCAACCCCGCGCGGGAAGTGGGCGTCGCGGATGCCGGAAGTATCGCCAAGCGATGAACAGGACGGTGACCACCAGAAGTGCGATGCCCACCGCCACGTGATGATCAGCCATGAAGCCGTTCCCCGATTCAGGATAGCATTCCTGTGCGTCACCGGGGTTGACGCGCGGCCGCAAGTCCGCAACAGTGCGTTGCATTCGGCGCGGCCGCACCGGCTGGGGATTGATGCTCCTGAGCCCGACGCGGGAGGACGACGGCGCCATGTAAGGGGACTGCTTCTTGCTCGCGCGCGTTCAGGGCGAGACCGGCGATTTCGACCCAACACGCCTGCATGGGCGCCCACCTGTGTGAGTGCAGGTTGAGCTTGGAGCCCCGAGGTCGCCCGTTTTAGCGACTTTTATTCGTGCTATGATGGGTTTTAATAAAGGCTTTTACTCCACCGAGGTCCACCATGCCGGAAGTCAAACTTGGGCTGCAAGACGTTGTGATCGACAATTCCGAAATCTGCTCCATTGACGGCGAGCGCGGGATTCTCACCTATCGGGGCTACGATATCAAGGATCTGGCCGCCCACGCGACCTTCGAAGAGGTCGTCTACCTGCTGTGGTTCGGCCGCCTGCCGAACCGCGCCGAACTGGACGAGATCACGCAGCAGTTGGTGGAGAACCGGCCCGTGGCTCGGGAGATTCTGGACTTGTTGAAGCGCCTGCCGCCCCCGCAACATCCGATGGAAACCCTGCGGACGGTGGTTTCGGCGCTTTCGCTGTACGATCCTGAAGCGGAAGACATGTCGCTCGAGGCCAATCGCCGCAAGGCGCTGCGTCTGACAGCACAGATGGGAACGCTTGTGGCCGCTTTCGGGCGGATTCGCGACGGCCAGGAGCCGGTTGAGCCCGATCCGAAACTGAGTTTCGCGTCCAATTTTCTTTACATGCTGGCCGGGAGCGTGCCCAAAGCGGAGGACGCACACTGGTTTGACGTGGCGCTGGTGCTGCACGCCGACCACAGTTTCAACGCCTCCACGTTTGCGGCGCGCGTGACCGCGTCCACGCTCTCGGACATGCACTCGGCAATCACCTCAGCCATCGCAACTCTGAAGGGCCCTTTGCACGGCGGCGCCAACGAGCAGGTGATGAAGATGCTGCTCGAGATTCAGTCGATCGACAACGTGGACGATTACATCCACGGACTGCTCGCGCACAAGAAGAAGGTGATGGGTTTCGGCCACCGTGTTTATCGCACCGAAGACCCGCGCGCCTGGGTGCTGCGGCGCATGTCGGAGGAACTCGGGCGCAATGCCGGCCAGGCCAAGTGGTTTGACATGTCGCTCAAGATCGAGCAACTGATGATCCGCGAGAAGAACATCAACGCCAACGTTGATTTTTACTCCGCCTCCGCCTACTACGTGCTCGGCATCCCCGTCGACCTTTACCCCATGATTTTCGCCGTGAGCCGCATCTCCGGCTGGACGGCGCACGTGCTCGAACAATACGCCAACAACCGGTTGATCCGGCCGCTCGCGGACTATACGGGTCCGACGAACCAGAAATACGTCCCCATCGATCAACGGTGACGCCGCCAGGCGCTCCGAGTCCGTGTATTTGAGCTATAATTCCGGCGTCTTCATTCGTGCTGCGTTTCGGGCAGACTGCGGGTGAGGTATTGCCATGCCGTCTACCCACGGCACCAGGAGGAATCGATGGCCCAAGGTGATGCAGGAGCAAACATCCGGCAGAAGCAGGCGCTGAACCGCCGCGAATTCATCGGCACCACGGCAGCGGCCGCAGGATTCATGATCCTAAAGCCGGGACTGGTTCGCGGCACCCAGGCGAATTCCGCCGTGCGCGTGGGCCTGCTCGGTTGCGGCGGGCGCGGCACCGAGGACGCGACCAACCTGATCGACACGGGAGGCGCGCGCGTGACGGCGCTCGGCGATCTCTTTCAGGACCAGTTGCAGAAGGGACGCCAGCACTTCGATGAGTACCAGCAGGCCAAAGGCTACGCGGCCATCGAAGCTTCGCAGTTGTTCCTCGGGCCGCGCGCCTATCACGAAATCTCGGCCTCGAACGCGGTGGATGCGATTCTGATCGCCACGCCGCCCATCTTCCATCCCCACCATCTCGACGCAGTGGTACAGGCCGGGAAGCACGTGTACTGCGAAAAGCCGGTGGCCGTGGATGTGCCCGGCGCGCTCAGCGTGATCGAAATCGGCAAGCGCGCGCAGGGCCGCCTCAGCCTCGACGTGGGCTTTCAAATCCGCAACTGCCCGCCCTTCGTGGAGATGGTGCGGCGCATCCACGAAGGCGCTCTCGGCGATATCGCATCGGGCGAGGCGCACTACATCGCGGGCTACATCGAGCGCCCGGCGTGGCCGAACGCCAGCGCGGAAGAGCGCCGCCTGCGCAACTGGGTGCACGACCGGGTGCTTTCCGGCGACATCGTCGTCGAGCAGAACATTCACGCCATCGACATCTGCAACTGGATCCTCGAGAACCATCCCCTGAAGGCGGTGGCCACGGGCGGCGTGGAGGGGCGGCCGCCTGGCGACACGGCCTACAGCCACTACAACGTCGTCTTTTACTACCCGAGTGACGTGGCGGTGACCTTCAGCTCCACGCAGTTCAACAAAGGCTGGTTTGACGTGACGGAGCGCTTCTTCGGCACCAAGGGCACATCGCAATCGCCTTACTCGGGGCCGCTCGGCATCTGGGGCGATGAACCATGGCAACCTGAAGCCGCCGCGCCCGCCGCCGGCTCGCAACAATTCTCCGCCACCGGTAAGTTCTCCGATAACCTCGCCGAGGCTGATCCGGAAAAGAAGAAGGCGTTTGTGGACAGCATCACCAACGGCCAGTTCCACAACCAGGCGGAGCAGGGCGCAGTCAGCGCCCTCACTTGCATGATGGCGCGCACTGCCGCTTATACCGGCAACCCGGTGGCCTGGGACGAACTGCTGCGGTCCACGGAAACGTGGGACTCAGGAATTGATCTGGAGAAGCTCAATTACCGGGGCTGAACCTTGGGCGCTCTGCCCCGGCGAAGCTGCCGCATGGCAGAGTTTGAAGAGGGGGTTACAACTTGATGTCGAAGAATACGTCGCGGCGAGATTTTCTAAAGACCTCGGTGGCTGCGGCCGGCGTCGCCGGACTTGGGATCGCCGCGACCGCAGGCATCGCGGACACGCCAGCCCCACAGCAAGCTGCGCCCCTGCCGATCAAGAAAGGCGTGCTGGTTGACATGTTGCCCAAGAACCTGAGCTACGCCGACCGGTTCAAGCTGGCCCGGGACGTCGGATTCGAGGCCTTGCAAGTGAACACCACGCCGAAGCCGGGCGAGGAGATCGAGATCAAGCGCGCGGCCGGCACGGCCGGCATCCGCATCGATTCCGTGATGAATATGGACCATTGGAAATATCCGCTCTCTTCGGCGGATCCGGCCGTTGTCGAGAAGAGTCTCCAGGGAATGCGCACCTCGATGCACAACGCCAGCACCTGGGGAGCCAGGTACGTGCTCCTGGTCCCAGCGGTGGTCAATGCCCAAATCAGCTATCGCGACGCCTGGACGCGTTCGCAGGCCCAGATTCGCAAGCTCCTGCCGCTGGCGGAGCAGCTCAAAGTGGTGATCGCTCTCGAAGAAGTCTGGAACAAGTTCCTGCTGAGCCCCCTCGAGTTCGCCGCCTACATCGACGAGTTCGGCAGCCCCTGGGTGAAAGCATGGTTCGACGTGGGCAACGTGGTGCTCTACGGCTACCCCCAGGACTGGATCCGCACGCTGGGCCACCGCATCGTCGACATGCACGTCAAGGACTTTAAGCGCCGGGACGACGGCTACCAGTGGGTGAACCTGGGCGACGGCGACGTGGACTGGGCCGAGGTCCGCAAGGCTCTGGGCGAGATTCACTACTCAGGAACCGTGATCACCGAGCTTGATGGCGGGGATGAGGCCTACCTGCGCGACCTGAGCGGGCGTTTCGACCGGCTGGTCCTCGGCAAGGCATGACCGGCGCTGGTGGACGCCGCTTGATGTGGCTCAAACGCGGGGATCGCGGCGGGTTGCGCGCTACTTGCGGCCGAGCAGCCTGATTCTCCCTGTCAGAATGCGCCCTTGGCTGCCGCTGTAAGTCAGGAACTGGGGCGAATCGACATTGTTATCGACGTAAGCGGGGTTTCGGCGCCCGGTGATGTTGTTGAGTCCTGCGCGCAGCGCCCACTGGAATCCGAAAAGGTGAAAGCGCTTCTCAGCCGCGAGGTCCAGGGAAAAATAACCGGGAAAGCGATCCGCACCAGGTCCGGCCACCAGTTGTTGGTTCTGGTTCACCAAAAAGAAGGGATATCCGCTGCGGGCGTCAACCGTGTAAGCCAGGTCGTAGCCTCTGATGAGCGGCACGAAGCCCCAGGACAGGAATCGATGCGGCGAATCCCAGGGCAGCGGGCCCGGCAATTGCGGGCTGAAAAGGGGAGATTCCAGGTTGAACTGCAGTCCGGCGTTCGACGTGGCTTTGGACTCGGTGTAGGAAGCGAAGATGAAATGGTCGCCCTTGAACTGGCGCCGCGCGGTTACGCGCGCGGCACGGTAGCTCGTGGTCTGACGATTGAGCAGCTGAAACATGCCGTTCAAGCAATCCGGGATCTCCGTGCAGGCGTTGAAGTAGGCCATCCCGTCCTCGCCGCGTTTCCCGACGAACTCGAAGTCGGTGTAGAACTGTCCGGGCAGCTTGCGTTCCGCGCCGGCGCTCCAGTTCACCACGTAGGGCCCCTTGAGCGTTCCTGGCGCGTACTGGAAGTCGGTGACGACCGGCGGGCCGGTCGGCGTGGTACCGGTGGTGTTGTAGAAAGTATCGAGACGCTGACCCTCCAGCGGCAGCGAGAGCAGGCTGAGGTTGGTCGAATCGTAATAGACCCCGACGCCTCCGACCAGCTTGGTTTCGCCGCCGCGGTCGAGCAGATAGCTGGCGGCGAAGCGCGGGGAAACCTCAAGCTGTCGCAGAATCTCGTCCCAGTCCAGGCGCAGGCCGGGCGAGAGAGTGAGCCGGTTCGAGACCAGCCAGCGATCCTGAGCGTAGGCGCCGGCTTCGAAATTGTCGCGCGTGAGATGGGAAGGTCCGGCGAAGCTGACGGCGCTGTCGAGCGTCCCGTCCTCGCGAACGAGCTCAAAAGGGTTGCGGACCAGCGCTTCGTCAAAAGTGAGCCGGTCGAGATTCAAGCCAAACTTCAGCTCGTGCTGGCCGAGCCCGCGCACCCTCGGCAGGATGAGGTTGGCAATGGCTTCCACCCGTCCCGAGTGCGCCAGGGAGGATTCGAAGTAGTTGCCGCCGGCCGTGGTCGGACCCAGCACGTAGGTCTCGTCGCCCATGGGCGCGGTGTGCGCATAGAACGCGGTCTCGGACAGGCCCACCTCAAGAACTGCGCCGCTTGCGAGGAACGCCTGGTCTTTGAGGGCCAGCAGATGATTGGACTGCCGCACGTCGACCGTGGTGGGAATCGGCGTGAATTGCGACAGTCCGGCGTTATTCTGCCCGTAGCCGTTGAAAAGAAATGTCCCCGTCAGAATGTTATTGGACGCGATGTTCACCTGGGCTTTGGCGAGCGGACTGTAGCTCCAGGACGGCACGTTGTTCTGGCCCGAAGGCAGATCGGAATAGAAGGTCTGGTCGTACTCCACCTGGGGCGCGAAAAGGAACCACGCCTTACCCTTTTTCAGCGGACCCGTCACCATGAAACGCGGGTAGAAGCTTCCGATGTGGATCCCGTGCTGTTCGATCAGCGAGGGCACGAAGTCGGTGCCCACGAAACGGAAATGATCGTCGCCCATGCCGGTCGCGACGCTAAGCACTCCGCCCGAGCCGCCCCAGTACTCGGCGGGATAGCGCGAATTCTGGAGCGTCACCGAACGGACGGCGTCCACACTAAGCTTGGCGAGATAATTCCGGCTCTCCGGGGCATTGAAGGTGAACCCGTCGAGCAGATAGATCGTCTGCGGGCTGTCGGAGCCGTCCACGTGAATCTGCCCGGTCGCGTCCGGCAGCACGCCGGGCAGCAGGGGGAAGGAGTAGAGCACGTCGCGCTCCACGAAGTACGGCAGGTCGATCACGTCGCGCTCATTCAGCGTATTGCTCAGGGTGGTCTTCTCGGGATCGATGGCAGGCGGGGAGTACACCACATTCACACGCTCGACGAGTTCCCGCTGATGACTGAGCGTGACGTCGACGGCTGCGCTCTCGCCGGCGCCCACCTCCACGTTCTTTTCGAGTGCCGCAAAGTAGCCCTCCTTCTCCACGCGGATCTCGTAACCGCCGGGCGTAAGTCCGGCGACCTGGCAGTGACCGGCGTAGTCCGTTTCGCAGCCCGCAATTCTGCCCGAACCGGTGACCGTCACCCGTGCGGATTGCACCGCCACTTTGGTTTCGTCGATGGCGGTCACTGCCAGCGTGCCCGCTGCCGGTCCGGACGGCGTTGTCCCTTCCTGTTGGCCCGAAGCCGGGACCTGTGCCCGCAACTTCTCCGCGCGCGCCGTCAGGGACAGAACGAGCAAAGCAAGCAGCCAAGCCTTTCTGTATTCCAAAACCACCTGTCCATTTTCCCCGATTCCGTGCGAAGTTCAAGCGCAAGGTGGGCACATCGAAGGCTCGAGTTGGTGTACGATGAGCTTCCCGCTGCGACTCTGAGACCGGCATGGCCGGAGGAGGCTGACGAATGAACCCGATTGACCGCCGCGAATTTCTGGAGATCTCCGCTACGGGGGCATGGGCTGCGGCGCGCCTCGGGGACGCGATCCAGAGGGCGCCCGGCCAGGCTCCGTCGGCGGCGCAGAAGCAGCCTGCCAGACCCATGCCGCTCGGTTTGATCGTCGGCGTGGACGAGAATCCGGAGGAGGCGCTCGGCAAGGTCCACCAACTGGGCGTTCCCACCTGCCAGGTGCTCGCCAATACCTACGGGCCGGAGGCGGCCGAGCGTCTGCGCGAAGCCTTGGCACATTACCATCTGGAGGCGACTTCTCTCGTGGTCACCGGTCCGGGCCCGGAGGATTATGACTTCTACAAGGGCCCGCTCACCATCGGCCTGGTGCCCCGCGAATACCGCGCCACGCGCATCGAGCACATCAAGCGGGCTTCCGACTTTGCCCAAATCCTCGGGATTCCCGCGGTACAAACGCATTGTGGCTTTATTCCCGAGAACCCAAACGACCCTGTCTACAAAGAGGCGGTGGACGCCATCCGCGAAGTGGCCGGCTATTGCCGCGAACACTCTCAGCAGTTCCGCTACGAGACCGGCCAAGAAACTCCGGTCACCTTGCTGCGCGCAATTCAGGATGTCGGACTCGACAACCAGGGCTTGAACTTCGACTGCGGGAATCTGATCCTTTACGGCAAGGCGAACCCCGTCGATGCGCTCGAAGTCGTAGGCCGCTACGTGCACGGTGTTCACGCGAAAGACGGCCTCTACCCCACCAATCCGCACGACCTCGGTGAAGAAGTGCCGATCGGGAGCGGCCGCGTCGACTTCCCGAAACTCCTGGCGCGACTCAAGGACCTCGGATACCAGGGCGCAATCACCATCGAACGCGAGATCTCGGGGCCCAAACAAATGGAAGATCTTAAGAAAGAGAAGGCTTACCTCGAAGACCTCATCAACCGCACCTGGGCCTGAAAATAGCGAGCGGCTCTGGCAACGATGCGTTAACATCGGTGTCATATCCCTGCAATAGTCGTCTTGGTAACATTTGGACGCTTGGCAGGGGCGACTGGGGTGTGATACCCTTGCAAACCTATAGACACGATGAATCTACTCGGGGATTGGACGAAGGGGTTCAGAACTCTCTGCTCGAACTGAGGCTTGATGGATTACAAGGTTTCGCTCCTGGGTTTGTTTGTTGGCCTGCTGATCGGTCTCACCGGCATGGGTGGCGGTGCGCTTATGACACCGGCGCTGATCCTTTTCAAACTGGCTCGGCCCTCCTTGGCGGTGGGAACGGATTTGGTGTGGAACGCCTTGACCAAGGGCGTAGGCTCGATTGTCCACATCAAGCAGCACACGGTTGACAACCGGATCGTCAAGAGGCTGGCGGTCGGCAGCATTCCGGGCGCATTGCTCGGTATCGGGCTGCTGGCCGTTCTACGCCATAATGGCATCAAGTCTGAAGACAAGCTGGTGGTGATGGTTCTCGGCACGGCGCTGATCGGCGTGGCGCTGAGCCTGTTCTTCCGGTCCATTTTCGGGTCGCGCCTTCCTGTGCTCGGTGTCGAAGGGTTGGTCATGGGACCGCGTTGGCTGACGAGCGTCATCGGCTTTGTCGTGGGTTTCTTGGTGAGCATCACGTCGGTGGGCAGTGGCAGCCTGATCGTGGCGTCGCTCGTGTTCATTTACCCCACCACGCCCCTCAAGAAGCTGGTGGGTTCTGACATTTTCCACGCCCTGTTCCTAGTCGGCGTCGCCGCCGTCGGCCACCTGGGGCTCGGCACGGTGAATGGCAAGCTCCTTATTGCCTTGCTGATTGGCTCGGTTCCCGGCGTCGTGATCGGCAGCCGGCTGAGCGTCGTCTTCCCCGAGAAAGTGCTGCGGCCCGTGCTCGCCACGACCCTTTTCTATCTCGGCGCCAAACTGCTGTAGCCGCCACCTGGATCGCGAACAGCCGCCCGACTTCTAGCCACTCTTTTTCGCGACACCTCCGCTTGGCCGTCGACGCACAGCGCGGCGATTCTACGACCGCCGCGCGCTGTCCACCGGGTGCGGCCCGAGCTCGCCTTCGGCAATCTCCATCACGGTGGTGTAGAGCTCCCGGGCAATGTCGGACTCGCCAGGGTTGCAAAACTTCAGCCGTTTCTCGAACGGTTGCTGGACATGGATGACCATGTCGGCGTGGGGCCACGAGATGTGGACCACGAAAGCTTCAGGCCGGGGATCGAGGGCGCGCCGCAGGACCTCGCGCACGATTCCATCTACCGGCTTGGGCAGCACTCCATTGATCTTGACAGGCACTATTCCCTCCGCAGAAAACGATTCCAAGTTATTTTAGCGCAGGGCGGGTGATGGCGCGATCGCAGACGGCGCCGAATTTTGATGACGGCCTGAACTTGGAGTTTAGCCGCAGAGGGACTGTGGGTGGAATGCGGTGAGTTCTGGTTCGCCTCCGCAGCCCGAGGGTTATTGACGCCGAATGTGCAAAGCAAGCCCCTTGTTCGTCGCTCTCTGCTTGCAGATTCGGCGCCTTACTCGTAGCGCAGCGCCACTACAGGATCCACCCTGGTCGCCCGCCCTGCGGGAATGAGGATGGCGAGCAAGGCCACGGCGGTCAGGAGTACGGCGGCGCTCCCCAGAGCCAGCGGATCCGCCGGCCGCACTGCAAACAACAGGCTGCCCATCAGGCGCGTCAGCAGCAGCGCCGCCAACAGGCCGATCCCGAGTCCGGCCAGGGTCAGCGACATGCCCTGCCCGAGGACGAGCCGCAGCACCTGGCTGCGCCGGGCGCCCAGGGCCATTCGTAATCCGATTTCCTGCTGCCGCTGGGTTACGGTGTAAGACGTCACGCCATAGATCCCAATCGAGGCCAGCAGCAGCGCGAGGCCTGCGAAAACGCCGAGCAGAATCAAGGCCAGGCGACGGCGGGCCACAGATTCGCCCATGACCTCGGTCATGCTCCGAACCTGAAAGACGGGCAGATCCGGATCCATGAGGGAGACTTCCTTCTGCACGGTTGGGGCAAGAGTCATGGGGTTCCCGGACGCGTGAATGACCAGGGCCATCGATCCCGAAGGGTTCTGAGCTTGAGGCCAGTACAGCTCGACTCGTGAACGCGCTTCGAGCGTCCGATTGCGAACGTGGCGGACCTCGCCGACTACGGTCATCCAGCGAGGCATGGACTTTGGGTCGCCAAGGTGGAGCCGCTGGCCGATGGGATCCTGGTTCGGCCAGTACGTGTTCGCCAGGGTGTCGTCCACAATGGTGACAAGCTGCGCGGTCTCGGAGTCTCCGTCATCGAAATAGCGCCCGCGCACGAGCGAGATTCCCATGGCTTTGAAGTAGCCGGCAGTCACCCCGCGGTAATCCACTTCGGGCTCCCGGTCATCGAGCGGAACTGCATGGGTGTCAATGGTCGTGGTGCCGGAGCCATTCAATCCGCCGAGGGGCAGGAGAGTGATTGCGCCCGCCGCATCCACCCCGGGCAGGCTTTGGATGCGGCCGAGTAGATCGCGATAGAAGGCGCGGACTTGTTCGGGCTGGTGGTACTTCGCGTCCGGCAGCGAGACTCGCATCGTCAGCACACCCTCGGGACGAAAGCCGGGATCCACTCTGAGGATTTGCACGAAGCTCCGGAGCAGAAGTCCCGCACCCGCGAGCAGGATGAGCGAGAGCGCGGTTTCGCCGATCACCAGTACGCCCCGGAGCCGGTTCGACGGGCTGGCCTGCGTGGTGCGCCCGCTCTTGAGCACGTCGTAGGTGCCTTTACGTTGAGCCTCGAGCGCCGGTGCGAGGCCAAAGAGAATCCCCGTGGCGAGTGACACCGCCAGCGTGAAGGCGAGCGCCGGGCCACTGATTCCGGTCTCGACCACGCGGGGAAGCGCGGTGGCACTGAGCGCAACCAGTCCGTGCAGCACCCAGGGGGTGATGATGAGTCCGGCGAGGCCTCCGAACAATGCCAGGAGCGTGCTCTCCGTGAGCAACTGACGCGCCAGGCGTCCGGGGCTGGCGCCCAGAGCGACCCGAACCGCGGTCTCCTTCTGCCGTCCGGAAGCGCGCACCAACAGCAGGTTGGCGACGTTGGCGCAGGCGATCAGCAGAACCAGCGCCACTGCCGCCATCAGCACCCACAAGGACGCCTTCACGTCTCCGACGGTCTCCTCCAGAAGCGGGTTCAAGATGATCCTGAAGCCGTATTTCTCATACGGGTAAGCGCGATTCTGCTCGATCATCGTCTTGCCCACGCGGTCCATGTCCGTTCTGACCTGGGCGAAGGAGAGCCCGGGCTTGATGCGAGCCAGCACTTCGAGCCCATGGCCGCCGCGGCTGTCCGGCGCAAGGTCGCTTGGCTCAAAGGCGAGCGGGCCCCAGATTTCAGCGTCCTGCGGATAGGCGAATCCGGCGGGCATCACCCCGACGACGGTCATCGGGACCGCGTCCACGCGAACGATGGTGCCGATCACGTTCGGGCTCGCGCCAAAGGCCCTCAACCAGAGCCCGTAGCTGAGAACGACCTCGTGCTCGTGGCCGGGCTCGCCCTCTTCATCCAGAAATGTCCGGCCGAGACGCGCCTGCGCGCCCAGAATCCGAAAGAGGCTCGGAGAGACGGCCGCCCCGATCACGCGTGCCGGGCTGCCCTTCACCCCGATATTGAAAGTGCCCGTTGAAATGGCGGCGAGATCGGCGAAGCTCTTGTTGAGCTGCTGAAAGTCTCTGAATTCCGGAGGCGACACCCAGTTCTGGTCGTTCGGCAATCCGATTCCGGTGAAGCGGGTCCAGACCTTGACGAGCTGCTGCGACTCGGGGTACGGAAGCGGACGCAGGAGCACGGCATCGAGCACGCTGAAGATGGCCGTGTTGGCGCCGATTCCGAGCGCGAGCGTCAGCACGGCCACCGCTGTGAAACCGCGGTTCTTGCCCAGCATGCGAAGCCCGTAACGCAAGTCCTGCCCGAGGTCACCCATGATGCTCCCCTTTCCAATTGTGCCCGGAACCACGGGCTCCGTGCTTATGGGACTCTCGACGTAGCGCAACCCGCGAGCAAGCGCTTGCGGGTCGCTGAGATCATCGAGGACCGTGCGCCGCGCTTCCGCCTCTGCAACTCCCGCCGCCACGAGTTCGCGGTAACGATCGTCGAGGTGCTGCGCCAGCTCCTCCACAATCTCCGCCTCGCGCGCCGGTACGAGCTTTAAGCCCGACAATCGCCGGCCGATCTCGGTCTTCCACTCGGGCCCTTCGCCATGCGCCGCGCCGCCCGGCAGTTCAGGCATGTTCGGTCTCCCGAGCCGCCGTGATGGCGTTGACCGCCTGAACGAATGTCTGCCAGCCGCGCATCTGCGACGCCAGCACACCGCGTCCCTGAAGGGTCAGGCGATAGTATCGGCGCCGCCGCTGGCCGGCCTTCTCGACCCAGCGTCCGAGGATCCAGCCGCGCCGTTCCAGGCGGTACAGGAGCGGATAAAGCGACGCGACGTGGAAGCGTAGCGCCCCCGCCGAACGCTGCTCGATGAGCTTGCTGATTTCGTATCCGTGCCGGGGCCGCGCCTCCACCAGCGAGAGGATCAGGAGTTCCGCGCTTCCCTTCTTCAGTTCACGGTCTGACACTGGTGACTGCACATGTGGCATAGCGATATATTGGAGCGGCACCTACGGCTGGGTCAAGCAGATTCTCTCTCTCCGCATTCCTACACCCGGAGGATGTCCTGCGGCTCACGCTTCTACGCCGGGCGGGCCGCGCGAATTTGGGCTTTGGTGGGATTTCGCTTGACGTTCGCTTTTTCTTCGCCTAGGATTCTTACGAACACATGCAGTTAAATTGCGGAATGGAGAATGTTATGACGATCAGTGAGGCGCTTCTGTCTGAGTTCGATCACGAAGTCACCAATACACGCAAGACGCTGGAGCGGGTTCCCGATAAACCCGACTTTCTCCCGCATCCCAAGTCGATGCCACTCGGCGCCCTCGCGCCCCACGTGGCTGAACTCGCCGGCTTCGGCCTCAGCGTGCTCGAGACCGAGCGTTTGGACTTTTCCGCCGGCAGCTACAAGCCCCTGCCCTTCGAGTCCGCAGCACAACTCGTCGGAGTGTTCGACGAAGGCGCGGCCAAGGTGCGCCGGGCCCTGGTTAACACGCCCGACGAAGCCTGGACAGCGAACTGGAAGCTCGCCTTCGAAGGCAAGCCGATCTTTGACGGATCCCGATTCCTGGCCTACAGGGAGATGTTCCTCAACCACTTGATCCATCATCGCGCCCAGCTTGGCGTCTACCTGCGGCTGAACGGCGTTCCCGTACCTGCCACCTACGGGCCGTCAGCCGACGAGCCCTGAGAGCTTGTTGAAAAGCCTGACCAGACTGTCATTCCGAGGAGCCGTAGGCGACGAGGAATCTCGAAACTCGCCTATCAGAGCGAGATTCCTCGCTTTCCTCGGAATGACAGGGTTCCGGGAGGTTATTCAACAATCAACCAGACCCTCGTCCACACCGTCGCTTGCTGCTATCATCATGCCCGGATCACTATGCTCCGACGAACGGTCCGCCGTCAAGCCTTACTCCTCGCCTTCACGCTTGCCGCGCTTGCAGCCACGGCGCCGGCCGCTGACCGCGCCACCGAGTACTTCGCGCGGGGCAACGCTCTGGCCGCGCAACATGACTGGGCCGGCGCCGTAACCGCGTATCGCGAGGCGCTGCGCCTGCGTCCGGCCTTTGCCGAAGCGCACTACAACCTGGCCAACGCGCTCACCGCCCGCCACGATCGCGCGGGCGCCATCGCCGAATACCGGCTGGCGCTGAAGCTCAAGCCCGATTATGTCCCCGCCCTTAATAATCTTGGCCTGGCCTTGCGCGACTCGGGCGATCTCACCGGAGCCGCCGTCGAGCTGCGCGAAGCCATCCGCCTGCAGCCGGACTACCCCGAGGCGCACTTCAACCTGGCGAACGTCATGGCTGACCAGGGAGACCCTGCCGCCGCCATCACGGAGTACCGGCTGGCCCTCGTGCTCAATCCTGCCGACGCCGCGGCCGCGGCCAACCTCGGCTACGCGCTCGCGAAGTCCGGGGATCCCGGCAACGCCACCCTGGAGCTGCGCCGGGCCGTCAAACTCAAGCCGGATGACGCTGAGGCCCACCTGAACCTGGGAAACGCGCTGGCCGATGTGGGCGATTTTGAGGGCTCGATGGCGGAATACCGGCTGGCGCTGCTGCTCGCCCCCGATGACGCCGCGGCCCGCGACGATCTCGGCCTGGCCTTCGAGGAGAACGGCGATCTCACGCGCGCCGTCGCGGAATATCGCGCGGCCATCCGCTCCCAACCCGGGGACGCAGCCGCTCACCATAATCTGGGCCGCGTCCTCGAGATGACGGGCGCTCTCGGCGAGGCGGCGGAACAATACCGCAGCGCAGCCGGGCTCGACCCCGGCAACACGAGGTACGCGGACGATGCCACGCGGCTCGCGGGCGCGGTCAAGGATTGATGGCCTGGCAGGAATTGATGAGGATGGGCGCGGGGAGACGGGCCGGCGGCGCCCGTGCGCAGACGATCAGCAGGTGCGCGTCAAGCCGGCGGTGGCGGGAACGATGTTGGTGGGAACGGCATGGGCGGGAACGGCGTGGGCCGGATTGATCTGGGCGGAAACGGTGTGGGCCGGAATGTGGGAACGACCGGAGATTTCTTCCGGCGCGCGGTCGCGGCCGGGGCGGTAATGGTCGCACAGCGTCTCGACGATGCGCCCGGCGCTGCGGCCGTCCCACAGCCTCGGGATCCGGCCGGTCCTGGCTCGCCCGGCAAGCACGCTGCGTGCCGCCTCGATGATCGCAGCCGGTTCAAGTCCGACGATCCGGTTCGTGCCTTCGAGGACCGTGATCGGGCGCTCGGTGTTATTGCGGAGGGTGAGGCAAGGAACACCCATGGCGGTGGTTTCTTCCTGCACGCCGCCGGAATCGGTCATGACGAGCGTGGCGGCGCTCTCGAGGCGAACGAAGTCAAGGTAAGGCAGCGGACCGATCAGCCGCACACGTCCGGCTGAGGCGCCGCGAGTGATCCCGGAGTCGCGCAATCGCGCCTGCGTCCGGGGATGCGCGGGGAAAATCACCGGCACTCCCGCCGCGATCTCTTCGAGCGCCGCCCAAACGCGCCTGAGCACGGCGGGATCGTCCACCGTGGCGGGCCGGTGCAGCGTTGCCACGGCATATCGAAGCGGCGTCCCGCTCGCCTGATCGAGGCCGAGGCGGGAGAGCACGGTCGATCGTCGCGCGCTCTTGAGGAACTGCCGCAAGGTGTCGATCATGACGTTGCCGGCGAGAAAGATTCGATTGCGCGGCCGGCCTTCGGCGAGCAGGTTCTCGACTGCGCTCGGCTCGCTCGCGAAAAGCAGATCGGACAGAGCGTCGGTCGCGACGCGGTTCGATTCTTCCGGCATTCCGGGGTCGAAGCTGCGCAGGCCGGCCTCGACGTGCCCCACCGGAACGCCAAGCGCGGCCGCGGCCTCGGCGCCGGCCAGCGTAGAGTTGACGTCGCCCACCACCAGCACCACATCGGGCCGCACGCCGCGGATCACGCGGCGTAGCGCCTGCGCCATCGCGGCCGTAGCCAGGCCCGGCCTCAACACAAAATCGGGAGCGGGAATCCGCAACTCCTCGAGGAAGCCGTCCGACATCTCACGGTCGTAGTGCTGCCCCGTGTGTACGAGAACCGGCTGAACGCCGGGGCGGCGCCGCATCTCCGCCATCAAGGGCGCGATCTTCACGAAGTTCGGCCGCGTACCCACCACGTTCAGAATTTTCAGCATGGCACCATGCCTCGAAGGCGGGGCTTCAGAATCCGCGTGGCACTCAAGAATTCCGCCGCTTGGGGCTTGGGCATTTTTGCAAGACCCTGCGCTGTTTCCGGCAGACCGGCGTCGCAGGACGGGTTGGCTCTGAATCAAGAAAACGAAGCCACCGCCGACATCGCTTACTGATTCCAAAAGGCTTACGGCAAGCCGAGTTGGCTTCGTTTGGCTTCGTTTTGACCCATTTTTCAGGGCGTTTTATTGATTCTATTGTACTTAGTGGCTTCGTTTTGCAAAATTTTAGATTCTTTTTTTCTGCTTTTGGAGAGATTCTTGTAGAAGTCGCAGCGGCCGGCCGAATTCGCGGCAACGCCCGCAGCTTTCAGAGGCTACTTGCATAGGCTCAATGCAACGTGGAGGTGGACTCGATGGTGATGGCTCGCCTTTGGATTGCAAGACTGAAGTGCGGCACGAGGCACTGCGGAGCATCAAGAGCCTCCAGGGCGGCAAGTCCGCCCCCCGGAAAACGACGCCGACAGCATAGCAGAGGGCTAGTGTAAATGTCAAGCTTTGTGGGTAGGCACATATAGGCTACAGCATCTGTTGGAAGAAGAAGCGGGACAAACAAATGTCGCCAAGCAACACGCCTTCAGCCCCGAAGAAGCCTCGTAGACCAGAAGAGCGAACCCTGGGCGCGAACCTTGGGTGCAAAAGACGACGACAGCCCCGAAGGGGCGGAATATCTTAGCCCCGGGCGCGAGCCCGGGGTCCAAGAAACCACGCCGCACCCTTGCCATTCCCCGTCTCCCGCTTCAAGCGGGAGATGGGGAATGGGGAGGAGTGAGGGCCCTTGAATCCCCGGGCTTGCGCCCGGGACTAAGATCTTTCGCCCCTTCGAGGCTGGGCAGGCACACCGGGGACCTACCCCTACATCATTGAATTGCGGAATGAATTTGCGCGCACGGCATCATCATGGAACGTAGGGCAGGCGCCTACTCCTTCGCCGCCCTGCCGCTCTGGCTGTGATTTGTGATTGTGGGTGCGCTCGGAGGATACCACCCTTGTTTCGGCCTCGTCCACCGAAGGGCTGTGCCGGTACCGGGTCCGTTTGGAATTTGCGAAGTAGATCAGCAACTACCCCGGGCTCCGCCCACCCCTCCTCAACTGAGGAGGGGATTCCTGTTCGCGAGCCGATGCCCTCTCAATTGAGGACCCCTCAGTCGATGCGCGTTGAGGGCGGCCGTCTCCCTTTCTTTAGCTGCGAGTTCCCCGACTTGCGAGTTCCCCTACTTGCGAGTTTCCGTAATTGCGAGTTCCCATCCTCAGTTGAGGAGGGGTGGCCAAAGGCCGGGGTGGTTGGTCTTAATTCAAACTGGCCACTGCCGCTGTGCAACCTCGCGCGAGATTCCCGCATTACGGCGCGCTTGGACTCGCAGGGCCTCCGCCACCGCCTCCCTTGCCCCCCGCGGCCACGGCGGCGCCGATTCCTGCCGCCGCGCCGCCTCCGAGCAGCAGGACCAACAGACCGGTGTTGCTGTGCTTCGCCGGCTGCGGAGCCGGCGCCTGGCCTGCCTGCTCGCCGGCGCCCGGCCGCCCTTCTTCGCGCGTTTGGGCGGCAGCCGGGGCGTTCGGACATGTCCAAGTCTCGCCTTCGGCCAGCGGGTGACTCTGGCCGCTCGCGATCTCGGTGACCCCGAGCGCGCCGTGCTGCGCCGTGATGCTTGCGCCTGCGCCCGCCGGCCCCGTCACCGTGGGCGCCGTCACTGTGGGCCCCGCCACCATGGGCGCGGTCACCATATAGGAGACGCTTCCCTGCCCCGCCGGCTCCACGCGGCACTGCGCGGTCTCAACCACCACGGTTCCGGGCCCGGCCGCCCCGACTGTGACCGTTCCATGATCGAACTTGACCAGCACGTGACCCGGCGCGCCGCCGAAGGTCACACTCGAATCCTCACCGAGCTCGATCTGGCTGCCGGCTGCGAACTGGACCAACGCGCCGCCGCCCTTGGCCGTGCTCATGGTGTCGCCGGAGACCACCGTGCCTCCGCTCGGCACGGCGATTCCGCCGAGCGACGCCGACATGGAACGAACCACCTGTCCGACGGCCGTCGCCTGCTGCGATTGGCCGTTGCGAGCGGCGACCGCCGGCAGACTCGTCATCAGAGTCGCCGCCAGAAACGTCGCCAGAGATGCGCCCAGAAATGGGCAAGATTGCTTCAACATGTCTTCCTCCCTTCAGAATCGACCGGCCTTCAGAATCGACCGGGCGCCCCGGAGGCGACCCTTTCGCGAAGGGCCGCCGGCCGCGACGCGCTTGGGGCCGCCGCCTCAACGGTCTCGGCGTATGCGGTCATCAGCGCGGTGCGGCTGCCATGCTCGCGGACCCAGGTTGCGCCGGCTTCGCCCATGGCCGCGCAACCGGCGGGATCACGGGCCAGGGCGCGCACACCCTCGGCGAGCGCCGCGCCGTCCGAAGGCGGCAACGCGAGGCCGCACCTTGCGGCCTCCACCATGGCCGCCGTCTCGCCTCCGACGGAGCAAAGCACCGGCTTGCCCGCCGCCATGTACTCATACAGCTTCGAGGGAACGGTGATCTGGAACAGCGGATCGTCGCGCAGGATCACCAGCAGCGCGTCGCACGTCGCGAGCAGTCGCGGCACGCGCCGCCGGGGCACGCCGCGCAGGAATCGCACGTTCTCGAGGCCCATCTCCTGCGCGCGCTGCTCGAGCCTTTGCCGCTCCACCCCTTCGCCGATGAACAGCAAGGCGGCCCGGTCCGCGCCCAGCCGGGCCGCGGCCTCGAGCGCCGTATCGAGCCCCTGCGCGAGACCGAGGTTACCGATATAGCCCACAATGAGGCGCCCGCGCAGGGGGGCGGCGCGCCGCAGGCGGACCTCGCACGGGGCGCCCGCGAAGAGTCCTGCGTCCACGCCGTTCGGAATCACGCGCACGCGCTCGCGGGGCACGCCCGCCCCCGCCAGGTAATCCCGAAAGCCCTCGCTGATCACGACCACTCGCGCCGAGCGCCGGTACAGAAGCCCTTCGAGGACCGCCAGCAGGCGCAACGCCAGGCCGCGCTTCATGACGCCGACCGCCCGCGCCGAGTCCGGCCAGATGTCCTGCAGGTCATAGATGAGCGACGCGCCGTGCCAGGCGTGGAGCGCGAGAGCCGCAAGGCCCGCGGGCAGCGGCGAGACGGCGAGGACCGCGTCCGGACGCGCGAGCAGCATCCCGCGCGCGATCGCGAACAGCACAAAAGTGAGGTAGTTCAGCAGGCGCTTCCACGGGCGCGCGTGCGGCGAGCGAAACACCGCCAGGCGCAGCACGCGGTAGCCTTCCGGAGCGCGTTCGCTCGATCGGGCTTCGCGACAAAAGTACCGGCCCGCGCCGGCCGGATGATTGGGCCGCGCCGTGAGCACGGTCACGTCGTGGCCGCGAGCGGCGAGGCTCTCGGCGAGGTCCTGGGCGCGGCGGCCCGTAGCCGCAGTCTCAGGCGGAAAGTATTGGGCCACGATCAGGATTCGCATTTCACGCTCCGCCGCCCGGCGGCACCGCTACCAGCTCGTGGAGCGACGGCTCGGGCACCGCGTAATACTGCTGCATCCAATCGAGCGTTCGCGCCAGACCTTCGGCGAGCGTCACCTGCGGATGATGGCCGAGATCGCGCTCGGCCTTGCTCACGTCCACGCGCTTGTCGCGCGTGGTGAAAGGCTCGACACTCTCGTAGGTCACCAGGCGATCGTCCCGGCCAAGGTAGGCGAGCACGAGGTCCGAGACCGTCTTGACGTCGTGGTATTCGGCGGAGCCCACGTTGTACACTTCGCCCGGCACAAAGCGTCCGGCGATGCCGGCCAGGGTGGCTACAACGTCGCTTACATAGGTAGCCGAGCGATGATGATCGCGATAGACCGTGTAAGGCAGGCCGTGGAGGGCGCAGTAGCAGAACCGGCAGATCATGCTGCGGTAAGCGCTGTATTTTTCGCCGGGCCCATAGACATTGAACAGGCGCACGCGGACGCTTTCCGTGCCCGCCATGGCGGCCGAGTTCATCACCTGCATCTCGCCCACCCACTTGGTCATGGCGTAGTCGTTCAGCTGCCGGACCTCGTGAAGGTCCATGACGTCTTCGCGCATCACGCCACGCCAATCGCCATACACCTCCGAGGTCGAGAAAAATACCTGGCGGAAGCGGTGCTTCTCCTGCAAGCGGAGCAGGTTCTTGGTGCCGATAACGTTGCTTGACCACAACGTCTCATAGAAATCCTCGCCGTTCCAGCGGCCATACTCGGCGGCCAGGTGATAGACCATGTCGAAGGGCCGGCCGTCATCGGGCTGGTCGAAGATCCGTTCGAGCTGGCGGTATTCCGCGACGTTGCAGCGCACGTATTGCGGGTCGTGATGGTGGGCAAGGTCGCAGAGCCACACCTCGTGGCCGCGGCGGCGCAACTCCGGCACGAGCCAGCTTCCTATCGCTCCAAGGCCCCCGGTGACAAGTATCTTCACGGATTCCCCCAAGACCTGCACAGGTCCAAATCCCGAACTCCGCAACCCCGGCGCTCGGCCGCGGCCTCTTCCAGGATGTGGACAAACTGGCCGGCGATCGCGTCCCACGACGGCGTCAGCCCCGCGCGACGCTTGCCCGCGCTCGCCAGGCGGCTTCGCAACTCGCCCGACTCCATGATCTCGGCCATGGCGCGCGCGATGCTCGCCGGGCGCAGCGGATCAAAGTAAAGCGCGACGTCGCCGCACGCCTGGCGCGCGAAATCGCGATCGCTGGTCAGGATCGGCAGCCCGAGACGCATCGCTTCGCGATATGTGCGTCCGAATGACTCGAGCAGCGTGGGCAGAATGAACGCGTCCGCGGTGCGGTAGGCCTGCGCCAGGCTCGCCTCCCCGAGCGGGCCGAGGTTCACCAGCGCGTTCGTCAGGCCCTCCCGCTCGATCGTTTGGAGCAGGCGTCCGGCTCGAGGATGCTGCCGCGCGTCGAGTGTTAAGAGGCAACAGGCCGCCCGTCCCGTGCAGGCGGGCAACAGCCGGAAGGCTTCGACCAGCGCTTCCAAATTCTTGTGCGGATAGTAGTGCGCGGGGCACACAAACGTGAATGGTGCCTGCGATCGGCCGGCGTGACGATCGGCGGCGGCCGCGCCGGGCGTCGGGCCGGGCGTCACACCGGGGCCATCGCCTGGCCCGTTCGCGGCATCCGCCGACAGGCCCTCGCCGTCAGGAACAACCACCACGTTCGCGCCCAAGTGAGGATAGGCTGCGATCACGCGCTCCTGCATCAGCGCAGTTTGAACCACCAGCCGGACGCCCGGCGGCAGTCGCCGCAACATGCGCCGGCCGTACCACCTGATCAGCCGCTCACGCAGCGTCCCTCCGGCCTCCGCGCGAGCGTCCGGCGATACATAGTGCGCGTTGTGGAGCAGCACGACTGCAGGCAGAATGCTGCGGCGGGGCGCGAAATTGCCGAGACACAACAAGGCGTCCGCGCGCTCAGCGGCGCAGATGCGTGGCACTATGCGCTGCAGGTGCATTTCGCGCGCGAGCAGGCTAGCGGGTTTCCGGCGCACCATCAATTTCACGTTTCGACGAGCCAGCGCCGCAAACTCCGGCAGGTCGGCCAGCATGACCACGAACCGGTGCTCCGTGTGCCGGGCCAGGGCGGGCACGAGGCGCATCAAGCCGGCCTTGCCGCCTCCCCCCGTCAAACCGAGAGCCTCAATCGCAAAGATCATCGGGAATGTCAGTTGTCAGTGGTCAGTCGTCGGTTGTCAGTTAGCACGCCAGACGTCGATTGTAGTTCGTAGTCGAGATTCGTAGCCGGTATCTCGCAAACCGGACCCGCACTAATAACTGACGACGGATTACTGCCAATCAACAACTGACGACGGACGACTAACGACGGACCACTGACAACCGGAAAGCGACTACCGATAACTGACAGAATCTCGCCAAGCGCACGGACCATGGCGGGCATCGTGAAATGCCCGAGCGCCCAGCGCTGGCCCTCCGCGCCGAGGGCCTCGGCCCACTGCGGCGCCTTGAGCAGGCGCACCGCCGTGTCTGCGACATCGCGGACGGAGCGCGGGTCCACGAGCAGGCCCGTCCGGCCGTCGAGCACAGCCTCCGCGGCACCGCCCTCGCGGCTGCCGACGACCGGCTTCGCCGCCAGCGCCGCTTCCACGTACACGCGTCCGAATCCTTCGCCCTCGCAGCGCCCGTTCATCGACGCGCGGCTCGGGAGCACGAACACGTCGCAGGCGCAATAAAGATTCGCGAGCTCGGCGTCGGTCACCTCGCCTGCAAAGGTGACGCGGTCGCCCACGTTCAGGCTCGTTGCGAGGCGCTCCAGGCTCGCCCGATGAGCGCCGCCGCCCGCCACCACGTAGCGCGCGGCGGGCACGGCTGCGAGAATCCGGGGCAGGGCCGCAATCACGGTGTCCACGCCCTTGTAAGCGTGCTCGGGGCCGAGGCTTCCCACTGAAAGCAATATGCGCGAAGGGCCGTGGAGTGCGGCAGCCGCGCCGCCGCTTTCCCCGTTCCCTGATCCAAGACGACGTACGAGTTCATCGGGTATGGCGTTGTAGACCAACTTCACCCGCGTCTCGGGAATCCGATTCGCCTGCGCAAGCGCTCGCGCCGTGCATGCGCTCACCGCCAGCAACGCGCGCGCCCCGCGCAAAGCAGCGCGCTTCGCCACGGGCAGCCTCGCCCACGCCTCAGAACCGTGGCAAACCACGAGGTACGGCGTTGCGTACCTCGAGCGGATGAGCGCCGCGACGGGCGCGAGACCGAGATGACTGCAGATCACGAGATCGTAGCGCGAGCGCGCGCAGGCGACGGCGCGCGCGGCGTGCCGGATCTTTGCGCGGAGCGTGAGACGCGCCGAGGTGGGCTCAAATATGCGAACACTCGACGCGTCGAGGTTGTCCGGGGCTCCACCAAGCAGCGGAAGCAGGTCGACATTTTCCGGACCGAGCAAGCGGCCGAGCGCATCCGCCAGCGTCCCGGTGTAGCGCGCGATGCCGCCGCGCGTGTAAATGTCAGTGGCCAAGATCAGGACTCGCACGGAGGGACCTGCACTCTCTCAGCCGCCAAGCCGCGCCGGGGCCGGTAGACAATCCACGCCACCGCGCACAGAATGACCAGCGATCGAATCAACGTGCTCCAGAAATCGAACGCGTCGAGTTCGATGCTGGTCACGAACGTCATGAAGACTCCCGTATAGATGAACAGGCGCCGTTTGCTCCCTGGAACGCCATACCGCTTCGTCAGCCGCTCGGCAATCAGTCCGAACAGCAGCATGCCAACGAGCAGGCCGGGCATACCGAATTCGAAATAGAGATCACCGGGATAAGTGATGGCGGTCGACGTCTGGTCACCGAGGCCGAGAGCGAGGCTGAATCGGCGGCCCTTATCCAGAACCGGCTTGCCCGCCCAGAGAAAGCGGGGGATGAACGGGAAAAAAGGCAGCATCCACCAACGCTCGTCGCCCTGCAGCCAGTCCGCCTCCGGCCCGAGCGCGAGCACGGCCGCCACACTCTGCAGAAGATTCAGCCGGCTTACCGACGAGCGTACGCCGCTTTCGAGCCAGTCCGCTGCCGTCGAGTCCGTCGCCGTCGCCTGCTCCAAGGCCGCGGCGGCGATCGTTTGAGCGCCGCCCACACCCATGGCCTCGTCCGAACGGCTTCGCACCAGCTCGCGGTACTGGATGGAAAACGGATAGATCACCACCAGCCCAAGAAGCGCCGCCACGATCCAACCCTTCTTAAGCTTTCGCTCTGCCATCGACGAGACCACGGCCACAAGGACAAAGTTCTGCAGCAAGTTGCCCTTCATCCCCGACACCAGTCCCCAACAGCACTCTGTCAAAAAGACAATCCAGAAGAAGACTTTTCGGTCGAGGCTGAGCGGATGGAACGATCTTTCGATGGCAAGGATCACCAGAGCGTAGGTGCCTAGCTGGAAAACGACATTCGCCACCTGCATGGCGGCCAGGTGATCGAGATAAAGGTCCTGCGACGCTCCGTAGTCGTACCCGAAGTTCTGGAGGAGGTACGCCTTAACCGTGAATGCGACGGCGTACAGGCCGAGCGCCCACATCACGGCGGGGCCTATGGGCGCGGAAAGGTCTGAGTCGTTCGTGGCGGAGGCCTCCGGCGTAATCATGGCCGGCGTCTTGTACACAGCAATGCGGCAACCTGCCCAGAAGGCCGTCATGCCGAGCGCGAAATAAGCGAGGGTGCGAACGAACGAAGCGTGCGTGCCGTGAAAGCCAGGGTCAAACTGGCCCTCGATCAGAAAGCAAGCCATGGGCGCCAGGCCAAATTCCACAAAAGCGAGCAGGGCGACGAAAGTCGGAATGTCGAAGAAGCGGAAGCGGCCATCGCGCATCCTCGATGCGATGAATAACGCTGACCCGGTCCCATACACGCCGAGCACAATCAGGAAGGCGACGAGTTGACGGCTTTCCGGCGCAGCGATCAAGGCCCAGCCCCAAGTGGCCGCCGCCAACGCCGCAACACACATGAGCACGAGGTGACCGAGCGGGATCGTAACGCCCGGTCGCAGTCCCGACGGTCGCTGCCGCAGCGTCAGCGCGTTCATCGACAGGATCCGACCGCTTCCCGGCACTCCTCTGCCGACTCTTCCTGGATTGAGGCGCCGGACGGAAGCCCGAGCGTCTGAAACAATCGCGCGAGCCTTCGTTCGTACGTATGCTCGCGGTGGGCGCGAGCATAGCCCCGATCGGCAATCGCCTGTCGCTCTTCCGGCCGCGCCAGGTAGTAGTCCACTTTTTCCCTGAGTTCGTCGCGGCTACGGAAGGTCACGACTTCGCGCTCCGGCTCAAAAAGTTCGGCAAGCCCGGGCTTCCAGTCAGCGATTTGAAATCCGCCGCAGCCGGCGGCCTCGAATAAACGGCAATTCACGCCTTCGATCTCGGCGAGATACATCGTATTGACGACAATCTTGGCGGCGTTGAATGCCTTGGACTTCTCAAGCTCGGCCACATAAACGTTCGGATAGTGCGCGCGAAGGGGCGATCTCAGCCAAAAGGGAAAGCCCGTTCCCCAGATCTTCAAATCATAGCCCCCGAAGATTTCGAGCATCCGCGCACGATAGTAGTACATGTTGCAGGCGCTGGTGAGGTCGCACCCGTACCTGCGCCGGTCGGCGTCGCTCAACTCCAGCCGGCGATGCCAGAGCGGGTTGCAGGCCTCGGGCAAGTAGTGAGTGTTCAAGCCGAGCTTGGCGCGAAAACCCTCGACCATGTAGGGGTCCTTGAAGAACCACGCGTCGAGATCGCTTTCAAGCAGATATTGACGGCCCAGATTCGCCAGACTGTCTGGATACCACGCCGCCACCCTGGCGCTTGACTCGCGGCGCACCTCGCGGATCACGTCCGGACGAAACGTCGCGTGCGTGATCAGGATCAAATCGGGCTGAAACATTTTCGCGCTCCGCACCAGGGAGCGTTGCCGCCGCTTCTCGATCGACGGCAGGGCCTTCGAGGCGTACTGCGACAGGATCGAAGTGACATAACCGAGTCGCCGATGAACCGGCCGTGGGTCAACCGTCGCCACGGTGTGTCCCATGCCTTCGGCCGCCACCGCGATGTTTCGGGCGAAGGAATCAGGATAGATGTGTCCGGAGATCAGAATGCGCATTCTTTTGGCCTCGTCGGAGCTGTACCGCAGACGAACCGGGCTGCTTCTGCGAAACCTGCAGCGCAACGCTCCGGCGTGAAGGCCTGAACAATCTCGCGCGACCGCTTTCCCATGCGCTCCCGCAGTCTCCGGTCCGCGGCCAGGCGCCGTACGGCTTCGGCGAGCGCCGGGACATCACCCGCCGGATAAACGAGACCGTTTTCGCCGTGGCGCACCACGTCGCCCGGTCCCCACACTCCCGTGCGGTCGCTCACAATCAGGGGCAGGCCGCAGGCAGCCGCCTCATGGGCCACCAGGCCGATGGGTTCCTGCTCCGAGGGAAGAACCAGGATGTCGGAGATCGCGTAGAGGGCCGGCAGTTGCGACTGGTTGCAGAAGCCGAGCAGGAAAGCCGTGTTGAGTTTCTTCCGTCGGATGACCGCATCGAGAGCGCCGGACAGAGGACCGTCGCCGGCAAAGGCCACCGCCAGTTCGGGGTGACTCTCGCGCAGCCGTTCCAGCACCCCGAGCAGATCAACCGGCCGCTTCCGCGCTACGAGTTTCCCCACAAACAGGATCAGCACAGCGTTCCGCGGGATGCCGTGCGCCCGGCGAATCTCGTCGCGGCACCCACGAGCCTCGCGGGCTGCCTCGGCGAAGAATCGAACGTCCGCCACGTGGGGCGCCGGAAAGCAGCGGTCCGGGCCGACGCCCCGAGATTCATAGAACCGGGCATTGAACGAACTGCTGGTGAGGAACGCCGAAGTGCGCTTGAAAAGCGCACCAAGCAGCACGCGGCGCAGCCAGCGCCTGGGTCCGCGCTTTTTCTTCTCGTAGATAACGCTGGTGTCCCCATAGAGCATCCAGGGAAGCGATTCCCGGCGCGCTTTGGCAAAGGCCAGCCAGCAGGTAAGGTAGGCCCATCCGAAAACGATGAGGGCGTCGTAATCCACCGCCCTGATCCCGCGCGCGGCGCTGGGCGCGAAATAGGCGAGCGGCCCTTCGATCCTTCGCGGCCACCAACTCCGCAGCACCTTGTGGCGATAGCCATCGAGGATCGGCGTATCCCATTGCACGACGCGCGCGAACTCCGGATCGAACTGCGCGCAAGCGCCGTCGAGACTGCAATAGATCACGGTCAGGTCGATCTCCGGCCGCCGCGCCAGAGCCCGGAAGACCGGCGCGAAGTACTGCACCGGCCGACTGAGAAGAATGGCGAGCCGAAGCCTGCGCTCGGCCGCGTTGCGCTCCGGCAATGGTGGCCGCACCTGTGCGACGGCCTCACAATCCCGAAGCCCTCGTTGCGCGTCAAACTGTCGAAGTATGTGTTCGATCAAGTGCGGAAGATGCGCCCGCCGCCGGCAGGGGGTTGAGATTCCCCCCTTCGCTGGACAAAGGCGAGGAGAGACCCGTACGCCGAGCAGGTTGCGCAAACCAAGATTCAACCTCGACCGGCTCAGGCCGAGCATGACCATCAGGCTCACGCTGTAAGCGAGCGTCGAAGCCACCGCCGCACCCAGGAATCCGAATCGCGGGAGCAACAACAGCAGGCCTACGACCGTGACCACGGTGGAAACGCCTTCCGAGTAGGATGGCAGTACGGGCCGCTCCAGGGCCCGCGCACCGTCGTAGAGCACCTGATTCAGTCCCAGCGCCACGCTGCCCGGCAGCAGAATCCTGCAGGCGGTGGCGGCGGAGCTGTACGAAGGACCGTAGGCGAGTCCGATCAGCCAGGGACAGGCGACGAAGAGCGCCGAGCATCCAATCGCGAGCGCCGCCAACGTCACCCGGAACGAGCGCGCGATAACCTTGCGGGCCGCGTCCGCATCCAGGTTGGCGCCGGTGGCGATGGTCACGGCGCCCACGGCCTGCGGGAAAAAGCCTGCGGCGGTCGCGAGCGCCACTGCCACCACGTAAAGGCCGAGATCGCGGGGGCCCACGAAGAGCGAGAGCAGAAGCTGATCGGAGCGCTGGTTCACGTAGGAAGTGAGGGACGAGAGATTGGACCTCCAGCCGAACCGCAGTAGGTGAGCGCAAGCGGCGCGGCTCCATGCGAGGCCCACCCGGATTCTGCCGAGCGCGAGCCCCAGGGCGGCGGCGGCCGCGAGGGCCAGGCCCAACACCTGCAGCCCGACGACCTCGCGCAAGGTGACCCGGCCGCGAAGGGCGAGCGCGACGAGCCCGAGGGCGTACACCGCCGGCGCAATCAGGCGCAGGACGCTGAACGAAAGCAGATCCAGCCGGCCCTGTGCGAGGCTCGCAGGGTAGCCTCCCAGCAGCACCATCGGCGTGAATGCCAGAAACAGCAGCGAAAGACGCAGGGTCTCCGGACCGTAGTGCCGCAGAACCAACGGAAGCAGCATCCATCCGGCCGCGAGCACCGCCAGCGATTGAACGAGCCAGAGGGCGAGCGCCCCCGTCCAGACCTCGGAAAGAGTAAAGCGGCGCTTACCGGCGTGGAAGACGATAGCCTGGTTGATCCCGAAGCTCGCCACCAGCACCAGGATCAGCGGCCAGAGAGTGATGGCGGCCAGCTCGCCGCGGCCCTCGGGACCGAGCAGGCGCGCCGAAGCGATGCCGGTGAAGACGCCGAGGCCGAGGACCGCGGCCTGCCCGCTTGCCGTCGTGATCAGATTGCGAACGTAACGCGATGGAGTTGTCACAGCCGCTCGCCCATCGCCGGTACTCGGTCGGTTTCGCAGAAAGGCGCCCTGATGCCCTCGTTTGGCGCATTCCGCCCTCTTCTGCTCGATGCGCCTTGACCCACTGCGATCCCCGCGCAGAACGCAAACCAGGCAGCGTTCGCCGGAATGTGGAGGTTGAAATCGCCCAGGCTGTGGACCAGCAAACCGCAGCAGCCGATCGCCGCTCCGAGACGGATCCAACCCCCACCGCGCTCACCATACTTGAGGGGCTCGCCGAGATTCTGGAAGGCGAGAGCCACGAACAAGGCGAGCGCGACCACAATGGCAACGCCACCGGCGACGCCGGTCTCGGCCAGCGCTTCGGCGTAGTCGTTGTGGGCATGGTCCCACTCAAGATCGCTCGCAAAGCTGCGATAGCGCGGGTAAACCGTCGCAAAGCTGCCGAGGCCCGCCCCTGTCCATGGATGGGCGCGGAAAATGTGAAGTGCGTCGCGAGCAAGTTCGCGGCGCTCGCCCAGAGTGGCTTCGGGAGCGCGCGAGAGATCGGCCACAGCGCCGAGGCGCCGCGAAATCTGGCCCGGATCGAGCCAGAGAAACAGAGCCGCGGACGCCGCCACGCCCGCGATGCCCGCGACCGCCAGCCGACGGCGGCGCGCCTCGGGAAGGTACCGGCCGGCGACCAAAACGAAAAGAGCCGCTTCAACTCCAAGCGCGATCATGCCTCCGCGTGAGCCCGAGAGCAGCACCGAAGCCACCGCGACTAAAATGGCAAGAGGCCCGAGCGCGCGGACAACGACGCTGCGGGCGCGGATTTCGCGCCGCGGTCTCTGCGAAATCACATAGCCGAGCGCGACGGGGATCAGCATTTCCATCAACCCAGCGTAGTGGTTGTGATTCACGTAGGGACCGAAGATCCAGCCACCCCAGCGTGGCCTGACGACGCCGTAAAGCATGCCCGGGCTTGCGAAAAACTGCAGCGTGCTGAAAAACGCCAGGCCGCAGGCGAGGAGCGTTACAGCAACGCCAAGCCTGCGGAATCCGGCTGGCGAGGCAGACACCCAAAGCTGGCATGCCAGGAAAAAGATCAGCAAATCCGCCACGAGCTTCACGAGCGACTCGCGCGTGGCGGCGAGGTCCGCGGTGAAGTGACCGGCAAACTGGACGAATCCGACCAGCAAAAAGACGGCGCCGGGCACGTAGAGCGGCGTCCATGCGATACGCACCAGACCTCGCCCGGCGGCTGCCCACGCCCACAGCAGCAAGGTTGCCGCTGCCAGCACGGTCATCAGGCCCCAGGACCAGGCCTGGACTGCGCCAAAGGCCAGCGTCGCGAGAGTGAGCGTAGCGACCAGCGCCACGCGACCCGCGGTCAGGGTCCGGGCCGCGCTCTCCCGGACCGCGAGGCCATGGGCGGCGCTGGCATCGAGCTCTGCCGATTCGAATGCGACGGATACAGTAGCCATGCTCATTCAGCGGCGCGGCGCGAGCGCGCCTTCGAGCGGCTGCTCGGCAATCAACACATCGTCGACCCAACACATTCCGCTGATCTCAGCAGGATAGCCTCGACTGCGCGGCCGCCAGATCGAAAGCCGCACGAAGCGGGTCCCGGGACCGGTGGTGAAGCTCAGGCCCACCGGATGCCAGGGCGTGGTGGAGATCGTGTCCGCGCTCGACGCATCCAGACACGACGAGGACGATGGCAGGCAGGCGGGGTCACGCACGCGCAGACGCGGGCCCGTGTCGGAGGTAATCGCCTGGCTGCGCACGAACCCGGCAAGCAGGTACGAGCGCCCCGGCTGCACGGGCACGATCTCGAAGACGGGCTCGTACTCCTGGTTGCGGTCTCCCGTAAACTCGATCTGCAGCGAATTGGAGCCGCCGTGCGACGCCACATCCGAAAGTGTGACGGCAACAAAGGGCTCAGGATTGTAGCGCCAGTCTAAACCGGCGTTCAGCGGATTCCGTTCAAAGCCCCCATTGAAGACGAGCTGGGCCGGCGCAGCGCCATCGTACGATGCACTCTCGGCGCGCTTGCCGGAATCGGGCGGCGCGACCACGCCCAGGCGCTCAAGGTCGCTCCAAACCGTCAGGGCGTCGTTCTGCCTGCCGGCGTCAATGAGGTGATCGAGGTAGGGCTCGAGTTCCGCGAGACTCAGCGTGCCAAGCCCGGCGCCGCCCGCGGACACCACGTGTTGCCATTCGGCGTAAGCGGAATCGTCATCTCCAAGTCCGCTCGCGAGATTCAGGAACGCCGCCGCCACATGGGGATTTCTGTTCTCCGCGAGAATCTTCTGTTCCGCGCTTTCGGGCGAGCCGAGCATGCGGAGACAGATCCGAAAAACAGGCTCGGCATACGACGGATCGAGGTCCAGGAGGCGCTGGAAGAGCACCAGGGCCTGCGCCTGCCGGCCCGTGCGCAGGCTGTAGTTCGCAGCCGACCAGTAAAGGCGCGGCGTCATCGGGCTCGAATCGAGAGCGCGCTTTATAGCGTCATCGGCGCAGGATACGTCGCGCGACGCCTCACAGGCAGAGGCCAGGTCAGACCAGTAGAGAGCTTCATAGGGATCGTAGGCGGTAGCGCGCCGCAGGTGATCGAGCCCCTGGGCGCGTTCCGGCGGGGTCCCGGACGCGGAATAGAAAAGCGTCAAGCCCAGACGATGCTCGACCCCGGCGTCGGCCGGGTCGAGCACCAGCGCGCGCTGCAATTGAGCAGGGTCCGTCGATGCGCCCAGAGTAATGGCAGTTGCGAGCCGCGCGGCTTCGAACGCCGGCAGCAAAGCCACCACGCCGGCAGCGGCCAGAAACAGAAAGCGTCGCCCCCGCGTTGGCAGACACCACTTGCTTACCGCCGGATGGAGGATCCTCATGGAAGCGGCCAGGCCGGGAGAAACGTCACGGAAGAAAAATCAAATGATGATTGTGAAGGGTGAACGATGAACAGACCGGTCTATGCTCATTATTCGTCCCGCACTCTTCGTCCTACTTTGAACCAGCTACGACCGCGTTGACGTGGCGGCAGCGTCGTAGTAGGCGTGATAGTAGCGGGTCCGCGATGCGTAATAGTAAGCGTCGTGGCGCAGATCAACCTTGTTCATCACTACGCCCAGCAGCCGTCCGCCCGCGTTATCGACCAGGGAGTGGGCGCGCAGCAGGGCGCCCCGCACCGTGACTCCGCTCTCCACCACCAGGATCACGCCATCCACGAGGGTGGAGAGCACGGTGGCGTCCGTGACCATCAGCAGCGGCGGCGAGTCAATAACGATGTGATCGAAGCGCCCGCGCAACTGCTGCAGGATGTCAGCCATCTGCGGCGAAGAGAGTAGCTCCGCTGGATTCGGTGGCGTGGGGCCGCCCGGCAGAGCCCAGAGCTGCGGGACGCCATCGACCGGGCACAGCGCTTCATCGAGGCCGTGCGCGCCCGTCAGCACACCGCTCAATCCCGGTTCGAGGTTCAGGCCCAGGTGACGCGCCACGCAGGGCTTGCGCAGGTCGCCGTCGACGATCACCACGCGGCCGTTCTGCTGCGCCAGGGTCAGGGCGAGGTTCAGCGACGTGCAACTCTTGCCCTCATTCGGCTGCGGGCTGGTTATAAGCAGCGCTTGCGGCGGACGGGCCGCCGTGGAAAGCAGGATCGCCGTTCGCAGCGCGCGATAGGACTCCGAGAGCGCCGACGCGGGATGCTTCAAGACCGCCAGTGCCACCGCCCCGTTGGTGATCGGCTTTCCGAAGTTCCGTCGCTTGCCATTCGCCGCTCCATAGACGCGCCTGCCCTCGGAGCCCGCGGCGGGCACAATGGCAAGGGCAGGCGCAGCGATCAGCCTTTCCACGTCCTCGGCGCTTTTGATCGAGTTGTCGAGTCCCTCCTCTACAAAGGCGAAGGTCACGCCGAGGATTAAGCCCACCAGGAGCGCGATGCCGACGTTCATCAAGCGCTTCGGCCGCACGGGGGTGGAAGGCACGAACGCCGTGTCGATCACATGGATGTTCGTGGCGCGCAAACCCGCTGAAACGGTGGCGTCTTTGAGGCGCTGCAGCAGGCTCTCGTAAAGCTGCTGGTTCGTGTCGAATTCCCGCTTGAGAATGTTGTGCCGGATCAGGAGTTGATTCAGCCTTCCGACTTCAACTTTCTGCTGGGCCACGGCATCGGTGAGGAGCTTCTCGCGACCCTGGGCCGCCAGATAGTCGTTCTGAATGCGCTCCGTCAGGCGGCGACGCTCGTCATCAACAAAGCCCTCCATGGACTTCATCTGGCTCTGCAGCCGGACCACCTTGGGAAACTTCGGCCCGTATTCGCTCAAGGCGTCCGCGTACTGCGCGCTCAGGTCGGCGTATTTTTCCTCGAGGCGCTGCAGCAGATCGTCCTGGATCAGCAAGGCGGCTTGCGAAGGATTGGACCGGACCAGGTCGTTCAGTGACTCCTTCTCCACACGCTCGCTTTGGGCAATAGTGAGGTCGCGGCTCAGGTCGGCCAGGCGCTCTTCCACCACGTTTTCCTTGTCGCTGACGTTGACGATGGCGTTCTCGCGCTCATAGTCCACCAATTGCTGCTGCGACTTCTCCGTCTTGGCCTTCAACTCGTCGAGCTGCTGCTCCATCCACGACGAGGCTTGCCGCGTGGAGTTGTATTTCTTGCGAAAATTGTACTCAGCATAGTTGTTCACTAGGGCGTTCGCAACCGCCGCGGCCCGCGCGGGATCTTTGCTTTCAAAGCTGATTTCCAGCATGCGGCTGTTGCGCATCAGTTCCACGTGCAGGTTGCTGCGAAAGGCGCGGATCAAGCGTCCTCGCCCGCCTTCTTCGCCACCGGCCGCGCCTGGCGGCGGCACACCGGCCACGGCGGTGAGGTCCGCGGTCTTTTCGAGGTTCAGCTGCTGAATGGTCTCCCAGGCGAGCGTATCGCTCTCGAGGACGTTGACCTGGGTCTGCAGGAAGGCGTCATCGCTCGGCGTACTGCGGTAAAGATCGTTCAGCGATTGGATCTCCGGCGCCTCCGCCTCCACTTCCACGCGCGCCACGGCCCGGTAGACCGGCTGCATCTTGAACGAGACCACGGCGACGGCCCCCACCAGCACCGAGGCCGCCGCCAGGATCGTCCAGCGGCGCTTGACCAGAATGTGCCAGTAGGTGCGCAGGTAGAAATAGCTGTCAGTTCTCTCGAGCTCGATGTCGGCGAAATGCGACGGCGCGCGTCGCACCGCTCCGGAATTCTCCAGGGGCAATCGTTGCAGGGACTGGCTTTCCATGATGGTGATCGATGAACCTCAGAGCCGCCAGATGATGACGCCGGTGGTGATCTGGACGGCCGCCTCGGCCGCCCGGCGCAGGGCGCGCTGGCTGGTGCTGTCAGGTACGAACAGGATCTCATCCGCCTGGAGGGGCCGATCCGGGGCGCGGCCGGCCAGAATTTCTTTGAGCTTTACCGGCGACTCATCCTGCGCGCCTGAGGCTGAGGGCTTGGGATGAATAATCATGGCCTTATTGGCGATGGCTGTCGGCTTCAGGTCTTCGGCCAGCGCCAGCGCTTTGAGGACCGTCATGGGCTGATGCTCGCTCGTAAGAACGAAGCCGCCGGGACGATTCACGGCCCCGACCACGTAGACCACGCCGGCGCGCTGGACGGTGACGCGGTCGCCCGGGTAGAGATCGATATTCAGCCGTGGGTCGCTGGTCTGCATCAAGCGTTTGAGATCGATCACGATCGGATCCGCGGGATCAGCGCCGCTGCTGGTGCCGGCCAGGCCTCCGTCGGCCGCAGGCGCGGCAGCTCCGCCGCGCGTCACGAGGGCGACCCCGCCGGCGTCGTCCGAAAGGCCTTCGGCCTGCGCCAGAACGTCGAGCAGCGTGGTTTTGCCAAACACGGGATAAAGCTGCGGCTTCTTCACCGCGCCCGTCACGGCGATCGAATGCACCCGCGACTCGCGGACTTCGACCGTAACGCGGGGATCGCTGACCAGGCCCGCAGCCTTCAGCCGGTCCGAGACGACGCGAGCGAGCTGGTCGGGCGTGAGTCCAGCGGCAGCGATCGGTTCCGTCATGAGGGGCAGAGTGATCGAACCGCCGGGCTGGACGCGAAACGAGCGCGACATCTCCGGCACGTCGAATACCGCGATGTCGACGAGATCATCCGGGCTGATCGCGTAGTCGACGGGCGCCGCACTCGCGGCGTCGCGGCGCGGGATCGCGGACGCGGGATTCGGTCCTTGCTGGCCCGCCACGAGCGCGGCGAAAACCAGGATCACCGGACTCAGGATTGCGAGCGGCCGCTTTAAGCTTGGAGACACCCGTTGTGGTCTCACTTTCAGCACACGTGCCTGGGAACCGCGCCGTCCGGCCGTCGCACGCGCTCCACGTTGGAAGAGTCGATCTCCACGGAGGCCGACTGCTGCAAGAGCTCGACGGAGAGCACCAGCCGGTAAGCGCCCTTCCAGTGAGCGAGGATTCCCTCCATGCCCTCGAGCGGTCCGCTCCTGACCCTCACCCGGTCTCCGGCTCTCAGGAAAGGATGAGGCTGAACAGACGCGCGCGCGGCGGTGAGTTGCCGCAAGGAATCGATCTCGGCCGGCGCAATCGGGATCGGGCGGTCGGCGGGCACGAAGTGGATCACGCCTGGCGTGGAGCGGGCGTGAATGCGGCGATCGAGCCCGGCGCGAAGAAAGACATATCCCGGAAAGAGCGGCAGCAAGAGCCGCTGGACGCGGTCCTGCCAGCGGTGCGCGGCCGCGTAGAGCGGCAGCAACACCTCGAATCCCTTGCCCGCGAGCATCTGCGCCACGGTCTTTTCGTGCTGGTGGCGCGTGTACAGCGCGTACCAGCAAAGGTCGGGATACCGCTCGACTTGTTCGCTGCGAAGTGCTGCCGGCATAAAGCTTCGCCCTGTGACTTACATCAGCCTGTGCTGAATAAGCCGAGACGCCCTGGGATTGAGCAAACTACTCTGGCTTCGGCTTATCGTCGGCCTCGGCCACAAAGGCCTCGGCTCCGGCGCGTTGGTCCGCCTGCAGCCGAAAGAAGGCTGAACCGGGCCGCGAGATCCGCGTCAGCAGGCCCTTCTCGACTAACCAATCCAGAGCCTGGCTGGTCTCCTCAACGTCGCGATAAATCATTTGGCTCATGAGCCGCCAACGCGCCACGCCTTCGAGGTCATCGGCCGCCTGGGGATTGCGAAGGAAGTACTCCAGCACGTCTTTCGCAATGTCCTCAACCATAGGACGTGGCATGCGCGGCGCCCCCTGCACGGGACAATGCCAAGCACGGCGGATGCCGGATCCCGCACGAAATGTAAGTGAGTGCAATGAGGCGTCTTGCAATTCGGGTGGGTAAGACTTGAGAACGACGCGGCGGGGCAAAACAGTCCCGCGTCCGTTCTGAAGGAATCGCGACCAAGCCGCGCCGCGCGGTGCGCCGAAGCATTACGGCTCGCCGGGACGCGAAGGTCCCGGGAGCGGGTCGCTTTTCGCCCGGTTGCAGACTACCCGGTTGCAAACTACCTGACGGGGTTCAAAGCGTACTTCTTGACGAGCCGTCCGAAGGCGCGCCGGTCCTTGCGGGCCTCCGTGGCCGCGCGCGTGATGTTGCCCCGGTGCTTCTGCAGCAATTCCTCGATATAGCGCCTCTCGAACGACGCCACTGCCTGAGCCCGGCCGTCGCGGAAGCTCGCGGCGGCGGCCGGCGGCATGGCGGGCGCCTCGGCGATTGAAGTGTGGGCCGGAAGGATCTGCGATCCGCGGCTCATGACCGCAGCCCTCTGCACAACGTTGAAAAGTTCGCGAACGTTGCCGGGCCAGGAATAATGTTCGAGTGTGCGCAGAGCCGCCGGCGACAATGATGGCGCTTGCGCCCCGGGAGCCCGCCGCAGTGAAGCCAGAAAATGACGCGCCAGCAATGGAATGTCATCGCGCCGCTCGCGCAACGGCGGCAGACGCAGCTCAAGCACGTTCAGGCGAAAGTAAAGGTCGGAGCGGAACTGCCTTTCGCGAACCAGCGCATCGAGACTTCGATTGGTGGCGGCCAACACCCGGACGTTCGCCTGGGTGAAGCGGTCCGCGCCGAGCGACCTGTAAGTACGCTCCTCGAGAAACCTCAGCAGCTTGGCCTGAACGGCGAGCGAGAGCGCGTCGATTTCATCCAGAAACAAGGTTCCGCCCTCCGCCATGCCGGCCAGGCCCTTTTGCTCGGCGTGCGCATCGGTGAAGGCCCCGCGCGCGTGTCCGAAAAGCTCATTCTCGGCCAGGTGCTCCGGAAGGGCGCCGCAATCGACTGGGATGAAGGGGAAGCTCCGGCGCGCGCTGAGGTGGTGCAGGGCGCGAGCGCACAGATCCTTGCCCGTGCCGGTTTCCCCGAGCAGCAGCACCGGCGCGTCACTCAAGGCGAGCAGCGGAATCTGGCGTATCGCCTGCAAGAACACGGGGTCTTTGCCGATCAGTTGGGAGAAGCCGAGCTCGCTCTCGAGTTGCGCGCCGACCGCCGCACAATCCTGCGATCCCCGGCCGATCAGGCGGGCCACGCGCTGCTGAAACTCCTCCTTGCGCACGGGCGAACAGATGAAGTCGTCGGCCGCCTGGGAAGCTGCCGCGAGCACCTCGTCAGCCGCGTCCGCAGGCAACACGGCCAGTAACGGCGCGGACGGAAACCAGCCCTGAAGACCGCGAAGCATCGCGAGAGCCCGCGTTCGCTCCGCAGCCGCCACCGCAATCACGAGCCGCGCATCCAGGCCGCGGACGCCTTCGGCTGACGACAGCCTCCAATCGATGTGATAGTGCGAGAAGCCGACGCCGGTCGGCAGCATCTGATCGAGGGTCTGCGCGGGTGTGGTATCGCGATCCTCGACGACAACCAGTCTGTGAGGCATTGCCATCCTCAGGACCAGTCCCCCCGGCGAATGGCGGGAAGTTTTGCACACGCGCCCGTCCAAGTCAAGCGTAATTCCCGAAACGGCTCTAGCCCTGGGGCAGTGACTTCGTTTCTAAAATTGCGATTTTGCTCGACCACGGACAATCGGCCACTGCGGCGATTATCTAATTGTATCTAAATGACTTAGCGTGACATTTGGCCTTTGGCCTGGTTCGGGCTCCATTGGCTTCGTTTGACTTCGTTTTGGCCCATTTTTCAGGTCGATTTATTGATTCTATTGACCTTAGTGGCTTCGTTTTGCAAAATTTTAGATTCTTTTTTTTCTGCGTGTTTTTGGAGTAACGCTGGGGCTAGCTCGGGGGCTACACAGTCCCAGTTTTCTCAGACCCGCACGAGCGAGCCTATCGGCTCGCCGGTTCGCCACGACTGTCCAGGGCCTGCTCGAGGTCGGCAATCAAGTCGTCCGCGTCTTCGATGCCGACCGAGTAACGGATCAGGGCTTCAGGAATGCCGCTGGCCGCGCGTTCTTCAGGTGTGGATTCGACGTGGCTGGTGGTCGCCGGCGGCCCGGCTACGGTTTCGACCGCGCCCAAGTTCGCGGCCAGATTCGCATACCGCAGCCTCGGCAGGAACTCCTTCACCGCCTCGAACCCTCCGTGGAGCGCAAAACTGAGCACACCCCCAAAGCCGGTCATCTGGCGGCAGGCGATATCGTGATTCTCGTGCGCGGCGAGTCCCGGGTAGAAGACCCTGGCGACGCGCGAGTGCGACTCGAGAAATCGAGCAATCCGCATGGCGCTTTCATTCTGTTGCCGCACGCGCAGGTGAAGGGTCTTCATTCCCCGCAACAGGAGGTATGCGGACATCGGTTCCAGGCATGCGCCGTTGATCTCCCGGAAGTGGTAGATGCGGTTGACCAGATCGCTCGGACCGCACACGCCGCCACCCAGGGCGTCCGCGTGACCGCCAAGGAACTTGGTGGCACTGTGGATCACGAGATCGGCCCCGAGTTCAAGCGGACGCTGATTGATGGGCGTGGCAAGCGTGTTATCGACCACGGCCAGCGCTCCATAACGGTGCGCCGCCGCGGAGAGCCGCGCGATGTCAACGATCTTCACGGTCGGGTTGGTCGGACTCTCGAGATACAGCAGCTTGCAAGCCTCGCGCCATCGCAGCCTCGATGGCCTCGTGGTCCGTGGTGTCGCAAAGCGTGACGCCGATCTGGAAGCGCGGCAGAAACTCAACGAAGAGCTTGTTTGTGCCGCCGTAGGTGTCGCGGATGGAAACCACCCGGTCACCGGGAGAGAGGAGAGTAAACAAAGTGTTGCTGATCGCAGCCATGCCGCTCGAGAAGCTGGTCGCGGCCTCCGCGCCTTCCAGATCTTTGAGCTTCTCTTCAAACGCCGCCACGGTGGGATTGGTGTTGCGTCCATAAATGTGACCGGGTCTGTGGCCAAGCGCGACTTCGAGCCACTCTTCCACCGTCGCGTAACCGAACGACACGCTGAGGGCGACAGAGACTTGCGTCGCTCCGGCCCAACGCTCACCATGTTCCCCGGACCAAACCGCCCGGGTCCCGAGTCCTGCCGCGCCTTGGTGCTTCGGCTTATCCATAGCGCTCCGCCTATATTCTGTAACGCTTCGGATGGTACGCAGAAGAAAAATCTATTGGCCACGGGGATTTTTGCCGGCAAAGGCAAGCTTTTTGAAAATTCGCCGCGTATTGCTTCGGGTGTAGGGGCGGCGATGCTGGCGTCATTTGCGGAACCTCGGGACACCGTCATTCTCGCGAAGGCGGGAATCCAGTCTTTGACAATCGTATTTCCATGGACTTCTAAAGTGGATTCCCGCCTTCGCGGGAATGCTGCGCGAAAGGAATTCCACATTGACAAGCGACGCTCAGCACCGGGGCGGCGGTAGTGTCCTAATTTGGATTGGGGCAATTCTGCTGCCAATCCTAGGATTTTGTCTTGGTTTCGGTGTTATCTTCCGGCGGTCCGCATTTCGCCCAATTTGTCTGACTGATCTTCCATTGCTTCTTGAGTTTTCCAATATACCTGAACGTCTTGCGCCGAATGTCGAATGCGTCCCGATACTTGATCTCTCCCCAAAAGTGGACAAAAGCCTTGTCCTCCAAGATTGCATCCCAATCCTCCAACGTTCTGAAGACGTTGGAGGGCTTGTCGCTGATGATTGGGGATTGAATAGTTTGCGGAGTCTCACGCGACGTAACAACTACTTGTCTCGTAACCGGCCACTTCACACTTGGGGATTTTGGTATGCTGTCCGACATACTCAGAACCGCCGCGCATTCAGACCACATAATGACCGCATCGACCGATCCGCAATTACGAAGTCGGTAGCTGACTGGCAACTTGCTGAAAGACTCAAGGGTATCAGGAAAGATCAAATCATCGAGTTCGATAACCAACCTGGAGCGCTCTTTCTCAATGAGAAGTTGCGTTTGATTTTCAGTCGCCCTAGTCTGGCGCTCTATCGCTTTGAGGGTTCTGACCGCGACCCTGATGCCACATATTCCGGCAACCAAGAGTCCAATAGCTGCGAGAGTCTCAGGCAGAAGCAAATGGTGGAGGTAGCTGTCAGAATGATCGTTGGGATTATCGCTCTTCCCTTCGGTTGTTTCTTGATTTATCGTGCCGACTGCGAAACTCGGCGAGGAAGAATCATGGACAGGTTTGGCACGTTTCTGGTCGGCGTGGGGCTCAGTGTTTTTTTCCTGCCCGTATACTGGCAGGATTGGCGGCACGATTGCGATCAAAACAGCGGCAAGCAGGAAGGTGTTCATGTCCGAAATAGCGTAACACACAAATATTCCTTGACAAGCCTCAATTCCTGTAGTACAGTAATGCTTCGGAGGGATGAGGTCATGCCAAACGTTCTGCCCCGCGAAAAACAGGAAGTCATCATCGGCGCATTGGCGGAAGGCTCTGCGATTCGCCAGATCGAGCGCATGACTGGCGTTCACCGGGACACGATCATGCGGCTTGGCGTGAAGGTCGGCAAAGGCTGTTCCGCTCTGATGGACGCGAGGATGCGGAACCTCTCTTGCCAGAACCTACAGGTTGATGAGATTTGGGGATTCATCGGCAAGAAAGAGCGTCACGTCCGACCGGGTGACAGCGAGCAATTAGGCGACGTTTGGACGTTTTGCGCCATCGACTCCGATACCAAGCTGGTGCCGTCCTACAAGGTCGGCAAGCGCGACAGGGCCACGGCAAACGCCTTTGTAAGCGATGTGGCCTCACGCCTGAACAACCGCGTTCAGATTTCAAGCGACGCTCTCCGCGCCTACGTCGAGGCCGTGGAACTGACCTTCGGCGCTGACGTGGACTACGCGCAGATCGTGAAAGAGTACGGGCAAGACGATTCGATCAGTCCAGAGCGCAAGTACAGCCCGCCCACGGTTCTCTCAGTTGAAAAGCGCCGTATCAGTGGACAGCCGGATATGGAACTGGCTTCCACAAGTTACATTGAACGGCTGAACGGCACCACCCGCCTTCACATGCGCCGACTCACGCGGTTGACCTACGCTTTCAGCAAGAAGCGCGAGAATTTCGAGGCCGCAGTCGGGCTGCACTTCGCCTATTACAATTTCGTCAAGCGGCACGCGACGATTCGTTGCACGCCCGCGATGGAAGCGGGAATCGAGAGGGACTTCTGGACGGTCGGCAATCTGGTCGAGGCGGCAGTGTAAGGGCCGTGAAATTCGAACTGACATTACGTTTAGACACAGGAGGCATGGCGATGTCGAAATGGTCTCGCGGTGCGGCGCAGCGCTTTGTCGAACAAAAGACAGCAAAACAAACTCAGGACGCCAAGGTCTTGCACGATCAGGAAATGGTGAAATTTAAATCCCCTCAGATATGGCAAGAAGTAACATCGGCATTTTCACATTTGTGTACCGAGTTCAATGCGGAAGCAGGTATTGGCAGCCTCTTGTCGTTCAACGGCAGCGACCCTAACAAACTGAAGATCAGTCGTGCCGACACCCGTGCGGTTCTCACAGTGACGTTTCTTGAAGCTTTCCCGGTCATCACCTTTGATGGAATCACAGAGAAAGTGCGATTGACTTTTGAAGTTCTGCCGGGAACATCTGAGGTCGGATTATTCACTCCCCATAAGATCAAGACCACCCCAGAAGAAGTGGCTGAGGCGACCTTGGACATGTTTTTAGGAGTGAAATGAACGCGGAATACATCGCGGAGCTCAAGTCTGTTATTCGGCAATTGCACGGTCCGGAGCCGAAGCACGTTGAGAGCGTCCCTATAACCGAGACGTTCCAAGGTCGGACTGTCTGGCAAGGCGTGGTCGAGGTCTTCGACATTGAGGGACACGCCACGGCGTCCAGAGTCTACGCATGGGCGCATGATACGGGCGACTCGAAGAATCCACGCCGTCACGTCACGGTGCTGCACCTGCACCCGATTCGCTCGGCGCGTGACGCTGTGCGGGCCGCAATCGTTCAGGAGTTCAGAAGCCTTGAGCCAGCCGAATAACAAACCGCGCAAGGCAGGACGCCCGCCGCTGCCGAAAGGCAAGGCGAAGGCTACGACGATTCAGGTTCGGTTTCTGCCAGACGATTACCGGGCAGTCACCGCAGCGGCCAAGGCGAGCAAGCAAACCCTAAGTGAATGGGTGCGTAGCACTCTGATTGCCAAAGCGCGTGAGGCGTGAATGGAATCGAGATTAGGGCACTACCGGTAAATGAAATCTCTTGACAACCCCAGGATCATGTGATTGAATCCGCGACCGGGTAGCAAGTGTTAGGTTTCCAACCTAACGGAGTGTTTTTGGGAGTGCGGTGGCGTGCGCGCTTTGATGCGCACTGCCTTTGCCGTGCATTTGCCCATGGCTCTGGCGGATTCCGCATTGATGCGGTTAATCGCTCGACCATGTTGACGCTGAGCGCAGCGAGAGCAGCTAGTCAGTTGCCCTGAGGAGCAGGGTCCTAGCGCACGCGGCTACCCAAAGGGCTATGCCAACTGTCCAAGTCGAAGAGTGATTTGTCCCGATTCGGTCTTTGCGCGTAACCGGTTCTTTCGATTGAGGTTTTTCGATAACAACTAAAAACGGCGCATACTTGGCACGAAGTTGAAGGAGGTTCCATGAAAAACAGAGTGAGGAATTCGGGGTGGCGTCGCCGCGCCCTCAAGCATCGGGCCATGGCGGGGCTGGCGCTAGCAGCGGGCATTGCTCTCGTGCCACTCCTGGCTGGGCGAACGGCGCAAGCGCAGAGCTTCTCAGTGATTTGGAACTTCGGTCCAGGCGGCGGTGGAGAGTCACCTGCGGCCGGCTTGATTGCGGACCCGGCCGGCAATTTTTATGGCACGGCGTCCGCCGGCGGGGCGTACGGTCATGGGGCAGTCTACGAGCTGTACGCGACCGGAGGCGAGACGGCGCTCTATAGTTTCAAGAACGGGCCAGACGGAGCATCTCCGTACGGCGCCGGCCTAATCCGGGATATGACCGGCAACCTCTACGGCGCGGCGCCGGGCGGCGGCAATTTCACAGGGGTGTGCTCGTCTGCCGGGTGCGGGGTGGTCTTTAAGGTAAGCCCCCTAGTAATACTAGGTTAAGTTGTACTTGACTCCAATTTCTCGTGGCGGTAAGCTGCCTCTATGACGCCACGGGAGTTGAAAGCTCTCGATCACCGATTGACGGCATTTCTGGAAGACTTGCTGGC
>Ga0210398_10000415_pt1 | contig 49860 bp, 35 predicted proteins | sample IncBWC4OmetaG_FD_161047 | JGI IMG/M metagenome (GOLD analysis project Ga0210398, IMG submission 161047) | Forest soil microbial communities from Barre Woods Harvard Forest LTER site, Petersham, Massachusetts, United States - Inc-BW-C-4-O | ecosystem: Environmental > Terrestrial > Soil >...
TGCGATATGAGCGTTTCCGTGCCGCCGAGACTCACCGCCAGCTTGATCACCTGCAAGGCATCGAGCAGGCGAAACGCCTCCGCTTCGCCGCCCTTCACGGCGAACCCAAAGGTGGAACCGGGGCTCTCGCACTGTTGCTTGAACACCGCTGTGCGCGGATCATTCGCGGCGAGGAAGCCAAGATAATTCACCGCGGCGATCTTCGGATGCTTGCGCAGAAAATTCGCCACCAGGGCGGCATTTTCCGCTGATTTATACATGCGCAGTGACAGCGTTTCCATTGAACGCATGATCATCCAGGCAGTGTTTGGATCCAGCTGAGTGCCGAGCGCGCCGCGCAGCCGCTTGACAGGATCCACCGCGGCACGCGAGCCGACGACGCCGCCCGCGACCAAGTCCGAGTGTCCGCCGACATACTTGGTCAGGGAGTACATGACGAGGTCGACCCCATGCAGCAGCGGCCGCTGGAAAACCGGCCCCAGGAAAGTATTGTCCACCGCGACCGGCGGCCGGCCGCCGCTCTGGCGCGCGCCGATCATTTCCGATACTTCGCGCATCAGTTTGAGATCCACCAGGCTGTTGGTGGGATTGGCTGGTGTCTCGACGATGATGAGGCAGACTCGGCCCTTGGACGCTGCCGCCTTTTTAGAGGCATTAGCGGCGGCTTCGAGCACCGCGTCGCGGTCGTGGCCTAAATTGAACCCGACTGCCCCGACGCCAAATCCGGGCAGCGTCTTTTCGATCAGTGTTTCAGTGCCGCCGTACAAGGGTTGACTCATGAGGATTACGTCCCCAGGGCGAACATGCGTCCAAATGACGGTCGATATCGCCGACATGCCGCTCGAGAATACCGCGGCAGCCTCACCTTCCTCCCACAGGGCCAAGCGATCTTCCAGCACTTCAAGATTGGGATTGTTGAAGCGCGAATACACCAGGCCGGAGGATTGGCCTGCGATGGGCTCGCGTCGGCCCGAGGTATAGTCGAAAAAGTCCTTGCCATCCTGCGCGGTCTTGAAAACGAAGGTCGACGTCAGAAAGATCGGCGGCTTCAGCGATCCTTCCGATAAGCTCGGATCAAACCCGTAACCCATCATTTGGGTTTCCGGCTTGAGCACGTGATTGCCGATTTTGCGCTTATGATACGTGTCGTAACTCACGCTGCCCCCAAGAAGTTAAAAACGTGGTCCGCAATATAACACCGTGTTGCTCCTAATCATTGCCGTCGCAGCGTTCCTGTGCACTCTGCTGGGCGGCCTGCTGGCGCTGCGGCTGCGCGACAGTGTGCATCTGATATTGGGCTTCAGTGCCGGCGCCGTCATCGGAGTTGCATTTTTTGACCTGCTGCCCGAGGCAATCAGCCTTGGGTCGCCCTACCACGCTCCGGCCGTCATTTTATCGTGGACCGCGCTCGGCTTTTTGTTCTACTTGGTACTCGACCGAATTCTGCTCTTTCATGGCAACGCCGCGCCGCGCGGGCGCGTCGCGGCCGGCGTGCTGTGCCTGCATAGCTTACTTGACGGCATTGCGATCGGTCTGGCTTTTCAAACCTCGCATCAGGTGGGAATCGTCGTTGCGATCGCGGTGCTCACCCACGATTTTTCCGACGGTATCAATACGGTGAATGTCGTGCTGAAGAATCAAGGCGATAAAGCGCAGGGTGTGCGCTGGCTGCTCGTGGATGCCGCGGCGCCGGTGATGGGAGTGGCGTCGACCTATTTCTTTACGCTGCGCGGCAGCTCATTCGGCGTCGTGCTCGGTCTGCTCGGCGGATTCTTCCTCTACATCGGCGCCAGCGATCTCATCCCGGAAAGTTATCACGCCCATCCTAAATTTCTGACCACCGCCATGACCCTCGCCGGCGCCGCAGTCCTGTACCTGGCGATCGCGCTAATCGCGCGCTAGCTCGCGCGTGCTAGCTGACGCGTGGCGGCGCTGCCGGCCGAAGCGACCACGATGCTCGCAATCGCCGCCCACTGCACCAAGGTCAGCCGCTCATCGAGAAAGATCAGCCCCGCCATAGCGCCGAGCGCGGGATTCAGGCTCATCAATACCCCGAAGGTGCGGGTCGGAATTCGCGGCATGGCATACATCTCCAGCGAGTATGGCAGCGCGCTCGACAGCACCGCGACACCGAGCGCAAGCGGCAGAATCGCCGGTGCAAGCAGCGCCGTACCGCTGTGCGCATAGCCGATCGGAACAATCAGCACTGCGCCGATCACCGTCCCCAATGCTGTGATCTGTCCGCCGTGCGCGGCTCCGGCTCTGCGCCCGAAAAGAATGTAGAGCGCCCAGCACGCACCGGCGCCGAGCGCATAGAGCACACCGAGCACTGACAGAGGATGTCCGCCCAATCCCAACGGTAGCAGCGCCACCAATCCCAACGCGGCCAGGACAATCCATAGGAAATCGATTGGACGGCGCGAGGCGAACAGTGCCACGCCGAGTGGACCCGTGAACTCCAGTGCCATCGTGATGCCGAGCGGGATATAACTCAAGGCGAGATAGAAGAAATAATTCATCCATCCCATGGCGACGCCATAGACAATCAGGGTGCGAAGCTGCTGGCGCGTGAATCGGATGTGCCAAGGCCGCCACACGGCCAAGAGAATCACCGCGGCAATCGCCAAACGCAGCGCCGCGGTACCGCCCGCACCGACTATCGGAAACAAGCTCTTGGCGAGGGTCGCCCCAAACTGAAAACACACCATCGCGACCATCAATGCCGCGAGGGGCACCGCGATGGGGGAAATTTTTGTTGGTATGGTCAACTCTCCGCGGCGTCGTCCTGCGGATTTTCAGCCAGATGCAAATGCTTCATCACGCGTTTGAGATTGCGGCGAATCTCATTCAGATGACTAAGGCTGACGGCCGTGCGCAGCGCTTCCTTCAATGGCTGCAAGGGGTAGCCGCCGTACGCGCCGGCGTTGGGAACATCGTTGGTTACCGAGGATCTGCCCGACAGCACCACGTTATCCGCCACCGTGACATGTGCGGTCACCACGGAGTTGCCTCCGGTGACGAATTGCCGGCCGATTTTGGTCGAGCCTCCCATCATGAAACCGGCGGTGAAGAATCCGTTCTCGCCCAGATCGCAGTTGTGCGCGATATGACAAATGTTGTCCAGCTTGGTGCCCGAGCGAATGTGAGTCGAGGTCAAGGTTGCCCGGTCAATGGCGCAATTGCTGCCGATTTCCACGCCGTCGCCGATGATCACATTGCCCAAATGCGAGATCTTGCGCGGCTTGCCGGTCGCGTCCACCGCGTAGCCAAAGCCGTCGCTGCCGATGCTGGTATGCGGATGAACCTCGCAATCCTCGCCCAACTCGCAGGCGGCGCCGAGAAAAACGTGCGGATGCAGAATGCTGCGCGCACCCACTTTGGCGCCGTTCTCCACGACCGCGTGAGCGCCGATCATGCAGCCGTCTCCAATATTCGCCCGGGCCCCGATCACGCAATAGGGACCTAAGAACACTCCCTTCCCGAGTATGGCATCGCGATGCACCACCGCCGTCGGATGACGCTCGCCCCACTGCGTAAAGCGGCTCGCCTTGTGGTCGAAGTACTTGAGAAGAGTTGCCATTCCCATGGAAATGTTCTTGACCGAGAAACAACAGCTGTCCGCATCCCCCTTGGCGCATACACGATCGGCCATATTGGCGTGCACGATGAGAATGGCCGGCTTATGGCGCCGCGCTTCACAAAGTTGCGCAGCATCAGTGACATACACGAGGCTTTGGCGCTGAGCTTCCTCCGGAACGTGGCAATCCGTGGCATTGGATTCCAGGTCTCCCTGCAGAAATGTAAAGATATCTGAGTGAAGATTCTTGATGGCCTGAGCGCTTAACATGCTGCTGTCCCTTAAGAATCTAATTTGCTTGTTATAGTCATTATCGAACGACCAAGGAGACTACCATCGTCGGCGGAGCTTCGCGCAAGATTGAGAAATCCATTAAGAGAATCTCACGCGCAGGCATGCCGTTCGACACGGTCGAACTCGCCCGGGCTTTGCTCGGCAAAGTTCTGGTGCGCCAATTCAGCGGCGGCATTGCCGCCGGCCGGATCGTGGAGACCGAGGCGTACTTGCAGAACGACCCTGCCTGCCATGCGTTTCGTGGGAAGACACCGCGCAATCGCTCTTTATTCCTCGAACACGGCCATGCATATGTCTACCTCTGCTATGGAACGTCGTACATGTTAAATGTATCGAGTGAACCCGGCGGAATCGGTTCCGGTGTGCTGCTGCGCGCACTTGAGCCAATGTTCGGCATCGAACATATGCAGCGTAATGCCGGCCATGTCAAGCTCGCAAACTTAACGCGAGGTCCGGGGCGGTTGACTGCCGCACTGCGGGTCAACCTGCGGCACGACGGTCTGAATCTATTTACCAATAAGCAACTTTGGATCGGCAGCGATGGTCACACAGTCGGTGCTGTCGGCGAGAGCGTCCGCATTGGACTGACCAAGGCGGCCGAGGAGCGGTTGCGATTTTTTGTTTCCGGCAGCCGCTATCCCAGCGGGCCTCGGCGACTCAACGATTTGAAGGAGGTTTAAGTGGGCCCAGCGAGGTTGGTCGGTGCTGCGGTTTTGACGTTGTTTTGCGCCATTGGCCATGCAGCGTGCCCGGAACCGGTGAGCATGCAACTTAAGCTCAACGAGTCCCTGATTTGCGTCGCGATGGACGATGCCGAGCTGAAAAAAGAGCAGCCGTTGCTGCGCGCGTGGATAGATCGCTCGGCGCATATTGTCGCGGATTATTACGCCCAATTTCCGGCACCTTTAGTCCTCATTCGGCTGCGCGGAATGGATGGCAGCGGCGTCAATGGCGGACGCACCACCAATGACGGCGGATTGGTGATTCAAATGCGCGTGGGCCGCGAAACTACTGCCGAGGCGCTGGCGGCCGACTGGGTGCTGGTCCATGAAATGGTGCACCTTGCGCTACCTGAGGTCGGCAAAAGCCACGATTGGCTCGCCGAAGGTTTGGCGACCTATGTCGAGGGTGTCGCGCGGGCACAGGATGGCAACCGGGCCATTGCCGATGTCTGGGCGGAGGACCGAAATTCCATGCCCAAGGGATTGCCGCGCGCCGGTGAAGGGGGCATGGATCAATCCCCTTCGTGGGGGCGCACCTACTGGGGCGGCGCACTTTATTGCCTGCAGGCCGACATTGCCATACGCGAGCAAAGCGCCAATCGCGTCGGGCTGCAGACGGCCTTGCGCGCAATCCTGAAGGAGACGGGAGGCTACGGTTTCGAGAGCGATATCGGGGACGTACTTCGAATCGGGGACGCGGCGACAGGAACGCACGTTATGTATGGCCTCTATCAGCAAATCAGAGCGACGCCGCAGACGCCAAACCTCGAGCTGCTATGGACTTTGCTGGGTGTGCCGACTGACCCGTTGACGCAGCCGTTCGATGATCGCGCGCCGCTGGCCGCGATTCGCATCGCGATTACCACGAAACTTGCCGGCGCGGCTTCGCTTGGGAGCCAGGCTCCTAGTGCTCGGAAAAATTAGGCTCGCGTTTCTCGAAAAACGCGCGCACGCCTTCGACACAATCCTGGGTTTCGAGAGTCATCTCCTGCGCGCTGCGTTCGGCGCGCAGTTGCTCCTGCAGTGAATTGTCGAACGTCGAGGCATGCAGGGTGCGAATCTGCCCGAGAACGGCGCAGGGTCCGGTGGCAAGCCGATGCGCGATAGCTTGCGCTCGCGCGAGAAGTTCGCCGGCGGGAACTACCGAATAGACGAGGCCCCATTCGAGTGCGGTCTTGGCATCGATTCTTTCCGCGAGCATCAATGACGACAGGGAGCGGCCTGCGCCAATGCGGCGCGCCAGATGAAAGGTAATGCCGGCATCCGGCACCAAACCCAGACGCGCGAACGATGGCAGGAAATAGGCATTGTCCGCCGCAATGATGATGTCGCTGGCGAGCGCGAGACTCATGCCGGCCCCCACCGCCGCACCATTGATCGCCGCTACGATCGGAAATCTGAATCCGCTCAGGCGAAGAATCAGCGGATCCATGAAGCGGCGCATTTCGAAATGCGCACGCTGGCGAGCTTCGGCCGATTTCAAGTCGATGGAATGAAGGTCGAGTCCGCTGCAAAAGACATCGTTGCTGCCGGTGATGACCACGGCCTTTGCCCCGCCCTCGCCTTTTTGGATTTGATCGAGCGCCAGATGAATCGCGCGAATGACGGTGATATCGATTGCGTTGCTGCAGGCCGAGCGCTGCAATGCCAGGGTCGCGACTCCGTCGGATACGGTGAACGACAATGAATTCATTCGTCTGCCCTCCTGTCCAGCCTTAGGCGTCCTACGCCACTGATCATGCCCCTCAACCCTAGTCACCGCAAGAACGCCCCTCCCGCGCCGCCGAACGCCGCGACCGGCCGCGACCCGCCCCGACGACCCGCCCCGACCGCCCCGACCTGCCCCGAACCCGTAGAGGGCTAATCGTTGGCCTGCTATGCAAGCGGCGAATTCGCAACCGATTTTGCATGACCTTGCGGCTCGACGCGCCGTTGCGTGCGGCTGGTTCATACCGCAATATTCGCGTGCCAAAAAAAACCAGGCCCCATCCGGGAGTTCACCGATGTCATCACGTAGCCGGCGCGCCGCCGGACGATTCATAGGCTGCAGCACGCTGCTGATCGCGTTCGCTGCGCCCGCCATGGCGCAAGTGCCGGGCGAGATACCGGCGACCTTCGTGCCACGTGAGGAAAGCTTTGACTACAGCAAGCGCGAGGAAATGATTCCGATGCGCGACGGCGTCAAGCTGAAGACCCTCATCCTCATTCCGCGCGGGGCGCATCGCGCTCCGATCCTCTTGAGCCGCACTCCCTATGGCGCGACTTCTTGGATTGCCAAAGATGTCAGTGCGCACTTGGATGCGCTGCTCGACAGCAACGATGTCGCGGACAATGCCGTGCTCGAGGGCGGCTACATCCGCGTGATGCAGGATGTGCGCGGCAAACATGGCTCGGAAGGCGATTACCTCATGACCCGGCCGTTGCGTGGGCCTTTGAATTCGACCGCGGTCGATCATTCCACGGACACTTACGACACGATCGATTGGTTGATCAAGAATATCCCGGAGACCAACGGTAAGGTCGGAATTCTCGGCATCTCATACGACGGCTTCACCTCGCTGATGGCGCTGGTGAACCCGCACCCCGCGCTGCGCGCAGCGATTCCAATCAATGCCATGGTCGACGGTTGGATGGGAGATGACTGGTTTCACAAGGGTGCCTTTCGGCAGGATAGCTTGACGTATGTGCACGATCAGGAGGCCACTCGCGGCAGCGATATTTCCTGGTGGACCGATCATTACGACGATTACGACACATGGCTCAGCGCAGGCTCGGCCGGCGAGATGGCGCGGCGTCACGGTCTTGAGCAAGTGGGTTTCGCAACCAAGCTCATGAACCACCCGACCTACGATGAATTCTGGCAGGACCAAGCCATGGACAAGATCCTCGCCAAGCAGAAGGTCACCGTGCCAACGATGCTCGTGCACAGTCTGTGGGATCAGGAGGACATCTACGGCAATATCGCGCTGTACAAGGCGCTCAAAGCGCGGCAACCCGATACCTCGAACATTTATCTGGTCATCGGCCCCTGGTTTCATCACCAGCAGCGCCTCGACGGCAGCGCCATTGGACCAATCCACTTCGGCAGCGACACCGCGGAGTACTTCCGCAAGCACTTGCTGCGGCCGTTCTTTGATCATTACCTGAAGGACGAGGCGCCCCCGCTCGAGTTGGCGCATGTAACCGCATTCGAGACCGGCACGAACCACTGGCAGCAGCTCTCGACCTGGCCGAGTGGCTGCGGTTCCGGCTGCAGCATCGCGATGCAGAAACTCTATTTGCAAAACGGCGGCAATTTACGCTTAGGCAGCCTTCTCGAGGCAAGCTTGCGCACCGCCGCAACGGCAGATTTTGACTCTTATGTGTCCGACCCGGCAAAGCCGGTGCCCTTCATTCCGCGCCCCGTCCATATCGGCGGCGCGGAAGGCGCAAAGAGCTGGCAGACCTGGCTCGTGAGCGATCAACGTGATGTCGCCTCGCGCACCGACGTGTTGAGTTTTTCCACGCCGGCGCTCGCTGAACCGTTGAAAATCAGTGGCGAGCCCATCGCCAACCTCATCGCCTCGACCAGCGGCAGCGACGCTGACTTTGTGGTGAAGTTGATCGATGTCTACCCCGAGCAGCTCGGGCGCGAGCCGAAGTTGGGCGGATACCAATTGATGGTGTCAGCCGACATCCTGCGCGGCCGCTACCGCGACTCTTTCAGCAACCCCAAGCCGATCCCGGCGGATCAAAAGCAGGTTTTCCGCTTCGCGCTGCCGACTGTGAATCACGTGTTCTTGCCGGGACATCGCATCATGGTGCAGGTGCAATCGAGCTGGTTTCCGCTTTACGACAGAAACCCGCAAACCTACGTTGACAATATCTTTTTCGCCAGGCCCGGCGACTATAAGAAAGCGACGATCAAGATCTTTGACGGCGCGTCAACCGCGAGCTTCGTGGAGTTGCCGGTGGTGTCGGCGGCTGCCAAGTAAACGCGGCGCTTAAACAAAAGCGGCCGAGTTGAGACTCGGCCGCTTGTGCGTTCCGCTTTCGCGCAGCTTATGCGCGTCGGCTACTTCTCGTGCTCGCCCTTTTTCTCTTCAGGCTTAGGATGCTGCGGTTTCGCCGGCTTGGCCGGTTTCGCACCACCAGGCTGCCCGGGCTGTCCCTGTGTTTTAGCCGTGCCGTTCGGCTGGCCCGGCTGTCCTGGCTGTCCTGGCGTATGCGCACCGTTCTGGCCAAACTGACCCGGCTGTCCGCCGCGTTGTGCGGCACTCGGCGGCACGCCCGCACCATGCGCCCCCACGACGCCAGGCGCGTTGAATGCGCTCGCTCGCGGCGTTGCGGCAATTGCCGGGTGGCCTCCATTCGCCCTGGCACTTAGCGCAGGATTGCGGGCCGCCTCTTGCACATGCTGGTGTTGCATGGCGGTCGGGGGTATGTGCTGTTCCGATGCCGCGGCTCGCTCCTGCGCGGTGGGAATCGCGGCCGTGCCGCCCGGTCCGCCGTTGTAGCTCACTTTAGTGACGGACACATTATTGACGACCGTCTCGTTGTACGTGTTGTGAATATTGGTCACATTCACGTTCACCACGGTTCGATTGTAGGCAAATGAATTGCCGACCCAGCGACCGCCGGCAAATCCGACGCCCACATAGCCGAAGCCGTAGTTCACGCCGCCGTAGTAGCCGATATGCGGGCCCCAGTAGCCGACATTGAACCTGTAGACCCCGCCCACGAAGCCCCAGTATCCCGGCGTCCACAACACGCCCACTCGCGGCGGTTGCACCCAGGTTCCCGGCACCCAGTAATAGCCACCCCCGCCCCAGGCCCAGTATCCGGGCGTCCACATGTAGCCATCTTCAGGGCACGGCGGCTGCTCATAGTCGGGCAAAGGAGGCGGCGCTTCGTTCGCGGTCACCTCAACGTCGACTGCCGGCGCGACGTAGGCTGCCGGCGGTGGGGGCGGCGGCGGCGCCGGCTGTACGTAAACACGCGGTGGCGGCGGGGGTGCCGGCACTACCGCGCGAACCACGCAGCCCCCCAGCAGGGTCGCGGCGGATAGGACCACCGCGGCGCCGCCGAGCGGAAGCCTCGAATTCAATATTTGCTTGCTAAGAATAGACATAGTCACCCGCCATTTTGATGGTTATGCATGAGCGTACGCAAAAGTACGCTGTTTACAGAATGCATAACGTCACACTTCGCGAATCGGCTATTACCGTGAAGGGAATGTAACGGAAACGAGAACGCCGTCGCAGAATTGCGACGGCTTCCAACCCAACGCGGTGGGCCGCCCTCGCAGTCGCGCTACGCGTCGATGGTCCGCTTAAAGGTCTCGGGCAAGAACAGCAATCCTAGAACCAGCGTGAGACCGGCCACCACGATCGGGTACCAGAGACCGTAATAGACATCGCCGGTCGCGGCCACCATGGCGAAAGCGATGGTCGGCAGGAACCCGCCAAACCAGCCATTGCCGATGTGATAGGGCAGCGACATGGCGCTGTAGCGTATGCGCGCCGGAAACAATTCGACCAGCATCGCTGCAATGGGTCCGTACACCATGGTGACGTACAGCACCAAGATGAACAGGATGAGCACCACCATCGGTTTGTTGATCGCGGCTGGATCCGCCTTGTCCGGATAGCCCGCCGCGGATAACGCCGCCTTGACTTGCTTCTGGAAGGCTGCGATGGCGGCCTTGCGATCGGCGCCTTTGACCACCTTCGGATCAGGCGCATCGAAGGTATTGCTGCCGCTGCGAATCTTCGTCAGCGTTCCCGCCGGAGCGTCTTCGCTCTTATAACTCACGCTGGCTTTGGCGAGAAAATTCTTCGCGATATCACAGGAAGTTGCATCGAACGGATTCTTGCCGATCGGATCGAACTGAACCGAGCAATCCTTCGGATCCGCGATGACGGTAACGGGCGCGGCCGATTGCGCCGCATACAGCGCCGGGTTGGCATAGTGCGTAAGCGCACCGAAAAGTGGGAAATATGTCAGCATCGCGAGCAGGCAGCCCGTCATGATGATGGGTTTTCTGCCGATCTTGTCGGAGAGCCAGCCAAACAAGACGAAGCAGGGTGTGGCCAGCACCAGCGCCACCGCCACCAGAATGTTGGTGGTGGCACCATCGACCTTCAGCGTGCGCTCCAGGAAGAACAGCGCGTAGAACTGCCCGGCGTACCAGATCACCGCTTGTCCCATGACCGCGCCTAACAAGCTGATGATCACAATTTTCAAGTTGGGCCAGCGGCCGAAGGCCTCCGAGAGAGGCGCTTTCGAGGTCGTTCCGGAGTTCTTCATCTTGAGGAACACCGGGCTCTCGGCAAGCTTCATCCGGATCCACATCGAAACGGCGAGCAGGATGACCGATATCAGAAACGGTATGCGCCAGCCCCATGTCTTGAAGGCTTCCTCGCCCATGCTGGTGCGGGTCACGATGACGACGATCAGTGCGGCGAACAGTCCTACGGTCGCGGTGGTTTGAATGAAGCTGGTGTACAGACCGCGTTTTCCCTGCGGCGAATTCTCGGCAACATAGGTCGCCGCGCCACCGTATTCGCCGCCGAGGGCCAGGCCCTGTAGAAGACGCAATGCCAATAGCAGAATCGGCGCCAGAACGCCCACGCTTGCGTAGCTCGGCAACAAGCCGATTGCGAACGTCGAGGCGCCCATAATCCCCATGGTGATGAGGAAGGTGTGCTTACGACCGACTAAGTCGCCGAGGCGCCCGAACACCAGCGCGCCGAATGGGCGCACGGCAAATCCCGCCGCGAAGGCGGCCAACGCAAAAATGAACGCGGTGACTTCGTTGACACCCGAGAAAAATTGCGCGCTGAGTATGCTCACGACCAGGCCGTACAGATAAAAGTCGTACCACTCGAATACGGTGCCTAGCGATGAGGCACCGATGACCAGCCATTTACTCTGCGCCACTGCCGTGCTTTTCGGCAGTCCGGCATCCGCGGACGTCGTAGCCATTGCGTATTCCCCTGCTTTTTTATGAAATTCGTTCGCCGGCAGGCATCAGCCCGCTCGATCAATTGGCTGCGTGCTAATGCTTGAGCTGCCCCGCCGTGATCACGGCCCGCAGCTCGGTCAGCTTAGCCTTGATCGCCTTGGCATTCTCCGGTCCCATTCGAATCAGCAGTTTTTGCCCGGCCGTGCGGCTCTCGAGAGCGGGGTCGGCATAGGTGTACATGACATTGGGCCGAACGAGCTCAATCGGCCCTTTGGGTTCCGGCGTCGCGAGCAAGTTGTCGATCACTTCCACCAGCCTGTCGTTGAAATAGCCGTTGGGATAACCCAGGTTCTGATAAGACTCCTGGAATAGCGGATAGTAGTGAACGTACAGCGCGCCCAATTGCTTGGCGTCGAGTTGGCTGACGACTGCGACCATCGGCTTGTAACGCTCGAAATTGTGCTGATCGAGGGTGCCATGCAATTCATCGCCATTGGCGAGGAACGAACCGGCCGCCGGGTTCGCGGGCCGCTTGTCCACCGCGACTTTTTGCCGCGGCAGGTTATCGATGGTCACCACGATCTTGCGAATGAGATCCTGCGGCACGAGAAAATCCTTAACGGCATCCGCGCTGCTGATTTGGGAAAGGGCGTCGCGCAGCGGCGCATCGCTGTCGGCCAATTGCGGCAATGGCGTCGCAGCCGCATTGCCCGCGCCTTCCGGCAAAGGATGGGCGATGCCCGGCTCCGAGGCGGACGGCGCCACGGCAGCCGGCGCGCTCGGCGCGGCGGGTAAGGGTTGACTGCGGCTGCGCAAGTAGTAGACGCCGGCCGCCGCAAGCACGAATATCAAGGCCGCGACGCCAATGACTGGTTTATTGATCATGCTGAATGCCCTTTGGCTAGCTCGCGTTCAACATGCGCAGCTGCAACTCGTGTCGGCGATAGTCGATGATTAGCGTGTCGAGCAGTCCCAGCGTATCCATGCCGATCAGAATCGCCGGCTCGCTCGTCAGCCGCCATTGCTTGAAAATATACAGATCGCCGAAGGTCACGCCGGGATCATGAATGGTGATGGCGCCCAGCCCAATGCCCGGCGTGTCCATCAGTTCGCCCTTTTCTACATCTTTGGTGGCGCCGATGATGGTGTCGATTTTGGTGCGTGACGGGTTGCCGACGCGCGACAGCGCGTCCTTCAATGCAAGATTCGCGATCGTTACCTGACCGCCGGTGTCAATGATGGCCTTGCAGCGCACCGAGCCGACGAAGGCATCCACGACCACCAGCGTACCGCGCAGCGAGTGGAAGGGCACGCTGATAAACCCAGGGGCCGAGCGCTCATTCCGCGAATAGGCGATGTTGATTCGATCATGACGAAAATCGATGAAGATTCGCTTGCCGAGCAGTCCTTCGGAACCGAGTACGCCTTCCGCCCCGCCGAGTGCGTCGGGAACAATCGGAAGAATCGTCTGATCGACCGCCACATCGCCGACACTCAAAGTGTCGACCCGAATGGTCGGCACGGTGGCGAACCCCGTAACGCCACGCAGTATGACCGGCGGCGAACGATCCGTCGGGATGCCGAGCGCCAAAGCGACCAAAGCGGTGATCGCGCTGTGGCTTGCACCCGTATCGAGCACCAGGCGGAAGGGTCCCCTCCCGTTGATCATCACCGGCGCCCAAATCCGGCCAATCTGATCCCGGCGCGTCGGCGAGACGTAGCGCGGCTCGCGCGCTTCGACCATCACTTCCGTCAGCTCATCGATCGGATCAGCGACTGGAGTCGTGGGTGGAGAGACCTCAGGAGCAGTAGCCCCGGTCCAAATCGGCCAACCGGCCAACGCGCCGGCTATGATCGACGCCCCGAGCCAATGCAATCGAATAGGGGATCGCGGAAAAAAAACGCGTATTGTCTCTTTCAAGTGCCCGCCTCAACGCTGCAACGTCGTTATGTCGTCGTCGATCGTCTGCCCCGAAAATCGCCGTAACCTTAAGATAGGCAGCATAGCACCGCGGTTCCCGCGCACCAAAATTCTTGCGGTTAAAAGTCAAATTGCGCTGTGCCGACCTCCCCCTGGGCCGCGGCGCCATAGCGCTCGCCGGCCATGCGATGCCGACCCATGAGCTGATTCATCTGTGCAAGCAGTTGCGGCTTCGGAGGAGTCTTCGCCAAAGGCCTAGGTTCCAGCGCTAGCCAGGTCAGCGCCCTCGCCGGGCGGCGGCATTCGGCCAAATTTTCCGAGCCGAAAATCATCCATCGCGGCTTCGATCTCTTGCCGAGTGTTCATGACGAATGGCCCGTATCCTGCGATCGGTTCGAGAATGGGAACACCGCTTAACACCAGGATCGTACTGTCGGCTCCGGCCGCCACACGGACCTCGGTGCCGCCGCGTTCCAAAAGCACGAGCTCGGCATCTGAAGTCTCGCGCGAACCGTTTGCGGTGATGGCACCGCGCAGCACCGCAATCGCCGCGCCATGGTCTTCGGGCAATGACAGCGTGATTTCCTTTCCCGATCGCAGCCGCACGTCCCAGACGTTGAGCTCGCTGAAGGTGGTGGCGGGACCCGGCTGCCCGGCATAGCCCCCCGCTATGACACGCAGCGTGCCGGCGCCGTCCGGCAGGATTACCTGCGGTATCTGCGTGCTGAGAATACTTTGATATCGAGGCGGCGCCATCTTGTGCTTGGCAGGCAGATTGACCCAAAGCTGGGCCATTTCCAACGCGCCGCCGCGCCGCATAAAAGCAGGCGAGTGAAACTCCTCATGCAAGATCCCCGCGGCTGCCGTCATCCACTGCACATCGCCTGGACCGATGACGCCGCTGTTGCCCGCGGAATCCCGATGCGCAACTTCGCCCTGATAAACGATGGTAACGGTCTCGAAACCGCGATGCGGATGCTCGCCCACCCCGCGCGCGCGCGCTGCCGGCGCAAACACCGTCGGCGCGGCGTAGTCGAGCAGCAGAAATGGGCTGATGTGCCGTCCCAATTGGTCGTAGCTAAACAGGCTTCGCACCGGGAAGCCGTCCCCCACCCAATGAGCCTTCGGACCCGGATAAACACCCAACACAGCTTTATTCACACATGCCTCTCACCTTTCCGCGTAGTGCATAAAGATAGGGTCGAAAAGCGACTTTTCCAGAGGCGCCAGGGCCGCGTTGTGCGATCATAAGCCTGCGCGAGGAGCTGTGTGAAAACCTATCAAAATGTAGCGGAGCTGAAAGCGCTGGTTGGTGCCCCCATTGGGGTCAGCGACTGGGTGACGATCGATCAGACACGTATCGATCAATTTGCCGCGGTCACCGGCGATGATCAATGGATTCACGTCGACCCGGCGCGCGCCGCGGCGGGGATGTTCGGCACGACGGTGGCGCATGGATTTTTGACCCTGAGCCTGCTGCCGCTCTTCATCCGCAGCTCACACAGGGTCAACGGCGCGCGCATGTCGGTTAACTACGGATTGAATCGTGTGCGCTTCCCGGCGCCAGTGCCCGTCAATAGCCGCCTGCGGGCCCATTTCAAGTTGCTGGCATTCGAACCCATTGAAGGGGGTGTGCAGTTGATCACCGAAGTGAGCGTTGAGCGCGAGGGACAGACTAAGCCGGTGTGCGTGGCCGAGAGCGTCGGCAGACTCTATTCCTAGCCCGGCGAGTCTTCCGCCAGCGTCCTGACGTGTGCGACGGCGCTGCGGCCGAGTGCCGATAAATTGTAGCCGCCCTCCAGCATGGAGACGATGCGCCCCTCCGAATGCCGTGCGGCCACCTGTTTCAGTTCAGCCGTCATCCATGCGTAGTCGGCTTCGATGAGCGCCATACCGCCCAGCAGGTCTTCCTTGTGCGCGTCGAACCCGGCGGAAATAAAAATCATCTGCGGCTTGAAACTCTCGAGCGCAGGGAGCCAATGCGCTTCCAGCGCTTTCTTCGCCGCCGCCCCGCCGCTGCCCGCGGCCAGCGGGATATTGATCATGTTCGGTGCGGGATTGGAGGTGCCGCTGTAGGGGTAAAACGGGTGCTGAAAAAAGCTCGCCATCAGTACGCGCTTGTGCCAGTGCGGGGAACTGAACATGTCCTCGGTACCGTTGCCGTGATGCACATCGAAATCGATGATCGCGACGCGCTCGAGGCCTTTCTTCTCCAAAGCATAAGCCGCGGCCACGCCGATGTTATTGAAAATGCAAAAGCCCATCGAGCGAACTTGCGTGGCGTGGTGGCCGCAGGGACGAACGGCGCAGAATGCGTTGTCTGACCGCCCCGCCAGCAGTTCATCCACCGCCAGCAGGCCGGCGCCGGCGGCGCGTTGCGCCGCGCCCAGACTGTACGGGTTCATCGCCGTGTCCGGATCTAGCTGAAGATAGCCTTCGGTGGGCGCATTCTCAAAAATCGCATCCACGTAACCGGCGCGATGCACCCGCTTTAAATCCTCAGCGCTTGCCAGCGGAGCCTCGAGGCAGCGCAATTCATCCAGCAATCCGGAGGAGCGCATTTCAGCGTTGACCGCGCTCAATCGATCGGGACATTCCGGATGCCCGGCACCCATTTCATGGCGCAGGCAGTCCGCATGGGTGATATAGGCTGTTGTCATTGCGCGATAATACCTTTAGTTGAGCATTCCGAGTTCTCGGTAGAGTCCGGAAGCACGGGACCGGCGCGTCAAGCTTATGGGGCCGATCCCGACAAAACCACCTGATTCGAAACAGCGCCCGCTCGCACCGCGTGGTGAATGGCCGCGGCTATTTCGTGCTGTGTGCAGGGCTTCGCCAACCGCGCGATGCCCAACGTGGAAGGGTCGACGGGTAACTCGGCGTAACCCGTTGCCAGGATGATCGGCAAGCCCGGGAATCTCGTATGAATCGATTCAGCAAGCTGCAATCCGGTCATCGCCGGCATGGCATGGTCGGTCAACACGACATCAACCTTAAGACCCGAGCCCAGCAACTCGAGCGCTTCGGCGCCGGAGTGCGCCTCGATTGCCGTGTGGCCGAGATCCAAAATCATCGCGGCCGTTCCGGTCATGACCAGGGTGTCGTCATCGACGATCAGCACCCTACAGGGCTCGGTCGTTGCCCGGAACGGCGCGGTCGATTCCGGCGATCGCACGAGTGCCGCGGCGGCGGTCGTCGCCTTGGGCAGCCACAATTCGACCACGGTGCCTGCGTTGGGCTCGCTATGAATACGCAGCAGACCTCCCGACTGCGCCGCCAGGCCTTGCACCATGGACAGGCCGAGTCCGGTGCCTTTGCCCGGGCCTTTAGTGGTGAAGAATGGCTCCGTCGCCTTGGCGAGCGTCACCTGATCCATGCCGACACCGGTATCGACGATCGTGATTCGGATGTATTCACCCGGCGGCAAGGACGGTTTGTCGGCGCCGAGACCGCGCGCATTCATATTGCCCGGCCGGCTGTTCGCGGATTCTTGCGCCGGCACGCAATCGGCTCGAGCGGTGATTTTTACGCTACCGCCATCCGGCATCGCGTCGCGCGCGTTCAAGGCAACGTTGAGCAACGCTAACTCGAGCTGATTGGCATCCACGAGAATGGGCGCCAAATCGTGCGGAAATTCGCTGCTGAATGTGATTCCGTGACCCACGGCGCGCTTGAGAAGCTCTTCCATGCCGCTAACCAAAAGAGCCAAGTCCACCGCCTGCGGCTTGAGGTCCTGGCGGCGCGAAAAGGCCAATAAGCGCTGGGTCAATGCCTTGCCGCGATCCGCGCCTTGGATCGCATTCTGCAATAGCCGCCGTATCTGAGGATCTTCCGGCAGTTTCTTTTCCAATAAACTCAGGCTGCCCAATACCGCCATGAGCAGATTATTGAAGTCGTGCGCGACGCCGCCCGTCAAGCGCCCGATCGTGTCCATTTTTTGCGCCTCGAACAACTGCGCCAGCGCCAGCTCACGCTCGCGAGTGCGTTCCTCAATGCGAAGTTCCAATTCCTCATTGAACTTGCGCAATTCCGCGGTCCGCTCCTCGACGCGCCGCTCGAGATCCGCGTTGAATTGCTCTAGTTGACGGGTTTTTCGGTAAAGATCCACGAATACTCTGACCTTCGCGCGCAGCAATTCCGGCACCACCGGCACCGGAACGTAGTCGACGCCGCCCAGCTTGTAGCCGCGCAGCTGGTCGAGGTGCGCCAACATGACCGCAGAAACGAAGATGATCGCCGTGTTCTGAAAGCGCGGATGCTCGCGAATCATCGTGGCCAGTTCAAATCCATCCAGATCCGGCATGCACACATCGATGAGGATCAGGGCCACTTCGTTCTTCAGCAAGCATTCGAAGGCTTCGCGCGCCGAACTGGCTTTGAGCAGGTTCTCGCCCATCTCGGCCAGTACGATTTCGTGGCTCAACAACTTCGCTTGGCTGTCGTCGACCAGCAAAATATTGACTTTATCGGGAGCGCTCATGAATTCGATCAGCGGTGCAGCCACATCCGCAGCGCCGACATCAGCTGCTGGATGTTCACCGGCTTCGCGAGATAGTCGGAGGCGCCCGCGTCGAGACATTTCTCCCGATCGCCCTTCATGGCCTTGGCCGTCAGGGCGAGAATCGGCAGCCGCCGATAGGTCGGATCCGAACGAATCGCCTGAATGGTTTCATAGCCATCCATATCCGGCATCATGATGTCCATCAGCACGATCGCGACGTCGGAACGCGCACCCAGCACGGCGATCGCCTCGCTGCCGGTCGTCGCCGTGAGCACTTCCATGCCGCGCCGTTCAAGCACGCTGCTCAAGGCAAAGATGTTGCGCGCGTCATCGTCGACCAGCAGCACGGTGCGTCGGATCAGATCTTCATCCGAACTGTGCAAGCGCTCGAGCATGAGTTGCTTGCCTTGCGGCAAGTCGGCGACGACCCGATGCAGGAACAACGCCGTTTCGTCCAACAGGCGTTCGGGCGATTCCACGCCCTTTACCACGACACTGCGCGCCATGGTGTGCAGCTTCGCGTCTTCGTCAGGCGAGAGCTCGCGCCCGGTGAACACCACCACCGGGATATCGCAGAGCGATGAATCGTCTCGAATCCGCTCCAACACCTCGAATCCCGACATGTCGGGCAGCTTCAGGTCGAGCACCACGCAATCGATGCGGTTGTCGCGCAGTTGCAGCAGCGCGCTCTCGCCCGTATCGGCCGTCATGATCTCGATATCGTCGGAACCCAACAGCTCCGTGACGCCCTGCCGCTCGGCCTCATTATCTTCGACCAATAGCAGGCGCTTGCGGCGCGACTTGGCGTAACCCTTGATGCGGGCAAAGGCACTCTCCAAGCCTTCCGTGGTGGTCGGTTTCTGCACGAAGGAGAACGCGCCGCGCGCCAATCCGTGATGGCGGTCCTCGTCCAATGTGACGATCTGCACGGGTATATGGCGTGTGGTTGGATCCTGCTTGAGCTGGCTCAATACCGTCCAACCGAGCATGTCGGGCAGGAAAATATCGAGCGATATGGCGGTCGGATGGTGCGCGCGCGCCAGCGCGAGCGCATCCGCGCCTCGATGCGCAACCAACACCTTGAATCCCTCGTCCTTCGCCAGGTCAATCATGATGCGCGAATAATGCAGATCGTCCTCGACGATCAGCACGACGCTGTCGTTTGGCTCGAGGTTGTTCCGGTCATCGATGATTTCCTCGATCGGCCGCTCAACCAGGCGTGTTTGCGCCACTGCTCCATGGTTGGGCGGCGCACCGTCCGCTGCCGCAGGCGCGCGCAGTGAAGCGCCGCCAAGGTAGGTGAGCGGCAGGTACAGGGTAAACGTGCTGCCCGACCCCGGCGTGCTGCGCAGTTGAATTTCGCCGCCGAGCAGATTGGCCAGCTCGCGGCTGATCGCGAGCCCAAGGCCGGTACCGCCGTATTTGCGGCTGGTGCCGGCATCGGCCTGCTGAAAAGCCTCGAAGATGATGCGCTGTTTTTCCGGCGGAATGCCGATGCCGGTATCCGCGACCTCGAAGGCCACCACGGAGGGCGCATGTTTCAAAACCGGATGATCCGCGTTCCAACCACTGATGACCGGCGAGACGGTGAGTTTCACGCCGCCTTCGGCGGTGAACTTAAAGGCATTGGACAAGAGATTTTTTAGAACCTGCTGCAAGCGCTTCGAATCGGTGATGATGCTGCGCTCCAAATCGGAAGAAATGGCGATCTCGAACTGCAGCTTGCGATTTTCCGCCTCGTGCCGGAACGGGCGGCCGATCATATCGAGCAAATTGTTGAAGTAGACCTCTTCCGCCTCGACCGACACGGTGCCCGATTCGATCTTCGACAAGTCGAGGATATCGCTGATCAGGTTCAAAAGATCGGTGCCGGCGCCGTGAATGGTACGCGCGAACTCGACCTGCTTGCCGCTCAGGTTTCCCTCCGCATTCTCCGTCAGCTGCTGGCCCAGGATCAGAATGCTGTTGAGCGGCGTGCGCAACTCGTGCGACATGTTCGCCAGGAACTCGGATTTATATTTGGAGGTGAGCGCCAGCTCGGTGGCCTTCTCTTCCACGGCGCGCCGCGCCTGTTCGATCTCCTGGTTCTTCGCTTCCACCTCGACATTGCGGTCCGCGAGCTGCTGCGCTTTTTGCTCGAGCTGCTCGTTGGTCTGTTGCAACTCGCGTTGTTGGGTCTGCAGCTCCGTGGCGAGCTGCTGCGACTGTTTGAGCAGCCCCTCGGTCTGCATCGTCGCCTCGATCGAGTTCAGCACGATGCCGATCGATGTGGTCAGCTGCTCAAGGAAAGACATCTGCAGGTCCGTGAACGCGCCCAGCGATGCCAATTCAATGACGGCTTTCACCTGGCCTTCGAATGACACCGGCAGCACGATGGCATTGCGCGGCGGCGCCCGGAACAAACCGGAACTGATGGGAACGACGCTCACCGGCATTTCCGTTATCAACATGCGCCGTGCGTCGCGCGCGCACTGACCTATCAGGCCCTCGCCCAGTTCCAGATGCGCCGAATAGCCGTTCGCCACATCATCCGCATACGCAGATAGCAGCCTCAGCGCCGCATCCGCCCCGCCCGTCTGCACTTGATAAATCACGCCGTGATGCGCGCCGACCAAGGGGGCGAGTTCCGATAGCAGCATTCGGCCCACCGTGGTCAGATCGCGTTGGCCCTGCAGCATGTTGGTGAAGCGCGCCAAATTGGTCTTGAGCCAGTCTTGCTCGGTGTTGCGATCGGTGGTGAGGCGCAGATTACCGATCATCGTGTTGATATTATCTTTCAGTTCCGCCACTTCGCCGCGCGCTTCGACTTGCACCGAGCGCGTGAGATCGCCCTTGGTGACCGCGGTCGCCACTTCGGCGATGGCACGTACCTGCGTGGTGAGATTCGCCGCCAGCAAATTCACGTTGCCGGTCAGGTCCTTCCAGGTTCCCGCCGCGCCCGGCACGTTCGCCTGACCCCCCAACCTGCCCTCGACGCCGACCTCGCGCGCCACGGTCGTGACCTGGTCGGCAAAGGTGGCGAGCGTGTTCGTCATGTTGTTGATGGTTTCGGCCAATGCCGCCACTTCGCCTTTGGAGGCAACCGTGAGATTTTGCTTCAGGTCGCCGTTCGCCACCGCGGTCACGACTTTCACGATGCCGCGGACTTGCTCGGTCAGATTCGCGGCCATGACATTGACCGTGTCGGTCAGATCCTTCCAGGTGCCGGCGACGCCGGGGACCTGCGCTTGGCCGCCGAGGCGCCCTTCGGTGCCGACCTCACGCGCCACGCGCGTCACCTCACCGGCGAAGCCGTTGAGCTGATCCACCATGGTATTGATGGTGTTCTTGAGCTCGAGAATTTCGCCCTTGACGTCGACTGTGATTTTGCGCGACAAGTCGCCGCGCGCCACGGCCGTGGTCACTTCCGCGATGTTTCGCACCTGAGTGGTCAGGTTGGCCGCCAGCAGGTTGACGTTGTCGGTCAGGTCCTTCCACGTGCCGGCGACGCCGGGAACCACGGCCTGGCCGCCCAAGCGACCATCGGTGCCGACCTCGCGGGCCACGCGCGTCACTTCGCCGGCGAAGGATCGGAGTTGATCCACCATGGTGTTGAGCGTTTCTTTCAGCAGCAGAATCTCACCGCGCACGTCAACCGTGATCTTGCGCGACAGGTCGCCGGTGGCAATTGCGGTCGCGACCTCGGCAATGTTGCGCACCTGCGCGGTGAGGTTGCCGGCCATCGAGTTGACGTTGTCGGTCAGGTCCTTCCACGTGCCCGCGACGCCCGGCACCTGCGCCTGGCCGCCGAGCTTGCCCTCGGTACCGACTTCGCGCGCCACGCGCGTCACCTCGCCGGCGAAGCCGTTCAACTGATCCACCATGGTGTTGATGGTATTTTTCAGCTCGAGAATTTCACCTTTCACATCGACGGTAATCTTGCGCGACAAGTCGCCGCGCGCCACGGCTGTGGTCACTTCGGCAATGTTGCGCACTTGGCCGGTCAAATTCGAGGCCATGGAATTGACGTTTTCCGTCAGATCCTTCCAGGTACCGGCCACGCCGGGCACATTCGCTTGGCCGCCGAGCTTGCCCTCGGTACCGACCTCGCGCGCCACACGCGTCACTTCGGATGCAAATCGATTCAGCTGGTCGACCATGGTGTTGAGCGTTTCTTTCAACTGCAGAATTTCGCCCTTCACATCCACGGTGATTTTGCGCGACAGGTCGCCGTTGGCGATGGCGGTGGACACCTCGGCGATGTTGCGCACTTGCGCCGTCAAATTGCCGGCCATCGAGTTGACCGAGTCAGTCAGATCCTTCCAGGTACCCGCGACGCCCGGCACTTGCGCCTGCCCGCCCAAGCGGCCTTCGGTGCCGACCTCACGCGCCACGCGCGTCACTTCGCCCGCGAAGGAACGCAGCTGATCGACCATCGTATTCAAGGTTTCCTTGAGCAGCAGGATCTCGCCTGACACGGTCACGGTGATTTTCTTGGACAGGTCGCCTTGCGCCACGGCGGTCGCGACCTCGGCGATGTTGCGCACCTGGCCGGTGAGGTTCGAGGCCATGGAATTGACCGAATCGGTCAAGTCCTTCCACGTGCCTGCCACGCCTTTCAGTTGCGCCTGGCCGCCTAACTTGCCCTCCGTGCCCACCTCGCGGGCCACGCGGGTGACTTCGCCGGCGAATGCGTTGAGCTGGTCCACCATGGTGTTGATGGTGTCCTTGAGTTCGAGGATTTCGCCCTTCACATCGACCGTGATTTTCTTAGACAGGTCACCATTGGCAACGGCAGTGGTCACCTCAGCGATGTTGCGCACCTGACCGGTGAGATTCGAAGCCATGGAGTTGACGTTCTCGGTCAGGTCTTTCCATGTGCCGGCGACGCCGAGCACATTCGCCTGACCGCCCAGGCGGCCTTCGGTGCCCACCTCGCGCGCCACGCGCGTCACTTCGGAGGCGAACGCATTGAGCTGGTCCACCATGGTGTTGATGGTTTCCTTGAGCTCCAAGATTTCGCCCGACACGGTCACCGTAATTTTCTTCGCCAGATTGCCGCTGGCAATCGCAGTTGACACTTCGGCGATGTTGCGAACCTGCGCGGTCAGGTTGGACGCCATGGAATTCACGTTGTCGGTCAGATCCTTCCAGGTGCCGGCGACACCTGGGACCTGCGCCTGGCCGCCCAAGCGGCCCTCGGTGCCCACTTCGCGCGCCACGCGCGTCACTTCACCGGCGAAGCCGTTGAGCTGATCGACCATCGTGTTGATGGTCTCCTTGAGCTCGAGGATTTCCCCGGACACATCCACCGTAATCTTGCGCGACAAGTCGCCGCGCGCCACGGCGGTGGTGACCTGCGCGATGTTCCTGACCTGGGCGGTGAGATTTCCGCACATGGCATTGACCGAGTCGGTGAGATCCTTCCAGGTGCCGGCCACACCCGGCACCAGCGCCTGACCGCCCAGCTTACCCTCGGTGCCGACCTCGCGCGCCACGCGCGTGACTTCGGAGGCGAAAGAGCGCAGCTGATCCACCATAGTGTTGATGGCTTCCTTGAGCTGCAGAATCTCGCCGCGCACATCGACCGTGATTTTCTTCGACAAATCGCCGTTGGCAACCGCGATCGTGACCTCTGCGATATTTCGGACCTGCGCGGTCAAATTCGACGCCATGGAGTTCACGCTTTCGGTCAGGTCTTTCCACACGCCGGTAACTTCGCGAACCTGTGCCTGGCCGCCGAGCTTGCCGTCGGTACCGACTTCGCGCGCCACGCGCGTGACTTCCGAGGTGAAAATACTGAGCTGCTTGATCATCGTGTTGACGATGTTGGCGGAACGCAGGAACTCGCCCTTCAAAGGCCGGCCGTCCACATCCAGGGGCACCGTCTGCAGCAGGTCGCCGCGCGCGACCGCGGTCACCGTGCGCGTCACCGCCGTGGTCGGCCATAGCAAATCATCGATCAATGCGTTGACCGAGCCTTCCATATCGGCCCAGGCGCCGTCGGACAATCCAAAACGCACGCGGGTACGCGTCTTGCCCTGCTGCCCCACCACTTCGCCCACATGCTCCAGCTGCTGCGCAATGCGTTGATTCGCGGCGATGATGGTATTGAAGGCATCGCAGATTTTGCCGGCGACGCCGGTTTGATGTCCGGGCAACCGTACTGAAAAGTCTCCAGCTTGCATGGCATGCAGCGCATTAAGCAATTCATGCTGATCGAGTTCAGGCGCAATCGCATGGCCGTTGGCAACGGCTTTGCCTGTCCGCGATTTCTCAATGGCTCTTCGAGACTTGACGTTAATTGATTTGGCGTTAATTGCCTTGGCGTTGATTGCCTTGACATCGCGTGCTTTGGCGGCGCCATTTCGCGCCCTGGCGCCAGGCTTCAGGGTGGCGGACGAATTCTGATCCATGGTCGGTCTCCGGGCCGCGCTCTAGGTCGGCCGCGAGGCAATCTTTGATCATCCCATCAGCGCGTATAATGTAACGTTTAGCAGGTCGTGTGTTAGCCGTTGGCCCGGCTTTTATAGGCTAGCCATGGCGCGAAAGCTTGGCAAAGCGATCGGCGAAAGTCCAAATATCCTAAGCGCGGAGGCTCAGAAATTTCTGTAGGAAAATTCCGACACGATACGGGTCGGCGCTTGGGTGCAATCGCCCGGGACTATTGGCGCTCCCCGACGGCGAGCGCCAATCCGCTTTTTACTTAATTGATCAAATTATCGAGCTAATTAATCGAGGGCCAACCAGATCGCTTTCGGTTGCGTGAAATTCTCGATCGCCGCATCGCCATGCTCGCGCCCTAAACCTGACTCGCCTGAACCGCCCCAGGGCAGCCGAACATCGGTGTAGCCATAAGTATTGATCCAAACCGTGCCGGCTTTGAGCCCGGCCGCGATGCGATGCACGCGTCCGATGTCGGCACTCCAAACGCCGGCCGCCAAGCTATAGGCCGTGCCGTTGGCGATGCGCAAGGCGTCCTGTTCATCGTCGAAAGGGATGACCGAGAGCACGGGCCCGAAGATTTCTTCTTGGGAAATCCGCATCTCATGCTCGACATTGGCGAACACGGTGGGCTCGACGAAGTAGCCCTGATCGCCGACGCGCGCCCCGCCCGTGACGACTGAAGCGCCTTCCGCCTTGCCGATATCGATGTAGTTGAGCACGGTCTGCATTTGTCCTGCGGAAATCACCGGGCCCATCGTGGTTTTTGGATCCGTCGGGTCGCCGACTCGGATCGATCGCGCTCGCTCGGCCAATCGCTGCACGACTTCATCGTACGCCGGGCGTTCGACCAAGACGCGCGAACCGGCAGAACACACCTGGCCGGCGTTGAAGAAGATTCCTGAGGAGGCGGCGCGCGCCGCGCGGTCCAGATTCGCATCGGCGAATATCAAGTTGGCGGATTTGCCGCCCAGTTCCAGGGTCACCTTTTTGAAATTGCTCGCGGCGCCTTGCATGATCCCGCGGCCGACCTTGGGCGAACCTGTGAAGGTCACCTTATCGACGCCCGGATGCTGTACCAGCGCCTCGCCGACCACGCTACCCTTGCCGCAAACCACATTGAATGCGCCCGGCGGCAGCCCGGCTTCGAGGAATAGCTCGGCGACGCGCAGCATCGACAGCGGCGTCAGTTCCGCCGGCTTGACCACGACCGTGCACCCGCAAGCCAATGCGGGGGCAATTTTCCACATGCCGATCATGAGCGGAAAATTCCACGGCACGATCGCCGCGACGACACCGACCGGCTCGCGTACGGTATAGGTCAATGCGTCCGGGCGCGCCGGTATCACTTGTCCGGTGATCTTGTCGCACCAGCCGGCGTAGTAGCGCACAGTATCAATGACCGCGGCCATATCCTGGCGGCGGACGGCCGCCAGCGGCTTGCCGGCATCCAGACTCTCGATCTCGATTATTTCCTCTTGGTGCTGCTCCAGCAACGCAGCCGCTCTTTGCAATATGCGGCCGCGTTCGGCGGCGCGCAGCGCGCCCCACACCTTCAATGCGGCGCGAGCGGAGCTGACTGCTTTGTCCACGTCCGCCTTTCCGCCCTGCGCAACTTCGGCAATCGGCTCCTCGGTCGCCGGATCAAGATCGATGGTGTATTCGCCGGTCGATGGCGCCACATGTTTGCCATCGATGAATAAATCGTAGTGTTTCAAATCGACTTTCTGGTCCATAGATTCCTCTCTCGCAGCGACACCTCAAAATGGCGGCGCTTTGTACTGAAATGGCGACTTTCAGTGTGGAATCAAGTCGGATGAACGTCCAATTGCTTCGCTGAATCGTTTGATAGGCGCGGGTAATCGTCAGGGAAGATAAGCAGGCTCAAGGCCCGAAAGAAACAGGGCCTTGAGTCTGCTTATCTTCCCTGACGAGTGCTCGAGCCGATCGATGCATTCGATACTCGTCCTCCGCCACTGTGAGAGTGCGTGTCCCGCTGGGCCATGCGGTCGGGCCGCCCAATCTCACAGTGCCGAGGTGTCTAGATCAGCGCAAGATCAAATCGCTTCTGCAACTCGAGGCCCCGCGCAATCTCCCAGACCGCGGCGGTGACCGGCGCGAGCGCGGGTTGATTGCGTGCAATTAAGCCGATCGCACGCGTTAGATACGGCAGCACGGGTGTGGCGCGGACCCGCCCCAGATCAAAGAAATTGAGCAGGCTATGCGGCACGATGCTGAACAGGCCGGCTTCGCTGACATGAGCATAGAGCGCGAAAATAGAATCGGTTTCAAGAATCACGTCTGCCTTCGCGCCCGCGCGTCGAAAGGCTGCGTCGATCACTTGACGATTGCGCATCTTGCCCGTCAGCAAGCACAGCGGCAATCGCCCGGCCTGTTCCCAAGTTACCGTGGACTCAAGTTTCGCGTTGCGGCCGGATAGCAAAACGTAGCGCTCATCGAATAGGTGCAGCGATTCGAAGCCGTCAATGGTTTTCTCATCCAAATAGGTGAGGCCAAGATCCAATTCGAACCGGTCCAACTGGCTCGCGATCGCTTCGGTGCTCAAGGATGAAATGGCGTAGCGAATATTCGGATACAGAGCCCGGCACGCCGCGGTGATGAACGCCGTCACCGTCATGGTGGTGGGAATCGCGCCGACGCGCAACGTCCCGGCCATGCTCGACTTGGCGATCGATGCATCCTCGCGCATGTGCGACAGCGACGTGAGCGTCTGCTGCGCCCAGACCAGGACCCGCTCGCCCTCGGCGGTAAATCCCATGAAGCGGCGTCCACGCTGCACGATCATGACGCCGAGTTCTTTTTCCAAACTGCGGATGGCCGAGGACAAGGCGGGTTGTGAAACATGGCAGACTTCCGCCGCCTTGGCGAAATGTTTTTCGCGCGCGAGCGTGACCAGATAGTCGAGTTGGCGAATGAACATTTGCGCATCTTGCCGCAAATCCACGGAATCTTGCCCAAATATTGTGGAGCGTCTAGATTGGCCGCCCCTTTAATATTTGCCGACGCGCGGAGAAATTGAATGACCTTACCTGGTGAAATGACAGTGGTTGAGATCGCGGCGCCCGGCGGACCCGAGCAATTGAAAACGGCGATCAGGCCCGTTCCTAAGCCCGGCGACGGTGAAGTGTTGGTTCGCGTCCAGGCCGCGGGAGTCAACAGACCGGACGTCATGCAACGCCAGGGCCGCTATCCGCCACCACCCGGGGCGTCGGACTTGCCCGGGATGGAAATCGCGGGAGAAGTCGTCGCGCTCGGACCTAATGTCTCAGGCGTCTCGTTGGGCGACAAAGTGACTTCCTTACTGCCGGGCGGCGGGTACGCCGGGTATGCCGTTGCAGCGGCGCCGTTGCTGATGCCCATCCCCAAGGGCTTGAGCATGGTGGAGGCAGCGGCGATCCCGGAGACCTTCCTCACGGTGTGGACCAATCTGTTCGAGCGCGGTCGATGCAAAGCCGGAGATATCGTTCTCATTCATGGCGGCACCAGCGGCATCGGCACCACCGCGATTCAGCTTGCCAGAGTCTCGGGTGCGAAGGTCTTCGCGACCGCGGGATCGGATGCGAAAGCACGGGCCTGCGAGGCCTTGGGCGCCGTTCGCGGCATCGATTATAAAACGGAGGATTTTGTCGAAGTCATCCGCGCGGAGACCAAAGGCTACGGCGTCGACATCACGCTCGACATGGTTGCGGGCAGCTACGTGCAGCGCAATCTTGACATCGCAGCCGTCGAGGGGCGCATCGTCACGATCTCGTTGTTGGGCGGCTCGCGTGCCGAAATCAACGTAGGCATGATTTTGATCAAACGCCTGACCCTGACCGGTTCGACCTTAAGATCGCGAACGGTGGCTCAGAAGGCCGCCGTCGCCGACGCCGTGCGCCAAAACGTATGGCCGTTGATCGAGTCCGGCAAAGTGCGGCCGGTCATTTTCAAGACATTCCCGCTGGCCGAGGCAAGTGAAGCGCATCGGCTCATGGAGACGTCGAATCACATCGGCAAAATCGTGCTCACGGTCTGATTTACGCGCCCAGGATCGTCCCCGCGCTCAAGCCTGTTTCCGCGCAAAATTGCGGCGCGGGGAGTTTTTTGCCGCCCTCGAGTTTGAGCTTGAACACCTCGATCTGGCCGCCCTGCGCCGAAATTCTTATGGAGTGCTCCTCGATGGCGGTGACTGCGCCGATTCGGCCTTTGACTTGCGAAAACGCACGCGCCAAATGTTTACGCGCGTCATACAACTGCAGTCGCTTCTGATTGAAAACTGTCCAGGCGCCCGGCGCTGGATCACATCCCCTTATCAGGTTGTACGTTTGATCCACATGAGTGTGCCAATTGATGCGCGCTTCCGGCTCCCGGCACCATCCTTCATAACTCGCGAAAGACTCATCTTGCGTCGTGGATTGCGCGCGTCCGTTCACGATCAGGTCCGCCGCTTCCAAGAGAGCCTCGACGCCCAGCGGAAAAAGCCGGCCAAAATAGACTTTGCCGACAGTCTCGTCAGGGCCGATCGGCGTCTCTTTTTGCAGGATGATCGGGCCTTCATCGAGTCCGTCCACGGGCCGGAAGATGGTGAGGCCGGTACGGGTATCCCCGAGGATGATGGGCCAATTGATCGAACTCGGACCCCGATAGCGCGGCAACAAGGACGGATGAAATTGAATCGTTCCGTGGCGCGGGATCGTCGCGAAATCCTGGGGCACGAATTGCAGCACGTAGGCCAGGACAGCGAGATCCACGTTCAGCGCCTGCAACGCTTGCCGCGCCTCCTCTACCCTGAGGGAAGGCAGCGCGTAAATCGGGATCTCGCCTTGCTCGGCTGCGAGCCGCAGGGGATCCGGCGCGTCGCCCGGCTTTTCAGGCGCACAGAAAACGCCGGCGATGACATGACCTCGCTTTGCGAAAGCCTCCATCGCCGCTTTGCCGAAGTCCCGTTGACCCACGATGGCAATGCGCATTTCCTCCTCCTGATATCTCATATATCATAGCCAGGTGGCGTATAATCCGACGAAGGAGCAGTTCTTTATAACGCCCTAGCGATAACGCCCTGGCACCCAAGGATACCCGCTATTTGGAATCAATGACGGCTCCGATTGCACCTGATAGCAGCATAATCGACGCATAATCACGGGAGATCGACTATGGCAGGCCGAAATTTCCTATTTGTTCCCGGTCCGACCAATGTTCCGGATCGCATTTTGCGAGCGATGTCGGTCGCCTCGGAGGACCATCGCTCGCCTGACTTTCCCGCGCTGACGCGAGCCTGTCTGGACGGCCTAAAGCCGATCTTCAAAACGGTCTCCGGCCATCCCCTCCTTTTCCCGTCCTCCGGTACCGGATGCTGGGAGGCGGCACTCACCAACTGCCTCGATCCCGGCGCAAAAGTCCTCATAGCGCGCTTCGGTCAGTTCAGCCACTTATGGGCCGACATGTCCCGCAGACTGGGGTTCGAGGTCGAATTGATCGAGACGAACTGGGGCGAAGGCGCGCCCGTGGATCAGTACCTCGCAGCTCTGGAAGCCGATAAAAGCCACCGCATCAAGGCGGTGCTGGTGTGTCAAAACGAAACCGCCACCGGCGTAAGAAGTGATGTCGCCGCCATCCGCGGCGCGATGGACAGTGTCAAACACCCGGCGCTGCTCCTGGTGGATTCGGTGAGTGCGCTCGCGAGTGTCGACTTTCGCATGGACGATTGGGGTGTCGATGTTTGCGTCAGCGGTTCTCAGAAAGGGATGATGTTGCCCGCAGGTTTGGGCATCACGTGCGTCAGCCAAAAGGCGCTCGAGACTGCCAAGCACACTTCGTCGCGCCGCTGCTACTTCGATTACGGCGACATGGTTCGATCCAACGCTTCCGGTTACTTTCCCTATACACCGTCGCTGCAGATGATGTGCGCCTTGCGCGAGTCGCTCGCGATGCTGGGGGAAGAAGGCTTGGAAAACGTATTCCGACGCCACAGCTATCTTGCCGGGGGCACACGCGCGGCGGTCCTTTCGGGCTGGAAGTTGAAACTGTGCGCAGTCGCGCCCCATTGGTACTCGGATACCGTGTCGGCCGTGATGGTCCCCGATGGCATCGATGCGGCGGCCGTCATCGCCCGCGCCTACACACGCTACAATCTTTCGCTCGGCGCGGGACTTTCGAAAGTCGCCGGCAAGTTGTTCCGCATCGGTCATGTGGGAGATCTAAATGAACTCATGCTGCTCGGCGCGATCGCCGGCTCGGAGATGGCGATGTTGGACTTGGGGATGAAGATCGAACCGGGCAGCGGCGTTGCGGCCGCGCAAACTTATTGGCGGAAACCTTGACGATGCGGGTGGTGTTTCTTGACCGGGCTTCGCTCAAGGCGAACCTGCGTAAATTTGCGTTCCCGGCCGAATACGCGGAGCATCAAAAAACCGACGCTGCGGAAATCGTGGCGCGATTGAAGGGCGCCGACATCGCCATCATCAACAAAGTGCCGATGCGCGCCGACACGCTGAGGCAGCTTCCACAACTGAAAATGATTGCCGTGGCCGCCACCGGTTATGACGTGGTGGATATCCCCTACTGCAATGCGCATGGCATCACCGTCGCCAATATTCGAAACTATGCCGTTCACACCGTTCCCGAACACACGTTTGCGATGATTCTCGCGCTGCGGCGCAATTTACTCAGCTACCGGCAAGATGTCGAAGCAGGCGTCTGGAACAAATCGGATCTGTTTTGCTTTTTGACTCACGACATCGGCGATCTGCATGGCGCAACGCTCGGGATAATCGGTGAGGGCGCGATCGGCCAGGGCACGGCGGCGATCGGACGCGCTTTCGGCATGCGCGTGCTGTTTGCCGATCATCCGCCGCCGAAAATGCCGGATGTGCATTTCACGCCATTGGACGAGGTGTTGGCGCAGTCCGATGTCATTTCGCTGCATTGTCCGTTGCTGCCATCGACTCGCAACTTGATCGACGGCACCGCGTTTCGCAAGATGAAACGCAATGCGCTGCTGATCAATACCGCGCGCGGCGGATTGGTGGACGAAGCAGCGTTGATCCAGGCTCTCGATGCGGGTCAGATCGCCGGCGCGGGCTTTGATGTGCTTACGGTAGAGCCGCCGAAGGACGGCCATCCGCTGCTCGACGTGCGACGCCCCAATTTTATCTTGACGCCCCATATAGCATGGGCATCGGACGGCGCTATGCAATTTCTGGCCGATCAGCTCATCGACAACATCGACGCTTGGGTGTCCGGCAAGCCGCAGCATCTGGTGACTTGATACAATGCTCAGCCATGATAAAAAAACTTCTCTACCAGTTCGACACGGACACTCACCCTTCTGTATTTGATAACGTCGTCGGCTACGACGGCGGCGCGGACCACATTTCGGCCTATGGTGGGGTGAACGCCGCCAACGTGGGTGGTTTGGTGGAAGGCGCGATTTTTACGCGCTCACCGAAAGATAAGAAAAATACGGCGATATTCATCGGCGGCTCGAACCTGCCGCAGGGCGAAGCGCTGCTCGCGGCGACCCGAGCAAAATTCTTCGCGAAATTTCGCGTTTCCGTGATGTTCGACAGCAATGGCTCGAACACGACGGCTGCCGCGGCAGTTGCGTGGCTGGCTCACGGGCGCTCACTGCGCGGCAAACGCGCCGTGGTACTCGCGGGTTCCGGCCCGGTGGGTCAGCGCGCCGCCGTGTTGCTGGCCCGCGAAGGCGCGCAAGTCGCCATCACCGGCCGCAAACTTAGCGGTGTCCAAGCCGCTTGCGGCGCCATCAGCGCGCGCTTTGGAATCGAAGTGCAAGGCATCGAGACCCCCAGCCGCCTCGAGCGAAGTGCCGCGCTTCAGGGCGCACAAATCGCGCTCGCGACGGGCGCCTCCGGCATCACACTGTTGGAGGCGAAAGACTGGCAAGAAAACGCATCGCTGGAGCTGATTGCCGACGCGAATGCCTCTCCGCCAGCCGGCATTGAAGGGGTGGGATTGACCGATCGCGGCACCTTAAGTCACGGCAAAATTCTTTTCGGGGCTCTAGGTTTCGGGGCTCTGAAGCTGGCGCTGCACCGAGCCTGTGTCGCGCGCTTGTTCGAGCAAAATGACCTGTTGCTCGATGCCGAGGAAATCTACGCCATCGCCAAATCCATGGTCGGCACATGATTACCCAGCGTCCGGTGGAAACGTTTCTGAACGAATTGGCCAGCGCAGCGCCGACACCCGGCGGCGGCAGCGCAGCCGCCGTCATCGGCGCAATGGGCGCGGCGCTGCTCTCCATGGTCTGCAATGTCACGCTCGGCAAAAAGGGACAAGAAGCCGTTGAGTCGGACATGAAGGCCGTGCGCGACGAATCCGAGCGGCTGCGCGCGCGGCTAACCGCGATGGTCGCGGATGACATCGCCGCTTTCGATGGATTGATGGCGGCTTATCGATTGCCCAAGAGCAACGAGGAGGAAAAATCGCGGCGTGCCGAGGCGATCCAAGCAAACCTGCGGGCCGCCACCGAGACTCCGCTGGCATGTGCGCGCGCTTGCGCAGAGGTCGTTCTTCTCGCGAGGCGCGCCGCCGAAAAAGGCTTCGCCGGAGTCGTGAGCGATGCCGGAGTGGGCGTCCTGGCCGCCAACAGCGCGCTGCGCAGTGCCGCGCTCAATGTGTATATCAATGCACCCGCGCTCAAAGACCGAAGCTATGCGACGGCGGCCAGCGCCGAAATAGAATCCCTTCTCGATCATTGCGCGCGCGAGAGCGAGGCGGTGTTCGATTTGGTGCGCAGCCGGCTCGGCTAGCGTCTCAGCACTGTGAGTTTGAGCGGGGCCCGCCCGTATGGCCTGGACATGGGAGGCATCGAGGCACGGAGGAGCGCAGTGCCTCGATGCCTCCCATGCCACCAAGCCGTTCACACAGGGCGCTCGAACTCACGGTGCTGGAAGTCGAGTTTCATCTGGCTGCTGTCCGGTCGGTGGGCTCGTGCGCACTGGTAGGCTGGAAAATCAGATGTCGTCCCAACACCCGCAGCTACGACGGCATGTGATATTGACCGGCTCGGGTACTCAGCAGGGAGTGTGAGCAGACTCGAGGCCCTGGTGCCTTCGGGCCTCGAGTCTGCTCACACTCTCTGCCTACCCGACACCAGCCGGTCAAAATCACTAGATCGATCTTGACATCCTTTTATTAAGTTAGTACCTTGTTGTCACAAGGTAGCTTTATACACATGACGGCTGATCCAAAATTCAACCCCATCCGCAAAGGGCTGCTGGAGTTTCTCATCCTGCAGATCATTTCGGCGGACAAGGTCTATGTCGCCGACATGATGAAGCGCCTGCAGGAAACGGACTTTGCAACACAGGAAGGCACGCTGTATCCGCTGCTGAGCAAAATGCGGCGCGAAGAGTACGTCGACTACGAATAGCAGGAGTCTGAATCCGGGCCCCCTCGCAAGTACTACAAGCTGACCGCCAAGGGCAAAAGCCAGTTGGCGGAGTTCAAGGACTATTGGGCATATCTGAACACAACAATCAACCAACTAGGTCGCTGAGCATGAACACCGTCATCATCATCAATCTCAATGGAAACGCGTTCCATCTCGAAGAGCCGGGATTTCAGGGCTTGCGCGTGTATCTGGAGCGGGCCCAAGCGCAGCTGAAGGACAATCCCGATAAGGCCGAAATCATGGCTGATCTCGAACAGGCGATTGCGGACAAGTGCGGACGCTTTCTGCGGCCGCATAAAAACGTGCTGAGCGCCGCGGAGATCGATGAGGTCTTAAAGGAAATGGGACCGGTTCAGAGCGAAAACGGCGCGAACCCGGGCGCTGCCGCAAGCAGTCAGTCCAGCGCGGAGTCGAACCCCGGCGGCGCCGCGGGTGCCGCGCCCAAGCGGCTTTATCAGATTCGCGAAGGCGCCATCATCAGCGGTGTTTGCACCGGACTGGCGGCCTATCTGAACATCGACGTCACCATCGTGCGCATCGTGTTCGTTTTATTGACAATCCTCACGAGCGGGATCTGGATATTGGTCTACCTCATCATGATGCTCGTGGTTCCCTATGCGAATACCGGTGAAGAGCATGCCGCGGCGACGGGCGCGCCATTCAATGCCCAGGAAGTGATCGATCAAGCCAAGAAGCACTACGCCGAATTCAAAGACAGCAAGGAATGGCGCCGCCACTGGCGGCGGCAGCGGCGCGAATGGCGCCGCCAGTGGCACGAGAACGCGTATTGGTGGGGCCACAATCTGCAGCGCAATGTGAATCAGTTCAGCAGCCCAGGTTACGTCGGTCACTTGGGCGCCACTCTGCTCATACCGTTTCTCGCAGTTTTCAACGCAATTTTGTTTTGCGCCTGGATCGCTGCAATCGTGTCGCTTGCCACGACCGGGGCGATCTTCGGCTGGGTGGTGGCCGGTTCGATTCCCCTATGGGTGTCGATTCTGATCCTCATGGTTTTCTATAGCATGATCTCCCGGCCGCTGCGCAACGCACGCCGCGCCATTTACTTCAACACCGGCGGCCAGAGCTACTATTGGTTCGCGGCGTGGTACGAGATTCTCTCGACCGGCGTATTGATCCTGGTTTGCTGGTATGCCTATACCCATGTGCCGGAGGTGCGCGAATTCTTTCAGCACTTCGCGCAAAATGTGACCATGATGTGGCACAACATCGTCGAGTCATTCCATCACACGGTTTCTCATAGGCAGCAACCCGGAATCGACGCGCGGCTGCCTGCCGCCGCCGCGGCCGCATCGAGCAGCGCTTTTCTCGCCATGCGGACCTGATACGCCGCCATCGAGGGTGATATTCTGCGCGCTCGGCGTGTTGCATCGGGGGAGCGGCGATGGCGGGAAGATTGGACGGAAAAGTGGCCGTCATCACGGGCGCGACCAGCGGCATCGGCGAGGCGACCGCCCGCTGCTTTGTTGCCGAGGGAGCACGTGTCGTCATTGCCGGCCGGTCTGAAGAGCGCGGTACGGCCCTGGCGGGCGAACTTGGCGGCCAGGCGATTTTCCACCGCGCCGACGTGATGCACGAGGTCGAAATCGCCGCGGTGATCGACGCGGCGGTCAGCCGCTTCGGAACTCTCGACTGCTTGTTCAATAACGCCGGCGCTTCAACCCCCGGCGAACTCGAGACGATCACCGAGGAGCAATTTGATTACGGCATGAAGCTGCTGGTCGGCAGCGTCATGTTCGGCATCAAACACGCCGCGCGCGTGATGAAGCGCGGCGGCTCCATCATCAACAATTCGAGCATCGCAGCGCATCGCCTCGGTCAAGGCGGCACACTGTATTCGGCGGCGAAGGCCGCGGTCAGCCATATCACTCGCATCGCGGGAGCAAAGCTCGGGCCCAACGGCATCCGCGTGAATTCAATCTCTCCCGGCGCGATCGCCACGCCCATTTTCTGGGGCGGCTCCGCGAAAGCGCAGACGATGAGCGCGGAGGACAATGCCCGAAAACTGGCGAAGTTGACCGGAAACCTGGCTAAAGCCACACCGCTGCCACGCTCCGGGGTCGCGAATGACATCGCTTATGCGGCGGTGTTTCTGGCCAGCGATGAGGGCGGTTTCATCAACTCGCATGACTTGGTCGTCGACGGCGGCCGAATTGCGCAATTTTATGAGCGTCCGCAACCAGGCACTTAAGACCTTGTAGGGGCCGACCCATGTTTAAACGGCTGCTGATCGCCAACCGCGGCGAGATCGCGATCCGCATCGCGCGCACCGCCGCGGACCTCGATATTGCGAGCATCATGATCTACTCGCAGGACGACGCCGCGAGCTTGCATGTGCGCGCGGGCGACGAAGCGCTGCCGCTGAGCGGTTCAGGTCCGTCTGCCTATTTGGACGGGCCGCAAATTTTGCGCCTCGCGCTCGAGGCGGGCTGCGAAGCGATTCACCCCGGCTATGGCTTCTTGAGCGAGAACTCCGCTTTTGCAAGGCTCTGCAATAACGCCGGGGTCGCCTTTGTGGGGACATCCCCAGAAGCCCTGACCTTGTTCGGCGATAAGGTACAGGCACGCGCTCTGGCCAAACGTATCGGCGCACCGGTGCTGCCTGGATCGATCGGCGCTGCCACCCTCGAAGACGCGGAACGGTTTTTCAGCAGCTTGAGGCAGGGTAGCGCGGTGATGCTGAAAGCCATCGCCGGCGGCGGCGGCCGCGGCATGCGCGAAGTGCACGCCCTTGCGGACATGGCCGGTGCCTTCGAGCGCTGCCGTTCGGAGGCGCAGCAGGCATTTGGCAATGGCGAGTTGTATGTCGAGCAACTCTTTGCGCGCGCGCGACATGTCGAAGTGCAAATCCTCGGCGACGGGACGGAGATCGCGCATTTATGGGACCGCGAATGTAGCGCGCAGCGTCAACGTCAGAAGCTGATCGAAACCGCACCTGCTTTTGGCCTGACCGGCGAGTTGCGCGCGAAACTCTTGGAGCTGTCCGTGGCCTTGGGCAAGGCTGTGAACTATCGAGGCCTGGGAACGATCGAGTTTCTCATCGATCAAGACCCCGGTGGCGCCTTACCATTTGCTTTCATCGAGGCGAATCCGCGCCTGCAGGTCGAACACACGGTGACCGAGGCGGTCACCGGACTCGACTTGGTGCGCATTCAGGTGCAACTTGCCGCGGGTGGAACGCTCGCCAAGATGGGGCTGCGTCAATTCGCCATTTCGCCGCCGCGCGGCGTGGCCATCCAGGCCCGCGTCAATCTCGAGGCGATGAACGCGGATGGCACGGCTCGCCCGACGGGCGGTACCTTGCTGCTGTACGAACCTCCATCGGGACCTGGCATTCGCATCGACGGTTTCGGCTATGCCGGCTATCGCACCAGCAACAAATTCGATTCGCTCCTGGCCAAAGTGATCGCGTACACCGCGGACGGCGATCTCGCTGCGGCGGCACGCAAGACAGAGCGGGCCCTGTCGGAATTCCGCATCGCCGGCGTTTCAACCAACATTCCCTTCCTGCGCGCGCTGCTGCGAACGCCGGCGTTTGCCGCAGCCTCACTGCATACACGTTTCATCGAGGAGCACGCGGCGAGCTTGTACACGCAGGCCGCCGAACTGGCGCCGGCCGAGACGCCGCAGCGCCGCGCCGGTGCCCAGCTCGAAAGCATCGATCCGCTCGCAGTCCTGGAACATGGCAAGAGCGACGGCGAGGTCTCCCCTCACACACCCGCGCCGACAGAGCGTGCCGCCGATATTGCGGGTCCCGAAGGCACCAGCGCCGTACCGGCGCCCCTGCAAGGAACCATCATCAACGTTGCGGTCGCGGTGGGAGACGCGGTGCGCGAGGGCGATCCGGTTTTGATCATGGAGTCCATGAAAATGGAACATGTCATCGGCTCGCCGATCAGCGGCGTGATTCGCGCGATCACCGTAGCGCAGGGTGATACGGTGTTTGAGGGTCACGCCCTCATATTTGTCGAGCCGACCGCCTCCACCGGGATCGAGCAGGTAGCGGTGCAGCACATCGATCTTGATTTCATCCGTCCAGACCTTGCCGCCGTCGTCGAGCGGCAGCGCGGCACGTTGGATGCGAGCCGTCCTGCCGCGGTGGCGCGACGACGCAAGACCCAGCAGCGTACCGCTCGTGAAAATGTCGAGGACCTGCTCGATGCAGGATCCTTCATTGAGTACGGCAGCCTGGTGGTAGCGGCACGCCGCAAGCGCCATTCGCTGGAGAAATTGATCGAGCAGACGCCGGCTGACGGCATGGTCATGGGCTTAGGTCGTGTGAATGGCGCGCGCTTTGGCGACGATGCCGCGCGCTGCGCGGTGATGGCCTACGATTACACGGTGCTCGCCGGCACCCAAGGCGCCTACAACCACCGCAAGATGGATCGGCTGATCGAGATCGCGGAGCGCTGGCGCCTGCCGACGATTTTCTTTTGCGAGGGAGGCGGTGGCCGCCCGGGCGACACGGAAGGCGGCGGTTATGTTCGCGGCTTCGAACTCTGGGCGCGTATGTCGGCGGTCGCGCCGATGATCGGCATCACCTCAGGCCGCTGTTTCGCGGGCAACGCCTCGGCACTCGGATGCTGCGATGTGATCATTGCGACCAAGGATTCGAACATCGGGATGGGCGGCCCCGCGATGATCGAGGGCGGTGGTCTGGGAATTTTCAAGCCCGAAGAAATCGGTCCCGTCGCGGTACAAGTGCCCAATGGCGTCATCGATATCCTCGCCGAGGACGAGGCGGATGCAGTTCGCATCGCCAAGAAGTATCTGGCTTATTTTCAGGGCACCCTGTCCGAATGGGCGTGCGCCGATCAGCGGCGGCTGAGGCAGGTCATTCCGGAAAATCGCGTGCGCGTCTATGACATCCGGCAGCTCATCGAAACCCTGGCCGATACCGGGTCGCTACTCGAACTGCGGCCCAAATTCGGTACCAGCATGATTGCCGCGCTGATCCGCATCGAAGGTCGGCCCATGGGGGTCATTGCCAATAATCCCAAGGTATTGGGCGGCGCGATCGATTCGAATGGTTCGGACAAGGCAGCGCGATTTCTGCAGATCTGCGAAGCGTTCGACATCCCGGTCCTGTCCCTTTCCGATACGCCCGGCATGATGGTTGGCCCCGAAGTCGAAAAGACTGCGCTGGTCAGGCATTGCTCGCGTTTATTTATCATTGGCGCGAATCTAACCGTGCCGATGTTCAGTGTGGTGCTTCGCAAGAGCTACGGCTTGGGAGCGCTTGCGATGACCGGCGGCAGCTATCCGGCCTCTGTGTTCGCGGTCGCGTGGCCCACGGGAGAGTTCGGCGGGATGGGTCTGGAGGGGTCGGTTAAGCTCGGCTATCGCAACGAGCTGGCGGCGATCACCGATCCGGCGGCGCGCAAGGCCAAATTCGACGAAATGGTTGCCGCGGCCTATGAGCATGGTAAGGCCTTGAATCAGGCATCGACTTACCATATCGACGAAGTGATCGATCCGGCCGACACACGCCGCTGGATCGTGGCCGCACTGCGCTCGCTGCCTCCCGCTCCGCCCCGGCTTGAGAAAAAACTGCGCTGGATCGATGCTTGGTAGCATTGGCCGATGAAAACCGCGAGCGGCAATTGAGGAATTCGCCATGCCCTACGTAGAAAATCGAGTCGTGCACGATGCCGATTCGCATTTGATGGAGATGCCCGACTCGCTCGACGAGTTTCTCGAACAAAGATTTCGCGCGCGCTACGATGCCCTGCCGAAACTTAAGAAGCAGCCGCGAGACGCCGCCTACGTTGCGCAGGCGCGGGCCAAGCAGGACGATCCCGCGTTTCGCAACACCGCCGCTGAAAACATCTTGTTGCGCAAGAACTACGAGGCGTTGGGATCATTCAAACGCGACGACCGGCCGGGCGCGCTCGATGAGCTCGGCTTCGCCAGTCAGTTGATTTTCACAACCTGGTGTCTCGGCAATTTCGATCTCGATCAGTCAGGCGATGTCGGGCTCTGCTACGCGGTTGCACAGGCCCACAATCGCATGATGAGCGCTTTTTGTTCGGTGGATCGGCGTTTCCTAGGCACTGCCTACGTGCCGTTGGTGAGTTTCGAAGCCGCCCTCGCGACAGCGGGCGAGGCCATCAAAATGGGCTGCAAGGCGCTGCTGATTCCGTCGCGCTGTCCGCCGGGTATGTCCCCCAGCCACGTCGGCTTCGAACCGCTGTGGTCGCTCGCGCAAGAAGCGCGGCTGCCGATTGTGTTTCATGTCGGCGGTGAGGAGAAACTCCCCTCCGACTACTTCAACAACGGTCTACCCCGGGTGAAGGATTTTCACGGCGGCGAGGAGAATTTCACTTCTTTGAGTTTCATGCCGATTCCGCACTCGGTACAAGTCACGCTCGCCGCGCTGATCATCGACGGCGTGCTGGACCGCCATCCGCGTTTGAAATTCGGAGCCATCGAACTCGGCGCGTCGTGGGTGCCCAGCTGGATGCGCTTCATGGATTCCGCCGCCTCCGCCTTCATCAAGAACGAACCGCGCCTGCAGAAGCTATCGCTGAAACCGAGCGAGTTCGTCCGGCGGCAGGTGCGAGTCACGCCCTATCCCCATGAGGATACCGGCTGGATCATCGACAATTCGGGCGAGGAGGTGTGCCTGTTCTCCTCCGACTATCCGCATGTCGAAGGCGGCCGCAACCCCTTGAAGCGCTTCAATGATTCCCTAGCGCAGACGAATGAACGCGCCGTGGATCGGTTCTTTTGCGATAACTTCGTCGATCTCATGGGCGAGGGTCTGCCCCAAGATCTGCGCACCGGTGGTCCCCCAGGACCATGAGATTGGGCGTCCAGCCCGAAGGAGCCAGTAGACTGGCATGTGGTATCGATCGGCTCAAGTTCTCCCGGGTGAACGCTAACCGAACGGTCCGCGCGGCGGCGGCGGCGGTGGCGGCGGGGTCCACGATCCCGTCGCGATTTTACCGCCCTTCGCCGACACGGCCAGTTCGATGATCTTGTCGGTGATATTGGCCTCGTAACCCTCGGTGTGACCTTTTTGCATTTTTACGATGTCGGCGACCACGCGGCCATCCTTGCAATTCGGAAACACATAGACCAACGCCCGCCCGGACTTAGGGTATCGGCCCCAACCATCGGCACCGGGATCCTGGCGAGTCGGGTCCCAGACGAGGCCTGGTTTCGGATCGAGCACTTCCGGCAATTCTTCACGCTTGCCGCAGCCGAACTTGTCCGCCAGCGGCGAAGTATCCGCGGGAGTCGATTCATATTCGCCGTTGGAAAAGATGAAGGAGTAATCGCAAGCCCCGCCGGGGGGACCCGCCGGGGTCGGCGGCAGCCGCGGCGGAGGCGGTGGCGCAGCCGTGCCGCCGCTCTTGTAAACCGGCGTGCCGCCAAAGAAGCCGCGATCCGCCCGGGTCACCGGTCCGACCCGCCCACCCGACAAGCTGATGCGCACATCGACCTTGTCCTTGAAGTAATCGGTGCATACCAGCCGGCTGGAGGTCAGGCCGCCCTGACTGTGTCCCGCCAGAATGAAATGCTGCACATTTTCCTTGCCCACCGCCCCAACGACAAGGTCGACGATATTGTGCAGGTACTCGTCGTCGGCATCGCTCCAATAGCGCACCGGTGAGCCGGGTGTAATGACGATGAGCTTGTACTTATCCTTGACATCGAACGCGGGAAAATAATTCCGCTGCCAATTGGCGTACGACCCGTATCCATGCAGGCTCAATACAATGTTCACCTTGTCGCCCGGCTTGTAGTCGGCGGGGCAATCAAGAAAGAAGGTGCGGCGGGTTTTCAACTCGACCGAGTCGCCGGGTTGGGTCACCGTGGGGCCCGGGCAGTCGGTGTCGGGACAATGGTATGCGGGCGGCGCGGCGCAATTGATCCCCAGCAGAGTGTGCGCTTGCTGCGCCATGGCGGACCCCGCGGCGAAGATGCCCAAGCTGATCAAGACTCGGCTCAGATGCTTGGCCCGCTGCAACAGTTTCATTGGCTGCTCCTTGACTGCATTTAACTCGATTGTCGTTAATATAATATAACTATACTACTGCCATGTGACTGCTTCGGCCACTTTCTGCTTGTAAATTGGCCTGACTATCCACAGCAGGGTAATGGCGATCAGCGCTCCGCAGAACACCACGATGATCAGACTGAAGCGAATTTTTGAGGGATCGTGGAATAAATGATCGTTCAGCAGCGGCACCACGGTCGGTCCAACGCCCAGCCCCAAGGCATTGACCACGAATAGGTATACCGCCGAGACTTGCGCACGATACTGATTGGGCGTGACTTGGTTGACTGCCTGGGGCCCGACGCCGTTGTAGGCGTTGAAAGTCAGCCCGGAAACGAAGATCGCGATCCAGACCAGAGTCACCGTAGGCATGACGGTCGGCAAGCCGGCGAACACTAAAATTCCGCAGGCCGAAATCAAAGCCACAATGATCGGCGCATCTTTGTGGCCCTTGCGGGTGAGGCGATCGCACAATAAGCCCGCCAACAGCATTCCAGTCGAATTCATCAGAATGGTGGAGACGCCCAGGACCTTCCCCACCTGGCCGTAGCTCACTCCATAGGCGCGAATGATGGCGGTTGGCAGCCATGCCGCTACGGCGTAGCCGCACAGCGCCAGCAGGGCGAGTGCGACAAAATACAGACAGTAGAAATTTCGATTCAGCCAAACGTAGCCCAGAACTTCCCTTAAGGGCGGCCGGGGCAGCGCGGCAGTTGGGGCGGCCGAGGCTGAGCGCAAAATGCCGCGGCGTGCCGGCTCGCGAAACGTCAGCAGCAACAGCGGCAAAACGATGCCCGGCGCGCCGGTCACGATGAACACCATCTGCCAAGCGCGCACCTCGCCCAACAGCGGCAACGTGTAGGTGGCGCCGGCATGCGACACCGCGGCGACGACAATGCCCCCGACCAGGAATGCGATACCTGCGCCGATCGTAATGCCGATGTTATAAACGCCGAACGCACTCCCAAGCTTGGAGCGCGGAAAGCTATCGGTGATGATCGAATACGCGGCCGGCGACAGAGCCGCTTCGCCGACACCGACGCCGATGCGTGCAATGAACAGTTGCATCGCAGTGCGCGCCAGACCGCAAAACGTCGCCATGATCGACCAAATGAACACGCCGGCTGCAATGATGCCCCGGCGGCTGTGGCGATCCGAAAGTCGCGCAATCGGCAGGCCGAGAAAAGTATAGAGCAAAGCGAATGCCAATCCTTGCAGCATGCCGACTTGGGTATCGCTGATATGCAGATCCCGCTTCATCGGATCGACGATCAACGAAATCGCCGTGCGATCGATGAATGAGAAGATATACATCAGCATCAGCACCGAAACGCTGTACCAGGCGGCAAACGATGATGGATATGAGGACGAATCGCCGCTAACCGCCGCTTCGATGGACTGGGACCGCGTTGCCATTTAACCCCCGGGCGCTGATTTTTTAATAATTGATCGACACCCGTCCCACTGGAGAGGGGCCGCCGCGAGCATACTCTTTTTCTACTACGTCGCGCGAGACCCGGCTTGATTGCCGCGGGAGTTACGCGGCCGCGGGTTCCCGCTGCGCATCGGCCATTGCAATCCCACGATGCTCCGGACCGCGCACCACGAGCAGCACGATGACGACGACGACGCTGCCCACGACGCTAGCCATGGCGAGGCCATAATTATTGCCGTGCGCCTCTGCGATCATGACCTGAATGGGCAAATTATAAGACGCCACTAGATTGCCCAGCTGATAGACAAAGCCCGGGAAGGTGGCGCGAATCTGCGGAGGAGATAGCTCGTTCAAATGCACCGGAATGATGCCCCACGCGCCCTGCACTGAGACTTGCATCAGAAAGGCGCCGATTCCCAGGACCAGGGGAGTGGTGCCAAATGCCCAGAAAGGAATTACCGGCAGCGCCAGCAGTGCCGCCAACATGATCGCGCCGCGCCTGCCAATGCGCTCGGACAGAAACCCAAAGCCGATGCCGCCGAAGATGGCGCCGATATTGGCGATTGCGGTCATGAGCGAGAGCGTTTTGGTGTCGAAACCATGCTGAATCTTTAGGAACAGATTCGGGTAGGCGTCCTGCGAACCATGGCTGAAGAAATTGAAAGCGGTCATCAAAATGACGGCGTACAGCGCGAGCTTCCACTCACGGAGCAACGTCCCCCACAGGCTTTGCGGCTGTTTCTTGTCGCGCTGTTCGATCCAGGCGGGCGACTCCTCGACACCCATGCGGATGAAAAACACCAGAATTGCCGGCGCGATTCCCAGCAAGAACATATAGCGCCAGCCCAACAGATCGTAAAGGAAGAACGTTGCGATCGCGGCGACGAAATAGCCGCTGGGGTAGCCGGCCTGCAATAGTCCGGACACCACGCCGCGCGCACGCACGGGAATGGATTCGAAAGTCAGCGCGGAACCGATGCCCCACTCGCCCCCCATGGCGATTCCGAACAGAAACCGCAACGTCAAAAAAGCCGTTAGCGACGGCGCGAAGCCCGACAGCGCTTCCAGGATTGAGAAAGCCAAAATATTGCACATGAGAACGGGCTTGCGCCCAAAGCGATCGGCAAGCCGGCCGAAAGCAAACGCACCGATGGGCCGCGCCGCCAAAGTCAAGAACACGGCGTAGGTGACGTTCTTCACGTCGACATGAAACGTCGACGCGATGTCCTTGAACATGAACACCATGAGAAAGAAATCAAAGGCGTCCAGGGTCCAGCCGAGGTAAGCGGCCACCACGACATTTTTTTGACTTCTCGTCCACTGCATTTGCCTTTCCCCTTGCCTGCGGCCGATCCTAGCGGCGCTTGCCGGAATTGTCGAATTCATCGGAGAGCTTCCATTCTGGCGCCGATCGGCCGAAACTTCGCATTGCGAATCAACTCTTAGAAGAATCGCCTGCAACGTTTGGGGGCTTAAGATGCTGAGCAGACCCTTGCACGAATATCCGATGCGCACGCTGAATCGGCCTGCCCCCTGCGTCGACGTGCGGCGAGCGGATGACGGCGTTGTGTACCTGACCTGCGGACTGCCCTACGAGGCCGGACTGCCTTCTCTGATCGACTATTTGACACGGGCTGCTGAGATTCGCCCAATCACGACGTTCTTGGCCGAACGCGACGCTGCCAAACAGTGGCGCCGCTTGACGTATGCGGCTGCCGAACGGGATACGGCTGCAGTCGCGACCTGGCTCATTCGCAAAGGATTTGGACCCGACAGTGCGCCCGTGATGATTCTGTCGGAAAACAGCATCGAGCATGCACTGCTGATGCTCGGGGCGATGCGCGCGGGCGTCGCCGTGGTTCCGGTGTCGCCGACCTATTCTTTCGGCCACGATCTCGGCCGCTTAGGTTACGCGTTGGAACTCACGAAACCGTCGTTGGTGTACGCCGGCGACGCCGCAAAATATGCGCCGGCGCTCGAATATGTAAAGGCCAAGGCACCGGGCATCATGACGATTGCAGGTAGTGAATTCTCCGCACTGCTGCAAACAGTCGATGCAGCCGCGGTGGCCGCGCGCCGCCCGCTCGTCAAAGACGAGACGATTGCCAAGATTTTGCTCACGTCCGGGTCCACCGGCCGCCCCAAGGGCGTCATCAACACGCACGGCAATATTGCGGGTTCCATCCAAATGGTGCGCCTGATCAGCGAACCATTCGATCCGGAACGCGTCACCACCATCGTCGACTGGCTGCCCTGGCATCACGCCTTCGGCGGTAACGCGCAGTTCAACGGCGTTCTGTCAGTGGCCGGAACTTTATATATTGATACGGGCCGGCCCGTGCCAGGACTGTTCGATGCCACCATCGAAAACTTAAGAGAGATTTCTCCGACCAGTTTCGGCTGCGTGCCCGCCGCCTTCGGCATGCTCGCCGCGGCTCTCGAAAAAGATGCGGACCTGCGTCAAAAGTTCTTTAAGAACATGCGCGCCTTGGGATATGGCGGCGCCTTGTTGCCCCAGCCGATCTGGGAGCGCATGCAGAGAGTGGCGGTACAGGAAATCGGCGAGCAGCTGCCTTTCGGCACTGGTTGGGGGATGACGGAAACCACCGCTACCGGCGTCGCGGTGTACTGGACGACGGTTCGCACCGGCTTGCTCGGGCTCCCGCAGCCGGGCGCGGCGCTGAAATTGGTCCCCACCGGCGATCGATTGGAACTTAGGATCAAGGGGCCGCACATCATGAGCGGGTATTACAGAGCAGATGCACTGAATGCCGCCGCCTTCGATGAAGAAGGCTATTTTAGAACGGGCGATGCGGTTCGCTGGGTCGACCCGACACAACCTCTGGAGGGGCTCGAATTCGCCGGCCGCATCGCCGAGGATTTTAAGCTGCTGTCCGGAACCTGGGTTCAAGCCAGCATCGTGCGACGGGATTTGGTCGAAGCATTGCAGCCCTTTGTGAGCGATGCTGTGATTTGCGCGCCCGATCATGCTTGGCTGGGCGCCCTCGTCTGGCTGGCGCTGCCCGACGATGCACGGCTGCGTTCGGGCCTGGCGCAAAAGCTCGCGGCGTTCAACCAGGCGCGGCAAGGCAGCGCAGACACCATTGCAAGGCTGTTGATCTTGAGAGACGCTCCCTCCGCGGAAGCCGGCGAGATCACCGACAAGCGTTCCATCAACCAGAGATTGGTGATGGAGCGCCGTGCGAGCGACGTGGCCGTGCTCTACGCCGACGGGATCGACCCTCGCATCGTCGAGGCCGCCGCCATCGAGCCCAAGGCTATGGCGCAGCGCTAAGCACCGGCAGAATCATCGCCGACGGGTGGCCCTTATCGAAGTAGACCGTATTCTTCGCCACGCGCGGCGCTGTCGTCGTCGGCGTGCCGAACGGTTCACCGGTGTTCGGATTGATTTCGAACTTGGTCGAATTCGATGAGGTCACGGTTACCTGGATCTTGTGGCCCTTCTCGAAGGTGAAGGCGGTGTTCCACAGATCGATGTGCAGCTCTTCGGGCTTGCCCGGGGTCATCAGCATCACATCATCGGGATCGCGTCCGTGCCGGTAGCGAGTGCGAATTGGGTTATCGAGAATGATCTGCTCGTAGCCGTCGGGATAGACGTCCACGAGCTTCACCATGAAATCGGTGTCGAGACCATCGGTCGCCGCCCACAGGGTCATGTCCACATGGCCGGCGATCGCGACGTTCTTTTCCAGCGCTGGCGTTTCGAATCGCAAGTAATCCTGGCGCTGTCCAATAGGACGTTGATCGAGCGGCCCAGCGGTTTGCAGCAGGTTCGAGCCGCCATAGGTTTTAACCGGATTCGCTGGGTCAAACCTGTAGCTAAGCTTAGCGTCGGATGCAGTCGGCGCTTTAGTGGATAGATGCATGTCGCCGGTCAGGTAGTAAGCGGTGGGGTGATTGACAGGCGGCCAGTTCTTAGACTTGAACACATGGCTGGAAGTGGAAGGATGACCCTTGCGGCCTGAGGCCATCATGAACAAGGTGACGGGCGGCTCCTTCATGATGCCGTTGTCGACGCCCTTCAGCCAATACTCCCACCAACGCATCTCCTCCGTGGGCGGGACCAGCGCACCGGGCTGATTGTATTCGACATCGCTCTTATCGCCGCCCAAACCGCCGTGTCCCGCGGGCACCATGTACAGCTTTTGATTGCCGCGCGCCCCCTTGGATCCGTAGTTTTGCAGCCAGCGGAAATTCTCCACATTGCCGTCATTGAATATGTCGTACCACGCGCCCTGGTTGTACATCGGGATGCGAATGAACTTGCGCTGCGTAGTCATTGCATGCTCGTTCCAGAATGCAGTATTCGTGGCTCCGCCGCGGACCAGGTCGAGCTGCGCCTGGGTTTCTCCCTGCCCTTTCAGCCAACCGAGCGTGTCCTCATCCTTTAAAACGCCGCCGGGGTAGGCATTGAGGAGCTGATCGTACGGGGCGACGATAACGAAGGCAGCCACCAGGTGGGGAGGCGCGCCCACGGCAGCCAGGTTAGTGGTGATCCCCAGCGCCGAGGCGCCGACCATACCGACTCTGCCGTTCGACCACGGCTGCTTGGCGACCCACTCGACGGTGTCATAACCGTCCTCCATGTCGGGAATGAACGCCTCGTAGAACCCCTCGGAATGACCTTTGCCGCGCACATCCTGCATCACGAAGGCGTAACCGCCGTCCGTGTATTTCTTGGCCGTGTAGCCGGCCAGGTCTCCGAGTGCATCTTTGAGATAGGGTGTGCGCGATAGAACCACCGGGAATGGACCCGAACCGTCGGGCAAGAAGACATTTGCCGCGAGCTTGACCCCATCGCGGGTGGTCATGGTCATTTCCGTCCACTTGGGTAGCGCAGCGATCTGCTCCGGTGTCAGCTGCGGCAAGAAGCGCGGCCGGGCCTGGGCCGGCTTGGGTGCCGCAGCCGGTGCAGGCGTTTGCGCATGCGCCGGGTTTGAAGCGGCGAGTGCGCCGAAGGCCGCTGCCGCCAGGGCCAACGAACGGAAAGATGATTTCATGTTTTTCTCCCTCAAGCGCAGCCCTGCGCGGCGATTCGCGGACGCCAAGTGTGCGGCTCCGGGCGCAATCCAGTCAAACCGTGTCCATGTACCCGCGGCGCAGAGCGTGCCAATATTGCTCACTTACAGGCCACAACTTAATCGCGTTCGCAGGGATTCTCCATGAGCAAGAAAGTCTGCGTCATCACCGGCTCATCGTCCGGCATCGGAGCCGCCAGCGCGATTCTGTTTTCTCAACGCGGCTGGGATGTTTGCGTGAACTACTCGAAAGACCCCAAGCCGGCGGAGAAAGTTGCCGCAATTTGCCGGGAGCACGGCGCCGATGTGATGATCGAGCGGGCCGACGTTTCCCGTGATGAGCAATGCATTGAGTTGGCCAGGCGCGTCAAGGGGCATTTCGGGCGCTGCGACACGCTGGTGAACAACGCGGGGACCACGAAATTCGTGGACCTAAAGGATCTGGATGGCCTCAGCGCGGCCGACTTTCAAAATATTTACGCGGTCAACGTCATTGGCCCCTTTCAAATGATCCGCGCATTCGCGCCGCTGCTTCGAGGCAGCACGAATGCCGCCGTTGTCAATGTATCGTCCATCGCCCCTTTGATCGGCGGCGGCTCGAGCGTTGCCTATATCGCATCGAAGGGCGCGCTGAATGCGCTGAGTTTGGTCTTGGCGAGGGTACTGGGGCCTGAGGTCAGGGTGAACGTGATTGCTCCCGGAATGGTTGATTCTCCGTGGCTCCGCAACGGCTTAGGGCCGGAGCGCTTTGAGGCGATGCTGCGAAACTACGAATCGACATCGGCACTCAATAGCCTGGTACTGCCCGAAGAGGTGGCCGAAACGGTGTATTACTTGGGCGCCGTGGCATCGAAGACCACCGGTGAGGTTCACTTGGTCGATGGCGGCCGGCGGGTCGGGCGTTAGGTGGCCGATCTGAGTATTCCGCGATTCGGCAGTGGTAGCGCAGGCTTGCTAAGCTTCCGCTTTCTATTGGAGTAAACCATGCAAGGCAGATTCGAAAAGCGCGGCAACGTCGGCATCATCTGGATCAACAATCCGCCCGTCAATGCCATTAGTGTCGGTGTGCGCGCAGCCCTCATCGACGGCGTCGCAAAGCTCGCGCAGGATCCAGAGATTAAGATCGGTGTTCTTGCCTGCGAAGGTCGAACGTTCATGGCAGGCGCCGACATCACTGAATTCGGCAAGCCGCCGCTGTCGCCCGGTCTGCACGAAGCCATCAACGCGGTGGAGAGTTCGGTTAAGCCCATCGTCGCCGCGATTCATGGCACTGCATTCGGCGGCGGCTTGGAAGTTGCGCTCGGCTGCCACTACCGGGTCGCGATCGCGGGCGCCAAGATCGGTTTACCCGAAGTCAAGCTCGGTCTGCTCCCAGGCGCCGGTGGGACTCAGCGGTTACCGCGCCTGATCGGGATCGAAGCCGCCCTCGGCATCATCGTCTCGGGCGATCCGGTGCCCGCTACTCAGGCGGCTAAAGCAGGAGTCATCGATCAAATCATTGAGGGTGACCTGCTCGAAGGCGCCCTCAACTACGCGCGCGCTCTCGCCGCGCAGAATGCCCCAT